>Ga0335085_10003061_pt1 | contig 29794 bp, 25 predicted proteins | sample Lox_Sample_45_FD_206712 | JGI IMG/M metagenome (GOLD analysis project Ga0335085, IMG submission 206712) | Soil microbial communities from Loxahatchee National Wildlife Refuge, Florida, United States - Lox_Sample_4.5 | ecosystem: Environmental > Terrestrial > Soil > Wetlands | place: USA... | reverse complement strand
GCTGCCGCCGCGTGTAAAAGTGCGTCGGCTGCCCTTTGTCGCCGTAAACTTCGCCGCCGATGGTTATCGAGTTCTCTCTGCCGATCGGAATATCGACCTGCTCTTCGTAGTTGCGGTTGAGATATCCGAACACCAGGCTGAATGTACCGTCCGCGTTGTGTTCCCAGCCTTCAAAAATGGGGGCGACATTCCGGCCGGTCGCGTATTGAACCTGCGCCGCGACGGGCGCGAAGGCGCCCGCGATCAGCAGCGCGAATGCGCAGTATATGCGGCGCACGCGGCGTTTCTTCGAACAATGAACGCGACCGGCGTCGCGTGCACGGGTCATTCGGTCGCTGCCTTCTGTTCCTGGCGGGCTCTGCGTTCGGCGACCTGCTTCTTGAATTCGTCTTCAGTGAGCGTGTAGTAGCTGATCCAGGCGCCGCCCATTTCATCGATCGTGCGCTGCCCGTAAGTAATCGTGTTGTCTGGATCGGGATTGAACTTGTTGGCGGCCGAGTTGTCGTACCACGATGTGAGATGCAGCACGGTGCCGGCGGGCAGCAGCGGCTGTTCGTCGTCGGCATAAAGATAAACAAGGTGCCAGGCGAATTGATAGTGGCTGACACAGCTCAGCGTCTCCACCCTGTGCCCGCCGGGGTAAATCGCTTCCATGCACGATGCCTTGCCTCGATTGTGCATGTGCGGCTGAAATGACAGCATGCGCGCCGGTTTCGTCAGGGTATTGTATGCATCAAAGCGCACGCTGTCGGTGTTGGCGGGGATGTCGAGGTCTTTGGGATCGCCGACCTTCTCGGCGGTCTCGGCGTACTTCGGCCGATATCCGGCAGGATAAAATTTCAGTCCCAGCGCAACGTTTGCCGCAGTCTCCTGTCCCACGCTGTGGAGATGCAGGTTGAAATTGATTTTCGTGCCGGCTTTGATGAGGCGGCCGGCGTCTTCAGGAAAAACATCGGCGTTCTTGCCCAGCGCGTATTCGTTGAGGAACGTGCCCTGGACATTGTCGCCATCGTCCGCATCGTCTTCGTGCTTCATCGAAGTGGTGACGTGATGGACGACCCGGAATCCCCTGACCGGTTTCACTTCAATTCCGGCAATGTAGCGATCTTCTTTGAGACCGGAATCCACCAGAACATCGATCCACTGATCGGCGCCCCTGGCGGGAACGACCCGGTCTTTGGGCAGCGTCACGATGAGATCGGGCTGGCCCATGTGCCATTGATCGCTGTCGTCGAATTTGCGCGGGGCGGGGAGGTCTTTGGGGTCTCCCTTCAGGGCGCCGCCGTCGACCCAGTTGACGATCGTGGCGATTTCCTGATCGGATAGCGAGGCATCATTCCTGAAATGGCGAACGCCGACGGTTTTGTCGATGTACCACGGCGGCATCTCACGCGCGATGATCTTCTGTTTAATCGACTTCGCCCAGGGCCGCGCCTCTTCGTAAGTCAGCAGTGACATGGGCGCGAACGTATCCGGGCGATGACAGCTCTGGCAATGATCCGCGAGGATGGGTGCGACATCTTTGGAAAACGTGACCTGTCCCTGCGCGGACGCAGCCATCAGGCCGATCGCCGCAAAAATGAGAGTCTTCATGTGCCCCGCCTTTTCAGACGATGCTACGTGGGTGGAAAAACGGTGTCAAGCGGGGAGGCGGGGCTCGGGATAGCAAGAAAGGTCAGGAAATCGGGCGGGCAGCGGGGTAAACTCGAACATCCATGGCAAGCCGCTTTACGGAGGTGCGGAAGGTTCTCGGGTACGTCAGCGCGAATCCGGACGCCGACCTTTCACTCGGCGCGCTGGCGGCAAGGGCGCGGCTGTCGCCATTTCATCTGCACCGTCTGTTTTCGCAACTGGCGGGGGAGACGCCGCGGCATTACACCGCCAGGCTGCGCCTCGCACGCGCGGCGGTGCTGCTGCTGACCACGCGCGATTCGGTGATTGAGGTCGCGCTGGCGAGCGGCTTCCAGAGTCATGAAACCTTCTGCCGCGCTTTTCGGCGGCATTTTGGAGTGACGCCGAGAGAATATCGTAAGCGCGGGTTCGCGCAGCAAGTGAGCGCATCGCAGGCCGAAGAGCACGCCGCATTTGTGCGCCGGTTCGCGCCCTGCCTCGGCCTCTATCACAGAACGCCCCAAACTGAATCGAGAGAAGACAGGATGAGCTATACGGTAACGAAGAAAGAACTCACACCTCAACCCGTGCTGGTGGTGCGGCGACGGGTGAAGCGCTCGGAAATTGCGGCGACGATCGGGGCTGTGCTCCCTCAGGTATTCGCTTACGCGGCGCAGCACGGGATTGCGCTGTCCGGCTTGCCGTTTACACGATACACCGAGATCAGTCCGGGCATGGTGACCATGGAGCCAGGGATGCGGATTGCGGCCTTAGGCGGAGCTTTGCCCGAACCGGCAGCGGATGCGGGCGAAGTCGCGCTCGATACGCTGCCGGGCGGGCCGGCTGTGACGACGTTGCACATTGGAGCATACGACAGCCTGACCGATGCGTATGCCGCGATCGAGCAGTGGATCGAATCCCAGGGACTGGAGCGCGCAGGCGCGCCATGGGAGAGTTACGTGAACGATCCCTCGGAGCACCCGGATACGAAAGACTGGAAGACTGAGGTTTTCTGGCCGGTGCGCGGCTGAATCCCGCAAGCCTCGCGGCTTAACGGAACGAACCGGTCAGCACGTCGATGACTTCGAAAGGCTGTTCTTCGCCTGACTCGCCGGTAAGATCGAGCACGATTGCCCGTAATCCGACGGGCAGCTGCTGCAGACGAAGCACTGCGCCGTTGCGAAAACAGAGGGCGTCGCGATAGGTATGCGGGTCTGCGCTCAGCTGCACGAACCTCACTTCCTCTTCCGCGCTCAGCCGGTGTTTTTCGCGCATGTCCGCATCGATGTTGCGCAGCAGAAGCCGCGCTGCCGGCGGAATGCACACGGCCGGCACGCCACAACGTTCACTGTATGCAAGATTGTCCTTCAGACGCTGCCAGAAAGATCTCGCCTGCCGGGTCGCGGTATCGCGATCCAGGTCGGCGACTGAGGTGAATCCGATCGATCCGGTCGGGAATCGATGGACAACCAATTCCTCTCCTTCGGCCGCTAACCGATTGGGAAGCGACATCAATGAGTAATCGCACATGTGATTTCTCCTGATAACAAAGCTCTGCCGCGCCATGTGCGGGCACGGTTTGCGAGCCCCCAGTGCGCGGGATTCGCCGGTTCTGTTCGGGAATCAGCGCCGTTTCCGGTGCAGATGATTCACCACTGTGGGGAGCGCCACTTCCGCGCGGAAGACCGATTGCAGGTTGCAGCGGCATGAAGGAACCGGACGACGTAACGCTCAGACAGTACACACCGAAACGAAAGGAAAAGCGCCCGGGACCCGCGTCGGCGGGGCAATCCGGGGATGACATGGGGCTTTCAAAAGAGGAGACGGCCGGATCCGAAAGCGTGGCCGAGCTCGAAGAAGAAGGCCAGTTTTTCGAAGCTGAAGCCGTGGAGGGACTGGAACGGCCCTATCCCGATGAGACGCCCGTTCGCACGCGCGAGAAGAAAGAGGACGACGTTCCGCTGGAATATCCTCCGAAAGATTCGGCGCTCGATACCGACTGAATCAAAACTCTGAGACGAAGCGGGCATAGGCGCAAGCCGGCCATGCGCGATGGCGCGGGCGCGAGTGTTTGAATTCACGCTTAGGCCAGCGGCGTGCCTGCCTTTCCCGCCGAATGGGAGATGCAACGATGCCGGAAAAAGAAACCATAGAACGCGCTCACGAAGATGCGGAGGAAGGCAAATCTGCTTCGACGCAGGCAGGCGAGTTCGTGCGCGAAGAGATGCATCACGTACGCGAGGGCAAGCACGGAGCCCGCAATACGAAGCAGGCGATAGCGATCGGGCTGTCGAAGGCTCGCCGCGCGGGAGTTGACCTGCCGCCCAATCCGACTACCGGAAAGAAGGAGAAGCCGTCCACGCGCAAGCCCTCGGCGAAGCGGTCGCGCGCAAGGACGGCGGCGCTCAAACGGGAAGGTCACTCTGCCGCATCGCCCAAATCGCTGTCGAAACAGGCGAAGAGCAGCGCGCGCAAGCGAGGCCATCGCAGCCTGCAGGAATCCGCGGCAAAGGGCGCAGAAACCAAAGGCTCGGCGGGACGAAAGCAAGCCGCCCGGAAAGCCGCCCGGACACGGCGAGCAGCCCGGTAAAGCTACAAAAATTGCTCCCTGTGCCTGCCAGGCGAACAAGCAGGCTTCACCAGCCACCCCGGCGTAACCTCATCAGCGCCGCAAGCCGCTGCTCTCACCTTCCGGATCGGATTATCGTGCCACCCGCGGATTTCCGTGCGGGCGAGGTTGACCCCCAGGTTTGCACGGCGTATAGTTGCGGCATTGGGAGGACTGAAAGGGAAGATGAGCGTTCGATTCCTCTGCTGCGCAATTGGCTTCACGGCGATGCTTTCTTCGGCATTCGCGCAGAATGCCGGATGGAAAGCGCCGCGCACCGCTGACGGCAAGCCCGACTTGGCCGGATATTGGGCCAACAATAACGCCACGCCGCTCGAGCGTCCGAAAGAACTCGCCGGCCGCGCGACGCTCACCGATGCGGAACTGTCCGCCATGAAGAAGAAGGCGCACGAACTGTTCGGCGGCCAGTCCGACGCCGCGTTCGGCGACAGCGTTTTTGTGGCGACCTACGAAAACGTCAAAGGCACCCGCGACGGATTCAAAAGCGTCGATGGTCAGACCGGCGACTACAGTTCCGTCTGGACCGTCGAACGCGACTGGGACAACCGAACCTCGCTGATTACCGATCCGTCCGACGGGCGAATTCCGCCGCTCACCGCGAAAGCGCAGGCGAGACGGGACGCGGCGCGCGCAGCGGCACAGCGCCTGGCCGAAGGTCCCGAAGACCGGTCTCTGTCCGAACGCTGCATCACTTACGGCACGCCGCAGCTCACTGAGGGTTATCAGAGCCAGTACCAGATTGTGCAGTCGGCAAAGTCGCTCGTGCTCATGACCGAAATGATCCACGATGCGCGCTTAATTGCCATCGATGCCGGGCCGCATCCTCCGGCGGCAATCGAGCAATGGCGCGGCGATTCGCGCGGCCACTGGGAAGGGGACACGCTCGTGGTCGACACCGCGAATTTCAAGCCGCGCGCTTTCCAGTCCATTTCAAGCGAAAAGCTGCACGTCACGGAAAAATTCACGCGCACCGGACCCGAGATTCTGAAATACGAAATCACCATTGACGACCCCGAGGTTTACTCAGCGCCCTGGAGCCTGATGATCCCCCTCCATCGTTCGTCCCTGCCGGTTTATGAGTATGCCTGCCACGAAGGCAATGAAGGCCTGATTGGAATTCTTTCCGGCGCGCGCGCCGAAGAAGCCGCAGCGAAAAAGTAATTCTGTTACCCTCTTAGGTCATTGAGAGTCCGATTCGCAGGGCGAGAACGGCGGCGGTACGCACTGCTGGCTGTGGTGTTCATGTTTGCGGCCTGGATCGAGGCAGGGCAGGTTGCGGCGGCCTTTCGCATTCTGGTCCACGGTTCTGAATAAGCCCGCTTGCCCGGCACGCTGCGCGGCGCCACACGCGAGTGGGGCACCGACCGCGCACACTTCCGCTGGAAAGTTCTGGCCATCGACGGGACGCCTCTCAGGGGCTTTTGGCAATTTACCGACGCTGCAAAAACGAAGCGGCCGGGAGGAAGAGCGCCTTCTTAGCGCCCTTCGCTCCGCATGCGATGGCTGCGCGAAGCACGTCATCGATGCCGTATTCGCGGAGGCGGATGCCTTCACCGGCGGCGCGCCGCAGTTCGATGACATGACGCTGGTGGTTCTGAAAGTGACCCGTTGACGCTCTGGATTGAATCGAGTGCCTAACAGCCGTGCGCAGAAATGTGACGATCGAGAGCCTGACGCACTCTGTCCAGTTCTGCCTTTGTGATAACGATGAACTGGTTGATCTGGTCGTACTCCTTTTTCGGCAGGACGCCGCGACGCTGCGTCAGCACAAGTATGGCGCGATGATAATCGCTCGACGCAAACTCGTACGCGCGCAGAAGCTTTTCTTTCTCAGCGCAGCCAGATCCTTCGGTTTCCGTCACTGCTTGCGACCACAATATGACGCAGTGAATTAAGGCGTGTGTAGTATTTCAGGTATTTGCGTGCGGATTGACACAGATGGGGTGTGTGCGGGTATAAAATCCAACACCGGACGGGCAGCTCAAGGCGCATTTGCGGGCAAAACGTGCGCGCGGCCACCAGTCCGGATACGCTTCTACTTTTGATCGCCCGAGCTTCTGCGTGCCGTTTTTTTGCAGCCGCGAGATCGCGTTGAAGCGCTTCAAGGATCGGGTCACCCGTTCCCCACTTCTCTGTTTTTGCCGCCTTCTTACTCTCCCGCAGGTCGTCACACGCCACGCACACCGGCGTGCCGCCGATGTTGAGCTGAGTTTCCTTCCCGCAAAAAAAGCACGTGGGCATAGCCGACTTTTGAGAAGACTCTAGCAGAAATCAGCTGCAAAAAACCATTAAAGTGAATCACTCCCTGACCTTTATCGACTTTGACAGACAAGGAACATACCTGGATATGAATCCGGGAAGTGTCCGACGCCTGTTCTCTGAGGTCAGGATGAAATTGGTGGCGAAGAAAATCATTCGCCGTTATACATTCGAGGCCGAATAGACGCAGTGACTAACCGGCTAACGCGCATCTGCAGAAGGAGGAACCGCATCGTAGATATCCTGCTTGACCATCGCTCTCACTCACGAGGCGACACTGCCATGTAATACGCTGTAAGGAATCAAGGTAGGGGCTGCAGCTGCAAGGCCTGCCTCCCGGCGGGCGGTAAGTGGAAGGAGACGAGGTTTTGATGAGGAAACTGCCAGTCGTTGGCATAGTCGCGCCGATTCTGTTGGCGGTCTGCGGTCTCGCGCATGGTCAGGTTACTGCCGCCATTTCCGGCAAAGTCGTCGACCCCAGCGGCTCCGGCGTGAACGCCGCGTCCGTGACGGTGACCAGCGCCGAAACCGGCGCCACACGCACCGTGGTCACCGATCAGTCCGGCAGCTATACCGTCCCATCGCTCCCGCTTGGCGCGCAGGAAGTGAAAGCGGAAAAGAGCGGTTTCAAAACCGGCGTCCGTGTCGGCGTCGTGCTCCAGGTCGGCGAGGATGCTGTGGTCAACCTCACGCTGGAACTCGGCGAACTGGCCCAGAAGGTTACTGTTTCCGAAGAAGCTCCCATAGTCAACACCACCACCTCTCAGTCCTCCGGCACCGTTGACGAGCGCGAGGTGAAGGACCTGCCCCTCAACGGCCGCAGTTTCGACGCCCTCATCGCCCTCAACCCGGGCGCCATGAATTACGCTTTGAAGAGCGCTAACACCAGCACAAGCAACGGAAACACTTTCACGGTTGCTGGCCGCCGCCCCGGCGACAACATCGTCCTGCTGAACGGCATCGAATACACCGGCACCAGTCAGCTCGCCATTACTCCCGGCGGCGTCAGCGGCGAACTGCTCGGCATCGATGCCGTTCGTGAATTCAATGTTCTGACCGACGATTACTCTGCCGAATACGGCAAGCGCTCCGGCGCCCAGGTGACGGTTGTAACGCAGTCGGGAACCAATTCTCTTCACGGAGATCTTTTCGAATTTCTTCGCAACAGCGATCTCGATGCGAAAAACTTTTTCGACCAGGGCTCTGTCCCGCCCTTTCACCGCAATCAATTCGGCGGCGCGCTCGGCGGACCTTTGAAAAAAGACAAACTTTTCCTCTTCGGCAATTTTGAAGGCTTTCAGCAATCTCTGGCTCTGAGCAACGTCGCCGTAGTCCCTGATGCCAACGTGCGCCTCGGCCAGCTGCCCAATGCCACCACGGGTGTTTATTCCACTCCTGCCAATCTGAATCCGGGCATGCTGAAATACATGCAGCTTTGGCCGGCTGCCAACGGGCCTGAGCTGCTTGTCAACGGCGTGGCCAGCGGCGCGGCTTTGTCGTACAACCACCCCCTCGAACACATCCGCGAAGATTTCGGCACGCTCCGCTCGGATTACACCATCAGTGACCGCGATACGCTCACCGCCTCCTACACCATTGACGACGGTGACAGCACCATTCCACTCGCCGACCCGCTGTTCGGTTCCTATTCCACGCTGCGCAGCCAGGTCGCAAGCCTGCAGGAAACCCATGTGGTTTCACCGGCCATGATCAACACCTTCCGGATGGGCTTTTCGCGCGCAGGGTACGCGCTCGATCCGCTATCTTTCGTTTCCTTCCCTTCCAGTTTGTCGCTGGTCACCGGTCAGGGTCCTGGCGGCTTCACTATCGGCGGCGGCAACACGACAACCGGCTCTGCGGCGCTGACCGCCGCCGGCCCGAATAATGCCGCCAATGTCTGGAACCGGCGAAATCTTTTCACGTTCTCAGATGATCTGCAGTGGGTGAAAGGCCGCCACCAGATCAGCTACGGCATCTGGTTCCAGCGCGTGCAGGACAACGAAAACGGCGCCTCGCGCACCACCGGCGTGGCGACGTTTGCGTCGCTGGCAACGTTCCTCGCCGGCACCGCCACTACCTTCCAGGTCGTGCCCAATCCGAACGAGCTCGGCTGGCGCAGCTGGTTCTCCGGCATCTACGTCATGGACACCATTCGACTTCGCCGCAACCTTACTGTCAATCTTGGATTGCGGGACGAAACAACCACCGGATGGAATGAAGAAGCCGGCCGCGCCGCGAATTACATCACCAGTGGCGGCGTCCTGCAAACCAACCCCATCGTCGGCAGTTCTGTCTTCACCACGAATAACGCGCGTCACCTCCTGTCGCCGCGCGTCGGCCTTGCCTGGGATGTTTTCGGCAACGGCAAAACCGCTATCCGCGCCGGATATGGCACGTACTACTCGCTGATCGACGATCTCAGTTTCCTGCTGAACTCGTTGCCGCCGTACAATGGCTCGGCTTCTTATTCCGGTGCTCTGCTTCCGGTCGTCCCCATAACTCCCGGCTCACAGCCGGCGCCGCAATGCAGTCCGACTCAGCCGGCGCCCTGCACCACTTTCGCGCCACAAGGCGTCTCTCCCAACGCGCAGACGCCGACAGTTCAGGAATGGACCTTCAAAATTGAGCAGCAACTGACACCCAGCACGGTGCTGCGTATCGGTTATGTCGGATCGCATGGTTATCACGGATTCGTCAACATCGATCCCAACACTATTCCCGCCCAGGTTTGCGCCGCTGCAACCTGTACTGCCGGCGGCAATGGAACGGCGCGCGGCACTGTCCCGCAGGGCGCCCTTTATGTTCCCGTGCAGGCGACGCGCCCCAATCAGTATCTCGGCGCAGGTTTCTTCTGGTACACCGAAGGCAACAGCAGCTACAACGCCCTGCAGGTCGATCTCATGCATCGCCTCGCCAAAGGACTCGAAATACGCGGCAACTTCACCTGGTCGAAGAATCTCGATTTCAACTCCGCCCCGACCGGCGCGCAGGGCAACAATCAGGCCCAGATGATCGAAGACCGCAACGATCTGCATCTGGACTGGGGCCCCGCCGCGCTCGACGCCACGGGCCAGGCCAGCATCTCGGCCAGTTATGAGCTGCCCTTCGGACGCAATACGACCGGATTCACCAAACGTCTCGTCGACGGATGGCAGATCAACGGCATCGCCACCATGGTGAGCGGATTCCCGTTTACTCCGCAGGACGGTTCGAATCGTTCCGGCGATGGCGATACCCGCAATCCCGACCGCCCGTCTCTGAACGCGGCCTTCACCGGTGCGGTGATCGAGGGCACTCCCAATCAGTGGTTCAATCCGAATGCTTTCGTTCTGCAGACGCCCGGTACATGGGGCAATCTCGGCCGCGGAGTCTATCGCGGACCCGGCCTCGCCGAAGTGGACTTGTCTCTGTTCAAGAGAATCCCCGTTACCGAGCGGCTCAATCTGCAGTTCCGCGCAGAATGCTTCAACCTGCAGAATCGGGCGAACTTCGCATCTCCGAACGCGATCGTCTTTTCAAGCGGAGCGATCAGCCCCTCCGCCGGACTTATCAGCAGCACGGTGACTTCATCGCGCCAGATTCAGTTCGGAATGAAGCTAATCTTTTAGTTGGCCGTTTTAATCATCGATAACTACGATTCGTTCACCTTCAATCTGGTTCACGCTGTAGCCGGGATCACGGGTGAGATGCCGATCGTCGTGCGCAACGACGAAATGGACTGGCCGTCTCTTCGCCAGCTCGATTTCGACGCCGTCGTCATTTCGCCCGGCCCGGGCCGTCCCGACCGCGCGCGCGATTTCGGCGTTTCCCGCGATGCGATCCTCCACGCCGAAGTTCCGGTGCTCGGCGTGTGCCTCGGCCACCAGGGCATCGCGCATCTCTTCGGTGCCGCAGTCGCCGAGGTCGAGCCGGTGCATGGCTATGCCAGCGAGGTGATCCATGCGGATGACGAACTCTTCTGCGGCATCCCCGAGCGCTTCTCTGCAATCCGCTATCATTCGCTCGCAGTTGTCGAACCGTTGCCGGCCGGACTCAGGAAGATCGCGTGGTCAGCCGACGGGACTCTCATGGCGCTGCGTCATACGTCGCGTCCGATCTGGGGCGTTCAGTTCCATCCCGAATCCGTGTCCACCGAATACGGCATCGACCTGCTCCGCAATTTCCTGTCTATAAGACCCGGTACACGCGACGCCAGCCGCGTTTTCCCGTGCCCGCACCTGCCACCGGTCCTCTTCCGCGAACTCTTTTCGCACGAGCCATACGCCTTCTGGATCGACCGCGCGCCGATAACCTATATGGGCGCGTCTTCTGTGGTCCTTACCAACGAGTTGCCCCCTCCTCGATCCTCAGCCGCGCTGCCTGATCTGCCGTTCCTTTTCCAATCCGGATACGTCGGCTATTTCGGCTACGAATGGTCTCGTCCGCACAAACATCAATCGCCGTATCCGGACTCAATCTTTCTCCGTGTCGAGAACTTCCTCGCTCTCGATCATCGCGACAACACGCTCTGGCTCGTCGGCGAGAAACCCTGGCGCGACGACATAGAGCGCCGCATCCGCGCGGTGACACCGTGCGAGCGTGCGAAGTGGAATCGTCCCGCACCTGCCGTCCACTACCGCATCACCCGCGACGCGTATCTGGAAAAAATCCGCGAATGCCTGCGTCTCATCCGCGCCGGCGAAAGCTACGAACTCTGCCTGACCAATCAGCTCTGCGTCGAATCCGAGATCCCGGCTCTCGACTATTACGAAACGCTGCGCCGTACGAATCCCGCGCCGTATTCGGCATTTCTGCAGTTGGGCGATATTCAGGTGGCTTCCACCTCGCCCGAATGCTTTCTCCGCATCGATGAACATCGGCAGGCCGAATCGCGCCCCATCAAAGGAACCATCCGGCGTGGCCGCGATGCGGCCGAAGACGAGGCTCTGCGCAATCGACTCGCGAGCGACGCCCGCTTCCGCGCTGAAAATCTCATGATTGTCGATCTCGTGCGCCACGATCTCGCGCGCGTGTGCGAAGTCGGCAGCGTCCGCGTTCCGCGCCTTATGGAAGTCGAGACCTATCCGACAGTCCACCAGCTTGTCAGCACGATCTCCGGCCGGCTCCGGCACGGCGTCAGCACTATCGACTGCATCCGCGCTCTTTTCCCCGGAGGCTCGATGACCGGCGCGCCCAAAAGACGCAGCGTCGAATTACTGGATGAACTGGAACCCGCGGCCCGCGGCATTTACTCCGGCGCGATTGGCTACCTCGGCGACAACGGCACAGCGGACCTCAGCATGGTCATCCGTACGGCGGTCTTCCACAAAGGCCACGTCACGCTCGGCGTCGGCGGCGCGATCGTTGCTCAATCCGACCCTGCAGCCGAATGGGACGAAATGGAACTAAAGGCACAGGCCCTGCTCCGCGCCTTCGAAGAAGCCTGACAAACCAATCCCAATACCCAGCAGCTACTTAATCCCTTTCATCCATTTCAGAATCGGCCCCGAGACGCTCGTATCGGGCGTGTCGATGGAAAACACCTCCGACATATGGCTCTCGCCCTTCATATAGAGCAGCGCAGGGCAACGATCCGCGCCTTCTTTGCACAGCTCATCGTGCAGCGCTTTAGCAAACGGGCTGTCCGTGCCCTGAATTCCCGGATCCAGTTCCGCCGTCGCGATCATGATCTTCACTTTGGTCTTTTTCAATTCCGGCAGACTCGATCGCGCCAGCTGTGTTGCCGCATCCGGTCCCGCGCCGCGCCCGCCGCCCGGAGGGCCGCCACGCCCGCCGCGGCCCCCTGCCGGCGGAGGATCCGTGCGCCCCGGTCCGTTGATCGCGCCTGCATCGGAAAACGCCGCGCCGGGCGGCAGTCCGCAGGCTTTGCCCGAATCGCCGAGAATATCCGGTCCGCCGCGCCCGCCGCCCGCGCCGAACGCGCCCGCCGTCAACGGCAGAATATTGAACTGCCCCGACATGAAGATGGCGCCTTTCACGCCCACGCCCTTTGGCCCCCATAATTCCGGCCTGCCTACATAAGTTCCCACGGGCCCGTTTCCGGCGGACTGCGCCCAGATGAACATGCGCTCCGGATTGCCTTTGTACTTGGCGATATTCGCTTCCACCCACTGCACCATGAGCGAAACATCCTTGCCGCCGCTGTCCCAGTCCGGTCCCGGATGGCGCTGCATGTTCACGCCGACCATCCCGTTCTTCACCGCCCAGCGCATGATGTTGTCGTAAAACGCATTCGCCTCGCGATCCTGCTGCTCGATCTTGTTCCCCGCGCCGCCCGCCACATACATCAGCACCGGCCGGTTTCCTTTGCCTTTCTCCGGCGAAAAAACGTCGAGCACATCTTTCGCATTCGGCCCGAACGAAACGTCACGCGCAATCGCGATGCCGGGATACAGCGGCGTCACGTTGCTGTTGATATCGTTCGCCGGCATCAGCGGCCTGTAGAGTTTCGCCGTGCACGGCGGATCGACAATCTGGCCGATCTTCTTCAATCCCGCTTCGATATCCGGCGGAACCTGTGCATTAGCCGCGCAGGCCGCGATCATGAGCGCAAAGCAAGTGAGTTTCATAAGCCGAACAGTTTATCCTGGTTCTTCCGTACACGCGGCGCCAGCCGCGTTCCCGTCATTCAGGTTCTGCCGCCTCACTCGCACCCACGCCGGAAACATCGCCGGATCGTCCAGCCAGACCAGCATCCACTTCGTCATCTCCAGTTTCAGCCGGCGTCGCTCTTCCCCGACTTTCCGGCTTTTCGCGATCCAGCGCGCGCGCTCCCTGGCGGCAATCACCTGATCCCGGCAGTAGCGCTGCAGATCGGCGCGTTGTTCATACACGCCGCTCATCTCGCAAAGCGCCGGCTCCAGCTCATCCAGCGAATGTGCCGGCACACGGCGCCACGGCATCGCGATCGGCAGACCGCACTCCCGCAGCGTCGACTCCGAAATGTCCGGCAGCGCCGCGCGCATTTCCTGCCATTCGGATTCCCCGATCGCACTCCAAGCGCGCGCCTGAACGAAATCACGTACGCGTTGCTTCTTAGTGACTCTTGGCACGCTGATACTGCGCAACCGCGGCGTTGTGCTGGTTGATCGATTCGGAAAAATTATGCCCGCCTGATCCGTCTGCTTTCGCGACGAAATAAAGGTAGGGCGTTTCCGCCGGTGTCAGCACGGCCTCAATCGAGCTGATTCCCGGATTCGCGATCGGCCCGGGGGGCAGGCCCGCATGCTGATAGGTATTCCACGCGCTTGGATTATCGAGATCGGATCGATAAATCGTCCCGCGATACCGGTTCTCCAGCAGCGCCGCATACACCGTAGTCGGATCGCAGTCTAGCCGCATTCCGATTTTCAGACGATTGCGAAACACGGAAGCCACTACCGGCCTCTCCTCCGGCCGCCGCGCTTCGCGCTCCACCATCGATGCCAGCGTCATTGTTCGGTGAACATTCGCCGGCGTATTCAGCGCCTTCCACCGCGCGCGAAATTCTCCCGTCATCATGCGGCAGATCTGCTGCGCCGTGGTATGGCGATACACCCGGTATTTATTCGGAAAAAGATAGCCTTCGAGCGACGGCGCCTCCGGATCGATATCGCGTATCATCGCCGGGTCTTTCGCGGCTTCCAGAAAAGCCGCCGGACGCATAGTGCCCAGCTTGCCCACGGCATCGGCGATGTCATACATGTTGTAACCTTCGGGCACCAGCAACTCCATGTAGTAAATGTCGCCTCGCGCCAGCCTGCCGATGATCTCGAGCGGCGACGCCGGTTTGTCGAATTTGTACTCGCCCGCCTGCAGGGTTGCGCCGCGCCGCAGAGCCCGCCCCGCCAGAAACAGCCAGCGCTCCTGTACGACCCCTTTCTCCGCCAGTGTTGTGGCGATTGACCGGGTCGAAGTGCCCCGCGCAAACTCGACGAACACCGGATCGGTGAATCCTTTATAAGGTTGGCTCACCCGGTACAGCACCCACGCCCCGCCTGCCACACCCGCCAGCACAACCAGCGCGGTCAGACGCAGCAGAAACTTCACTGCCGCGACTCCGCGGAATCCAGATAACTCTGCAGCAGAATCACCGCCGAAAGCCGGTCGATCGCCGGTTTGCGCTCGGCGTGGGCAATGCCCGACCCGCGCAGCGTTCGTTCCGCCTCGCGGCTGGTCCACCTCTCATCGCGGAACCGCACCGGAATTCCGGTTTTGCGCTCCAGTTCCCGCGCGAACTCCCGTGTGTATTCGCCCTGCCGGCTCTGTTCGCCGCTCATGTGCAGGGGATCGCCCATGAGAATCAGCTTCACTTTGTTCTCGGCCGCCAGTTTGCGCAGCAATTCAATGTCCTCGCGGCGTCCTTCGCGTTCCAGCGTTTCCATACCCTGCGCGGTGATGCCGAGCTCGTCGCTGATCGCCAGGCCAATGCGCTTCCTGCCGAGGTCGAGCGCCAGAATGCGCCCCTGTGTCGTCACGATTCGATTGTATTCGGCGACAACCGGAACCAACCCGTGTTAGTCTCGTGGACACGGGGCAGCCTTGATCCGGACCACGCAGGAACGGGCGCAGAGTTCACTTCAGCAGCACGTCCACGGGTACGCGCTGCCTGTGATCGCCGCCGGCGTCATCCTCGGCATCCTTTATTGGGCGCGCGTTGTCTTCATCACCTTATTTATCTCGGTGATCTTCGCGCTGATTCTCGAACCGTTCGTCAGCGCTCTCATTCGGCTCCGTCTGCCGCGCCCGCTCGCGACTCTGATGGTGGGAATCCTGGCCGCGCTCGGACTTTATTTCGGAGGCGTCGCGGCTTCCAATCAGCTCTCCGGACTTGCGAATGATGTGCCCGAATTCCGCGATAATCTCGCAGGCTTCGTCACGGGAGTCACCGACCGCATCCAGAACATTGAGAACGCCACTTCGCGCCTGCTGATTCCGGCTCGCAAGGCAGAACCCGCGCCGCCTCCGCCGCCGCCTGCGCGCTCCCACAGGAAACGCCGCGAACCCGAGCCCGCGACGCCGACGCCCGGAATCGGCGCCGCAGTTCCCGGCGCGCCGGGCACGACTTCCATTCCCGAAGTGCGCATCCATCAGGACCGGAGCCTCTTCAGCGATTACCTCTATCCGCGACTGGGCACGCTCTACGAGTTTCTGCTGATGGCTTCTTTTGTGCCTTTCCTGGTCTACTTCATGCTGAGCTGGCGCGATCACATTTATCGCAGCTTCCTGCGTTTCTTCGAAGGACCCGACCGCGTCGCCGCCGCGCGCAGCCTGGAAGGCGTTGCGGAAATGGCGCGGGCATTTGTCGTCGGCAATTTTGTCATCGGTCTTTTCCTGGCCGCCGTGAGCTGGACCGCTTTCGCCGCGCTCCACATTCCCTATCCGTTCGTCGTCGGTCTTCTCAGCGGTTTCCTCAGTCTGGCGCCCTACATCGGGATGCCGCTGGCCGTTGTGCCTCCGGTGCTCGCAGCCCTCGCCAGCGGCGAGCCCAGCGGAATTATCCTTGGCTCGGTTGTCGTCGTGCTCATTCTCCATGTGGTCGCGATGAACGTGCTTTATCCCAAGATCGTTGGCGCGCGCGTACACCTGAATCCGCTCGTTGTGACTTTTTCGCTGATGTTCTTCGGATTTATGTGGAACGCGGCCGGACTGGTTCTGGCGATTCCGATTACTGCCGGTATCAAAGCCGTCTGCGATAATGTTGCCGGCCTGCGTCCCTACGGGAGATTTCTGGGCGATTGAATGCATCCGTTCTTCGAACGGCTCACCGAGCGCGCGCGTGCGGCCCGGCATCGCATCGTATTCGCGGAAGGCGACGACCCGCGCGTCATCGCCGCCGCTCAGCGCCTCAAAAGTGAGGGACTGGCTGAGCCGGTCCTGATATCGCCGAAGAGCGTTCCCGGCATCGAGACGATCGATCCGGCGGCTTCACCGCGCCGCCAGGACTATGCGGGTTTCTATCACCGGCGGCGTGCGTCCAAAGGCGTAACTCCGGTCGAGGCGGATGCCATCGCCTGTCAGCCTCTCTATTTCGCAGACCTGATGGTTGCCACGGGCGAAGCGCACGGCAGCGTCGGCGGATGCGTCTGCACGACGGCGCAGACCGTGCGTGCAGCGCTGGCCGCGATCGGACCGGCGTCCGGCAGCACCGCGGTTTCCGGCGCATTTCTAATGGCTCACCCCGACAAAAAGTTTGGCGTCGAAGGCGTGATGACGTTTGCCGATTGCGCTGTGATCGTCGATCCTGGGCCGGAGCAGTTGGCGGGCATCGCGATCTCCTCGGCGATAACCACCCGCCAGATTCTGGAAGCCGAACCGATCGTGGCTCTGCTCTCGTTCTCTACCAAAGGCAGCGCGCGTCATCCGGAAGTCGACAAGGTGACGGAAGCGCTCCGCATCGCTCGCGTGCAGGCCCCCGATCTGAAAATCGACGGTGAACTTCAGCTTGACGCAGCGCTCATGCCCGCGGTGGGAGCGTCGAAGGCCCCGGGCTCATTTGTCGCCGGCCGCGCAAATACCCTGATTTTTCCAAACCTCGCCGCAGGCAACATCGGATACAAGCTGACGGAACGGCTGGGCGGCGCGATGGCGCTCGGTCCGATTCTGCAGGGTCTCGCCCGGCCAGCCAACGATCTTTCCCGCGGCGCGACCGCGGAGGACATCTACAACATGGCGATCTTCACCGCCTGCCAGTAGCACCTTTGCAGACGTGACGCCAGCCGCGTTTCCTCAGTTCACCTTCACGAACTGCGTCGAGTGCCGCGTCAGGTACCAGCAGGGTGCATCGCCGAAATGCGGGAACAGCGAATACACACATCGCTCGGTTGTCGGGTCAGTCCGGTCGTATTCGACCTTGTTGAATTTCTCCTGGACCACCAGTACCCGTTCCACCTTCACATCCGCAAACGGCGCGTGCCGCAGTTTCGCATACACGTAATCGATTCCCCAGGCGACGGCGGCCGCTGCCGCCAGTAGTATCGCGCCCCTAAACAAGAAGCGCTTCATCGGAGCAGCGAGAGAATTTCCGCCGCGTTACCGAGCCGGATCGGATCAGCCGCAACCAGTGCTTCGCCGTGCCGCGCACCGGCGAGCGACCCATAGTAACGATCGCGCGACTCCAGCCGGCACAGAAAATTCTCTGCGGGCTCGACGAACTGCGAGTGATAGGTCCGCATCAGTTCCAGCTTGCGTTCAAACACCGTCGACGTGTCGATCACAAACGTCGGTTCATGAAATATGTGGATCGGGTAATACAGGAACCACGCCGGTCTGTGCGGCGCGTTGGAATCGTCAAGAGTCGACAGCCCGCAAAACAACCGCGAATTCTTCACGATCAGGCCCGCGGCCGCATGGTCCGGATGCCGGTCCTCCCACCAGGGCGCGATCACCAGCTTCGGACGATGCCTCCGGATCGCACTGGCCGCGGCGCGCCGGTTCTCCGGTGAATCGACCAGGCCGCAATCCGGCAGCTGCAGATTTTCGCGCGCCTCCACGCCCATGATGCCCGCGGCGGCGCCGGCCTCGGCCCTCCGCTGCCCGACCGTTCCGCGCGTCCCCATCTCGCCCTCAGTCATATCGACCACGGCGAACGAGATGCTGCGATCGTTCAACAGCAGTGCGATTCCTCCGACGCCCCATTCGACATCGTCCGGATGCGCGCCGAAAAACAGTACGTCCGGCATAGCAACGGCTACAGCGCTACCAGCTGCAGGAACGCATCCGCCGCATAGCTGACCGCCCGCCGCGCCGGCTGCACCAGATAAATCTTGCGCTCGACTTCGACCTCGGGCACGCGCACCGCCACCAGCCGTTTCTCCGCAATCTCCTGCTCCACGCACATGCGCGGCAGAAACGCGACGCCCTGATTTTCCTCCACCATCCACCGGATCATTTCCACGGTCGGCATCTCGATATCCATGTTCAGGGGCACGCCCCGATTCTGGAACGTCCGCAGGACGATTTCACGGTATGGCGAAATCACGTTGTGCGCCACAAACGTTTCGTCGCTCAGTTCGGCGATGGGCACAGTGGAGCGTTTCGCGAAACGATGCTTCGGCGAAATCACAAAGGCCAGCGAATCGGTGTAGATCACGCGCGCGCGCAGCCGCTCATCTTTCGGCTGATAGCTGATCACTCCCAGCTCAAGATTGCCGTCCATAATCTCCGCCGGAATCCGGCTCGAAAAACTTCTCCGCACCTGCACCTTGACCTTCGGATACATGCGCCGGTAGCGCTCGATATGACGCAGCAGATAGAGCCCGGTCGATTCATTCGCGCCGATCACCAGTCGTCCGGCCGAATGGTCGCGCAACTCGGCCATCGAATTCTCGAGTTCGTGCTCGAGGCTCTGAAACCGCCGCGCATATTCCAGCACAGCGCGTCCGGCGTCCGTCAGCACGACTTCTTTCGCCGACCGATCGAGCAGCTTCTCGCCTAACTCATTTTCGAGGCGCTGTAACGCTAATGAAACTGCCGGCTGAGTCCGCGCCAGTTTTTCCGCCGCCCGCGAAAAACTCCGCTCCTCCGCGACCGTCATGAAGACCCTCAGCGTGCTCAGCTCCACAAACACTATGATAATTGCTGCTGATGAACAGGGATACTGCGATAAGAAAATTTTATCCAGCTCCCGATGCAACTTCGTTACCCTGCCGCAGGACCAGCGCCGGGCGCGCATACAACCTGTGATCGGCCGGCGCGCGTCCTCCAGGGTGTATAATCATTGCTAATCGAAACATCGAAATAAATAAATTTGCTTTATCCCTACCGCCTCCCCATAATGGGCGCTAGGTGACGGTACGCGTCACCTGAAACGTGGAGCACCTTCCGACTATGAACAATCGCGTCTGGATCTTCGACACGACCCTCCGGGACGGCGAACAGTCGCCCGGCTGCAGCATGACCGTACCCGAGAAGCTGCGTATGGCGGGAAAACTGGTCGAACTCGGGGTGGACATCCTCGAAGCCGGTTTTCCGATCGCCTCTCAAGGCGATTTCGAAGCTGTCGAAGCGGTGAGCAGGGAATTCCCCTGGGTGCAGGTGGCGGCGCTTGCCAGGTGCACTCGTCTCGACGTCGAACGCGCGGCCTCATCGCTTCAAAGAGCCCGGCGGCCGCGCATTCACACCTTCCTCGCCACCAGCGACATTCATCTCAAGCACAAGCTCAAAATGTCGCGCCAGCAGGTTCTCGACAATGCCACCGCCGCCGTCGAACTCGCCCGCTCTTATGTCGATGATGTCGAATTCTCCGCCGAAGATGGCGCGCGCACCGATCCCGAATATCTCGAACAGGTCTCACGCGCAGTGGTCGCCGCCGGCGCCCGCACAGTCAACATTCCCGATACGGTCGGCTATTCCACGCCTGATGAATACGGCGAAATCATCGGCCGCGTTGTCAAGGCCCTCGGGGACAGCGCCATCGTCAGCGTGCACTGCCATGACGATCTCGGCCTCGCCGTCGCCAACTCCATGGCCGCTGTAAAAGCCGGTGCCCGGCAGATCGAATGCACCATCAACGGCATCGGCGAAAGGGCAGGGAACTGCTCGCTCGAAGAAATTGTCATGGTGATGAAGACGCGCAGTGACCGCTTCCCCTACACCACCGGCATCCACACCGAGCACCTCTATCCCGCCAGCCAGATGCTGAGCTCGATCATCAGTTTCGGACCGCAGCCCAACAAAGCCATCGTGGGCCGCAATGCCTTCGCGCACGAGGCCGGCATCCATCAGGACGGATTTCTGAAAGAGCGCACCACTTACGAAATCATGGATCCGAAATCCGTCGGTGTGCCTGAGAGTAAGCTGGTGCTTGGCAAGCACAGCGGCCGCCATGCTTTAAAGGCGCGTCTGGAAGTGCTCGGCTTCAACCTGACGAAGGAAGAACTCGATTCGGTTTATCACGAACTCACCGCGCTTGCGGACAATAAAAAAGGCCTGATGGACGAAGAGATCGCCGAGCTCGCGCGACGCAGCCGGCAGGCCGTTGCGGCTATGTAGCGCCGGTGCTTTTATTGAATTAAGGAGCCTTCTTGAATCTCAACGTATTGGTGCTGCCCGGTGACGGCATCGGCACCGAAGTCACACAGGAAGCCGTGCGCGTCATGCGCGTGGTGGCTGAAAAATGGGGCCATACACTGAACATCTGCGAAGGCCTGCTCGGCGGCATCGCGATTCACAAAACCGGCACGCCCTTTCCCGCCGAAACGGAGCGCCTCTCCGCCGAAGCCGACGCCGTCCTGATGGGCGCAGTTGGCCTGCCTGAATTCGACAACGCCCCCACCGACAAGCGTCCTGAAACCGGGCTTCTCGGCATCCGTAAAACCATGGGCGTCTTCGCCAATCTCCGGCCCGTTCGCAGCTACAAGGCTCTCCTCAATTCCTCGCCTCTGAAAAACGATCGCATCGACGGCGTCGACATGATCATCGTGCGCGAGCTCACCGGCGGCCTCTACTACGGCACGCCGCGCGGCATCTCCGGCAGCGGCATGGACGAGCGCGGCGTCAACACCATGGTCTACACGCGCCGCGAAATCGACCGCATCGCCCGCATGGCTTTCGAACTCGCGCGCAAGCGCCGCAGGAAACTCACCTCCGTCGACAAGTCGAACGTCCTCGATACTTCCCAGCTCTGGCGTCGCGTCGTCGTCGAAGTCTCGAAAGATTACCCCGACGTCGCCCTCGATCACCTGCTGGTCGACAACACCGCCATGCAGCTCGTGCTCAACCCGAAGCAGTTCGACGTTCTCGTGATGGAGAACATGTTCGGCGACATCCTGAGCGACGAAGGCGCGGTGCTCGCCGGCTCCATCGGTATGCTGCCCTCCGCTTCCATCGGCGCAAAGAAACCCTCCGGCGCATGGACCGGCCTCTATGAACCCGTCCACGGCTCAGCGCCCGACATCGCCGGTCAAGGCAAAGCGAATCCCTTCGGCGCTATCGGCTCCGTCGCCGCCATGCTCGAATACAGTTTCGGTCTCAACGAAGAAGCCGCCGCCGTCAACAACGCGGTCGAATCAGTCTTAAACAGTGGCCGGGTCACAGCGGACCTTCGTCCCACCGGCACCCCGGCCACCACGCAACAAACAGGAGAAGCAGTTTGTCAGGCAATCCAAAAACATTAAGTCAGAAAGTCTCGGACGCGCACATCGTCCACGAAGAACCCGGCGCGCCCAGCCTCATTTACATCGATCTCCATCTGGTTCACGAAGTCACTTCTCCCCAGGCCTTCCAGGGACTGCGCGATCGCGGCCTCAAAGTGCGCCGCCCCGATCTGACCATCGCGACCACCGACCACTCCATCCCCACCACCGATCGCTCTCTGCCCATCGTCGATCCGATCGCGGCCAACCAGGTCGCGCAGCTGGAGAAGAACTGCCAGGAATTCGGCATCCGCAACTTCGGCGTGCACTCCGAACATCAGGGCATCGTGCACGTCATCGGCCCCGAACTCGGCCTCACGCAGCCCGGCATGACCGTCGTCTGCGGCGACAGCCACACCGCCACGCACGGCGCAGTCGGCGCACTTGCATTCGGCATTGGCACCAGCGAAGTTGAAAACGTTCTGGCCACGCAGTGCCTGCTGCAGCGTCCGTCGAAGACCTTTCGCGTGAACGTCACCGGCTCGCTCAAACCCGGCATCTCCGCCAAAGACATCATCCTTGCCCTCATCGCGCAAATCGGCATCGGCGGCGGCACCGGTTGCGTGCTCGAATACACCGGCTCCGCCATCTCCGCGCTCGATATGGAAGGCCGCATGACCGTCTGCAACATGTCGATCGAAGGCGGCGCGCGCGCCGGCATGATCGCGCCCGACGACACGACTTTCAACTACCTGCACGGCCGCGAATTCGCCCCCAAAGGCGCGGAATGGGACGCCGCCGTGGCCCGATGGCGCAAGCTGCCCACCGACGCCGGCGCGAAGTTCGATCGCGAAGTCACCATCAACGGCGATGCGCTCGAACCTATGATCACCTGGGGCACCAACCCCGGCATGGGCATTCCGATCACCGCGGCCATTCCCGAGCCTTCCAGCGTCTCCGATCCCCTGGAGCGCGACGCCCTCACCAAGGCTCTGAAGTACATGGACCTCCAGCCCGGCAAGCCGCTCGCCGGCCATCCTGTCGACGTGGTCTTCATTGGCAGTTGCACCAATTCGCGCATCACCGATCTCCGCATCGCCGCCGCGTTGCTCAAAGGCCGCAAAGTAAATCCGAAAGTACGCGTCATGGTCGTTCCCGGCTCGATGGAAGTCAAGCGCCAGGCTATTGCTGAAGGCCTTCCTGAAATCTTCCGCGCCGCCGGTTGCGATTACCGCGAGCCAGGCTGCTCCATGTGCATCGCGATGAACGGCGATCAGCTCCAGCCCGGTCAGTACAGCGTCTCCACCAGCAATCGCAACTTCGAAGGCCGGCAGGGCAAAGGCGGACGCACCTTCCTCGCGTCTCCTCTGACCGCGGCCGCCAGCGCCATCACCGGCGTCGTTACCGATGTGAGGACACTTCTGTGAAAGCTTTCACTCCATTCGAATCCCGGATGGTCCCGATGCCGATGAACAACATCGATACCGATCAGATCATTCCCGCGCGCTTTCTCAAGACCACTTCGAAGGAAGGACTCGACAAGCAGCTCTTCTGCGACTGGCGCTACGACTCCGACGGCAATCCCAAACCCGATTTCATCCTGAATACGGCGCGCGGTCAGAACGCTCAGGTTCTCCTCGCGGGCGACAACTTCGGCTGCGGCAGCTCGCGCGAGCACGCCCCCTGGGCGCTCACTCAGTTCGGCTTCCGCGCCGTCATCAGCACTTCTTTCGCCGACATCTTTAAAGGGAACGCTCTGAAAAACTCGCTGCTGCCGATCGTCGTCTCGCACGACATCCACACGAAACTGCTCGCGCTGCCCGAAGATGCCAAAGTCAAAATCGACCTCGCGTCGCAGACTATGACTCTGCCCGATGGCACTCGGGTCGAGTTCCCGGTAGACGCCTTCGCCAAAACCTGTCTGCTGGAAGGCGTCGATGAGCTCGGCTGGATCCTGAAGCGGGCACCGGCGATCGGCGCGTTCGAGAAGACCCGCGTGGGTTCGATTAACACCCTGGCGTAACCTGCGCCGGCCGACCGCTCCTCAGCGCCGGCCCATCATCGTCCGCCACACTTTTTCGATGAGAGGCATGTAGAGAAATAAGGTCGACCGCTCCTCCCGGATGCGGTCCTTCCAAAGTGCTTCTCTTCTGTTGTCGTTCAGCCCGGCGCAGAGACCGGTGACCATTCCGGGCTCGACATAGCGTGTCTGGTGCAGCTTTTCGAAACGGTCCAGAATCCGCGCAGCCTCCGCGCGCCGTCCTTCAACCACGTCGCCCAGACCGGTCACGGCCATGGCGAATGTGTCGTCTTCCACGTCACTGCTCAGACGCCGCGCTGTTTCGATAGCCGCGTGCGCCTTTTCGATGTCGCCCTTTCCGTAATATGCAACGGCCTGCTCCTCCGCGATCAGAGGAACATTCGGAAACAGTTCCGACGCCTTCTTCAGCAGCTGAAGGGTCTCGTCCAGCTTTCCGGCCGCCATGAGCTCTGTGCCCAAATCCCAGTAAAGAGGCACCGAGAGCGGATCCAGTGCGAGTGCCGCGCGAAACTGCGCCGTGGCTTCTTCGTACCGGCCCTGGGCTTCGAGCGCGTGCGCATACCAGTGCTTCGCCCATGCCGAGCCCGGATTGAGCTCGAGCGCACGCTTGATTTCGCGCATCGCGCCGTCGCGGTCCCAGTCATAATCCAGCCTGACTGCGGCGAGCGCTGTGTGCGTCTGCGCGGAGGCCGGATCGAGCGCCACGGCCTTCTCTGCAGCCTCCTTTGCCTTCGGCATTACTTCCCGCGGCGGCTGAACCATGTTTTCCGCCAGGTAAGCATCTGCTTCCGAAAGCCCGGCCCATGCCAGCGCGAAATTTCCATCGAGCTGAATCGCCTGCTGGTATCGCTCGATCGCTTTCAGATTCGACTGCGGCGGCTCAAACTGATTGAAGAAGTAGCGCCCCTCCTCATAGAGCCGCCACGCTTCCGCGTTCTTCGTCGGAGGCGATTGCGCCGCGGCACTCCCGCGCAGTTCACCGGCGATCGCCTGCGAAATCTCGTTCTGCAGTCCGAACACGTCCCGCAGCGGCCGGTCGTACTTCCTCGACCACAGATGCGTGCCGTCCGAAACCCGGTTCAGCTGCACGGTAATCCGCAGCTGCCCTTCCGATTCCTGCACGCTCCCCTCGATGACGCCGTTTACGTCAAGCTGCCGCCCGATCTCCCGCACATCCGCGGATTTCCCTTTGAATGCGAACGCCGACGTCCGCGCCACTACCCGAAGGTTCGGCACGCGGCTGAGCGCATCGATGATTTCCTCCGTCAGGCCATCGCTCAGATACTCCAGATCGTGTTTCGCGCTGAAATCGGTAAACGGAAGCACTACAACCGCCGTAATCGACTGCCCCGAGTGGCGCGGCGTTTTCCACACCAGAATCAGCCATGCGGCCAAAAGGGCGGCGATGCCCACCCCGGCTATCGGCTTCCACCGGCTCACCGAACGCCGAGCCGCCGGCTCCCTCCGCTTCTCTCTCCAGGCGTCAATCTCCGGCTTCAGCGCAAAAACCGATCCCTGCTTCCCGTGCAGATGGCGATGCACCGGGAGCCCCTCGCTTTTCTCCCAAAGCTGGACCGTTCGCACTTCGCGGCCGAGGTAGGCGGCAATCTCCTTCCAGGACTCCAGCCGGTTCTCGTCTGGCATCGGTCAGATCAGTATACGACGACCGCGAAAAAGCGCGAAACCGCCTGATTTCGCTGCGTTTCGCTTGATCGCTGCCTTGCTTTCCGGCAAAGTCGACCGCAGGAGACCAAGCATGATTCAACGCCTTTCACTCGTCGCAACTCTTGCCGCCCTGATCGTCCTCGGCCATTCCCGGATGAGCAGTGCCGAGCCCTCGTCCGGTGTTCCCGGCATCTGGGTTTTCCACGTCAGCATCACCGGCTCCGATCCCTGTGAGTGCAACCAGATCCTGACCCTCCATCCCGACGGAAGTCTCGATGGCCCGGGTACGGATCGCTTCAGCGGACCTGTTCGCGGCCTCTGGTCAAAAAGCGGCTCCAAAGTGACCGTTACTTTCGTCGAAAATTACTTCAATAAAGATGGCAGCGCCGCGGGCCTTTATACGATTAAAGGGACGCTGATGCTGACCGGATCTACCGCCGGTCGCGGCGACAGCATTTTTTCGCTTACCAGCAACGCCGGAAAAGAACTGGCCTCGGGCGCCGCGACATTTACCGCAAATCGTCTGACTCTCCCTCCGGCGGAGAGCGCAGCTCACTGAACGCGCGCCGCAACTGAAACGCACGCTGGGTGCGGACTTTCCGGCTGTTACTCCGCACCCTTCAGCGTCCCTCCGGCAAAGTCAATTCCCGGTTTGCCGGGCAGGCGCAGGCACGCGCATCCGTATCCAAAATTACCCCCGCAAATCGTCCGCGGAACTGCTATCGTGCATTTAGCAGATCCCTTCTACCATGTCAGTGACGCGGCCATTCGTCCAGGAACTCGACGAACTGCAGAATAAAATCCTCGAAATGGGTGGACTGGTGGAGACCTCCATCCACAACAGCATTCGTTCGCTGGTCGAACGCGACGATGCTCTGATGGTAAACATCTGGGAATCCGAGGAGCGCATCAACCAGCTTGATATCGAGATCGATGAGTTCGCCACCAAACTGCTCGCGCTCCATCAGCCGGTCGCGCGCGATCTGCGCTTCCTGACGGCTGCGCTCAAGATCAACAGCGATCTGGAACGGATGGGTGACCTCGCCGTTAACATCGCGCAGCGCTCCATCTCGCTTCTCAGCCGCCCCCAGATCAAGCCCCTCGTCGATGTGCCACACATGTCAAAGACGGTCGAGTCCATGGTGCGCAAAAGTCTGGACGCTTTTGTGCAGCGCGATGAGGCGCTCGCCCGCAGCGTTCTGCTCTCCGACGACACCGTCGACGAACTGAAAGATTCCGTCTATCAGGAGCTTCTCGGCATGCTTGAATCCGGGAAAGCGCCTGCCGGAACTGCATTCGATCTCATCTTTATCGCCCACAATCTCGAGCGCGTCGCCGACCACGCAACGAATATCGCCGAAGACGTTTTGTTCCTGGTTAAAGGCATCGACGTTCGCCATCACCACATGGAATAGTTGTAGTCCTCCGTAACAGTTTCTTCACAATTTAGTCATCTGTTTGCCAGCAACCATCCCTAAAGTAGAAGCTCGGGGTCGATAAGCACAAGAGGATCGCTTTCGCGGCTCGCTATTTCGACACCGCTCAGCTTCGCCCAGAGCTTCACCTGGGACTTCTATAGGGAGAAATGAATGCATTCAGGCAACAAACGCGGTCACAAGACTACGCTCTTACTTTGCTCGTTCCTGGCGGGAGCTGGTTTCCTGGGCGCCGCCACCGACGATTCGACGACCACCGCACCTCAATCGACGGCCGTCCCGGCGCCCCAGTCGCAATCCGACGAAATTCTCAAACTGAAAGCAGCTCTGGCAGACCAGCAAAAACAGCTGCAGGCTCTTCAGCAGTCGATGAAGACGCAACAGGAGCTTCTCGATAAGGCCCTCGCTGTTCAGCCGCCCAATGCGAATTCCGCCGGCGGATTTGACACGGCCGGACAGGTGGCATCGACAGTTCCGATTGTTCCGGCAATCAGACGCCCGGTACCGGGAATTCCTGCGGCGTTGACCGCCGCTTATCCCGCGCCGAGCCCCGCCGCCTACCCTCTGCCTCAGGGCAATTCATCCAGTGCCGCTACCGGCAATCCCTGCGACGCCAAGACGCCGGCTGCTGGCAGTACCGTCCCGGCTTACATCCGGATGGGCAGCGTCTGCGTCGTACCGGTCGGCTTCATGGACTTCACGACGTTCTGGCGCGACAAGGCCGCCGCAACCGGAACCCTCGGTTCGAACTTCGGCAGCGTTCCCTATAACAACGGCGCAAACGGCAACCTTTCGGAATACCACTTCAGCGTGCAGAACTCCCGCCTCGGTTTCCGCCTCGATGGCGACTGGAAGGGTACCCACTTCATCGGCTATAACGAGGACGACTTCAACGGCACGGGTGGCTCCACTAACTACGCCGTCACCAACGGCGCTATCGTTCCCCGCATTCGGCTGTTCTGGATCGATGTCCGCAAGGGCCCGATCGAATTCCTCGCCGGACAGAGCTGGAGCATGCTGACACCGAACCGCAAAGGACTTTCGGCGCTGCCGGGCGACCTGTTCTACAGCCAGGTCATAGACATCAACTACATTGCGGGCCTCACCTGGACCCGTCAGCCGGGTCTGCGTGTCCTCCTGCATTCTCCCGGTGACAAAGTGAACTTCGGATTCTCGATTGAGCAGGGCGACCCGTATGGTGGCGGTTCAGGCGGCGGTGGCGCGATCACTCTGCCCGCTGCTCTGGCTGCCTTGGTACCGCAACAGGTTGACCAGGGATCGAACATCAGCGTGTCAGGCTCAGGCTATCTGAACCAGGCGACTTTTATGCCGGACTTCATCGCGAAACTGGCGTTTGATCCGACTTCCCGCTTCCACTTCGAACTCGGCGGTATCCTGAGCGCCGACCATATCGTCTTTCCGGCCGCGCCCTGGGTTCACCACAAGGATACCCGCGGTGGTGTGACTTTCGGCCTGAATGCGGCGGTGACGAAGAGCGTTCGTTTCGTCGCCTCAGGTATGTTGAGCGACGGCGAAGGCCGCTATCTGTTCGGCGCCGGCCCCGACTTCATTGTGAGGGCAAATGGAGACCTCAGCCCGGTTCATGCCGACTCCTGGATCAGCGGTGTCGAAGCCACTGTGAAGAACACGCTGCTTTATGCCTACTACAGCGGCGATTACATCGGACGCAATGTAGCCATCGACACCAACGGTTCGCTCATCGGATATGGCTTCAAGGGTGCTGCCAATTCCAACAACCGCGCCATCCAGGAAGCCACGTTTGGTTTCAACCAAACCATGTGGAAAGACGCCCGCTATGGCGCCATCAACCTGATGGGCCAGTACGAGTATCTGCTGCGCGCTCCCTGGTACTGGGCTGCAGGTGTTGGCGGCGGGAAGCAAACCCACGACAACACGATCTACTTCAACCTCCGGTACACGCTTCCGGGCTCGATGCCCAACTTCTGAGAAAACACACGTGTAGCCGAAATGACTGCACGGCATTTAAACAGTTTGTAACGTATTTGAAACCATGGGGTGGGAGACTGATTTTGGCCCCACCCCTTTTTTAACTTTCGAGAGGGGGATAAATTTATGAAAAAGCTTGCTGTAACGGCCGCTATCGCACTTCCTGCCCTGTTCGCATCCCTGGCGTCAGGCGCAGAAACAATCAACGCCGCGGGCGCCACTTTCCCGGCGCCGATTTATCAGAAATGGTTCGGTGAATATAAGGCCGCCCACCCGGACGTACAGGTGAACTACCAGGCCATCGGTTCGGGCGGCGGCATCCGCCAGTTGAAGGCCGGCACGGTCGATTTCGGCGCGTCCGATATGCCGATGACCGACGACGCCATGAAAGACATGAAAGTGAAACCTCTTCACTTTCCGACCGTCATGGGCGCCGTGGTTCTCTCCTACAATCTCCCCGGCGTCGATAAGCTGAAGCTGACTCCCGAAGCCATCGCCGGCATTTTTCTGGGCGACGTCAAGAACTGGAATGATCCGAAGATCGCCTCGGCGAATCCTGGCGTGAAGCTGCCTTCCAGCGAGATTCAGGTTGTTCATCGCTCTGACGGCAGCGGCACCACTTATGCGTTTACGGACTACCTCCAGAGCGTCAGCCCGGAATGGAAATCGAAAGTCGGCAGAAACGACTCCGTGGCCTGGCCGGTCGGTCTTGGCGGCAAGGGCAATGACGGCGTTGCCGGCCTGGTTAAGCAGACCCCGGGCGCTATCGGCTATGTGGAACTGATCTATGCAGTGCAGAACAAAATGGAGTTCGCTGACGTTAAGAACCAGGCCGGTAAGTTCGTGACGCCCAGTTTCGCTGGCGTGACCGCTGCCGCCGCGAACTCAAAGGAAATGCCGGCTGACTTCCGCGTTTCCATTACCAATGCTCCGGGGAAAGATTCCTATCCGATCTCGACCTTCACCTGGATGCTGATCCCGAGCCAGATTTCTGACTCCACCAAGAAGAAAGCCATCACGGACTTCCTCTCCTGGATGATGACCACCGGTCAGAAGGACTGCGAAGGCCTGAGCTACGCGCCTCTGCCCAAGGCTGTCGTCGCGAAAGAACAGAAGCAGATCGCAATGATCA
>Ga0335085_10003060_pt1 | contig 29801 bp, 36 predicted proteins | sample Lox_Sample_45_FD_206712 | JGI IMG/M metagenome (GOLD analysis project Ga0335085, IMG submission 206712) | Soil microbial communities from Loxahatchee National Wildlife Refuge, Florida, United States - Lox_Sample_4.5 | ecosystem: Environmental > Terrestrial > Soil > Wetlands | place: USA... | reverse complement strand
GCAACAGGTGCTGCTCGATGTTTGGAGCCGCACCCAACTCACAGCGCTGATGGTCACGCACGACGTGGATGAGGCAATTTTTCTTTCCGACCGGGTTGTGATGATGACGAACGGTCCCGCCGCGGAAGTCGGAGATATTCTCGAAGTGCCGTTTCCGCGCCCGCGAAGCCGCGCTGCTTTGTTGGAAGATGCGGAATACTATCGGTGCCGCGAATATCTCATCACCTTCCTCGAAGACCGCGCGCACCGAAAAAAACTCATTGCGAAAGCAGCCTGACGCCGCATCCAACAATCAGAAAGACTACGGATACTGGCAACAAAATGAAAAGAAATCAGAACCACCAAAAAAAAATCCTGGCGGGCGGCGCGATGGTGCTGGCCGCGACCGTGTCCATCTTCGCGCAGGAAAAACCCTTCACCCAAGCGGGCACCGGCCAGCCGCCCCCGCCGCCTGCACCGGCGAAAGCCTCCGCGCCCGTGGCAGCGCCTGCAACCCAGCCTGCACCTGAGCCGAATGCCGTGCAGAAATTTTTCAACGGCCAGCTCCCGGACGCCATCGCGAAGGGCAAGTTCAACCTCAACGCCCGGTTGCGTTATGAATTCGTTGACCAGGACCACACGCCCGGCATTACCGCGGACTCGCAGGCCCCGACTTTCCGCACGCGCTTCGGGTTCACGACCGCGCCGCTTTACGGTTTTCAAGGAATGATTGAAGGCGAGGACATCAGGGTCATCGGGCCGGAAGGCAACTATAATGCGGCCGGATCGAACAATCGAAATTACAAGCCCGTTGTGGCTGATCCGCCAACGACGGAATTAAACCAGGGCTGGCTGAGTTATTCCTACACGAACCTTTTCACCATCAAAGGAGGACGCGAGCGGATCGCGCTCGATAATCATCGCTTCATCGGCGACGTCGCCTGGCGTCAGAACATGCAGACGTTCGACGCGGCGACGGTCGAGTTCAAGCCAATCGAAGAACTCAGCCTGCTCTACGGATATATCTGGGACGTGCACCGGGTTTTCGGCAATGTTCCCGGGCTGCCGGCGACGAGTCCGTTTCACGATTTTCAATCCCGCTCGCACGTAATCAACATCTCCTATGCGCCGTGCCGATATGTGCGTTTTGTCGGTTACACCTACTTGCTGGACTTGGATTTGGATAACGGCACCGCGGCGGAGAACAATCAATCGTGCGCGACATATGGCGGTTACCTCGCCGGCAGTGCGCCTGTCACGGACAAACTCTCGCTCGCTTATCGCGGCGAATTCGCGTGGCAAACGGATTATGCTGACAGCACGCTGAATTACGGAGCGCCGTACTACAACGTCGAACTGTCCGGGAGCATCAAACCCTTCGCGTTCGGCGCCGGGGCGGAAGGCCTTGGCAGCGGTGCGAATTCCGGGGCGGGTGGAGGGCGCGCCGGGTTCCGCACGCCGTTGGCCACGCTGCACGCATTTAACGGCTGGGCGGATGTGTTTCTAAATACGCCGAACGACGGGTTGCAGGACATCTACGCTTTTGCACAGGTCACATTGCCCGAGCAAATCCCGCTGCGTTTCGTGTATCACAAGTTCGATGCGGAACACGGTGGCGGTGATTACGGCCAGGAATTCGACGCTGTTGCTTCGAAAAAGTTCGGCAAGTATTGGACGGCACTCGTCAAATACGCCTACTACGAAGGCAAGGACGCCGCGGCGCCGGCACTCACCGTGCCAAACGTGAACGTGCAAAAGTTCTGGGCGCAGGTGGAATTCAATTTCTGAGCGCGGCCGAAGGAGCGAATGGACACCCCCGTCAAAACAATTTGTCCCTATTGCGGCGTTGGTTGCGGACTGAATGTGACAGTCCGCGCCGGCAAAGTCGCCGAGGTCAGGGGAGACAAATTGCACCCCTCGTCGCTGGGCGGGATTTGTCCAAAAGGCGCGCAGGTGGGTGAAATCATCGCCACGCCGAATCGCCTGGCGACGGCCCAAATTCGTTCGGATCGCGCCGCGCCGTTTCATCCGGTGAGCTTCGACGCGGCGTTCGCGCGGGTGGCCGGAGAGTTTCGCGAAATAATCGCGGCGCACGGTCCGGACGCTGTGGCGTTTTATATTTCCGGCCAGATTACTACCGAAGCCCAATACGTTTTCAACAAACTCGCCAAGGGGTTTATCGGCACGAACAATCTCGACGCCAACTCACGGCTTTGCATGGCGAGTGCGGCCAGCGCTTACAAACTGGCTTTCGGCAGTGACGGCCCGCCGACGTGTTACGACGACATTGAGCACGCGGATTGTTTCTTCATCGTCGGGGCGAACATGGCGGAATGTCATCCGGTCTTGTGGCAGCGCGTGAAACGCCGCGCCGCGCGCAAACGGGTCCGCATCATCGTCGTGGATCCGCGCCGCACGGCGACGGCCGAGGGCGCGCACCTTCATTTGCAAATCAAGCCCGGCACGGACATCGCGCTGCTGAACGGAATGTTGCATGTGATGATCTCGCAAGGCTGGATCAACGAGCGTTTCATTCGCGCGCACACGGAAGACTGGCAAGCCACCAGTGAAATGGCCGAGGCGTGGTCACCATCGCGCGCGGCAAAAGTTTGTGGAATCCCCGAACAGGAGATTCACCGCGCGGCATTTTGGTTCGGCCAGTCTGCTGAAGCACTCAGTTTGTGGACGATGGGAATCAATCAAAGCACGAGCGGCGTGGCTAAAAATCTGGCGCTCATCAATCTTCATCTCGCGACTGGAAAAATCAGCCGGCCCGGCAGCGGTCCGTTTTCATTGACGGGCCAGCCGAATGCGATGGGCGGGCGCGAAGTAGGTTATCTCTGCGGCCAGTTACCTGGTTATCGCGAAGTGACCAACCCACAGCATCGCGAGGAAATCGCACGGATCTGGGGCGTGCCCGCCACGCGAATTCAGTCGGAACCGGGTTTGGACGCGGTGAAAATGTTCGAAGCAATCGAGAGCGGAAAAATCAAAGCGCTATGGATTGTCGGAACCAATCCACTGGCGACGATGCCCAATGCACAGCAAATCCGCCGCGCACTTGACCGCGTGCGGTTGCTTGTGGTGCAGGATTGCTACCATCCAACCGAAACATCGCGATTGGCGCATGTCCTTCTCCCCGCCGCGATGAGCCTCGAAGTGGAAGGCACGATGACGAATTCCGAACGGCGTATCGGGCTGCTTCAACCCTGCGTGCCACCGCCGGGCGACGCCCGGCCCGACTGGGAAATCGGCGCGCGATTCGCGGCCATGCTGGGTTGGGAAAAGGAATTTTCCTATGCCGGCGCCTGCGACGTTTTTGAGGAACACAAGCGATGTTGCGCGGATGTCTATCCATTGCAAATGGGCGGCATTAACTACGAACGGCTGAAAAATCGCGCGTTGCAATGGCCGTGTATTTCGACAGCGAGCAATGGAATCGCCCGGCGGTATCGTAACAAAACTTTTCCAACGCGAAGCGGGAAGGCGCGGTTTCATCCGGTGGACCACCTGCCGCCGGCGGAGGATCTGTCGCCGCATTTTCCGCTCGCGCTCAACACCGGACGGCTTTCCGGCCATTGGCACACACGCACAAAAACCGGCCATGTGGCGAAGTTAAACAAAACCAGCCCCGCGCCGTTTGTGGCGGCAAATCCCGCCGACGCTGTCGCGTTGGGATTGGCGGAAGGCGACACCGTGCGGCTGATTTCCAGACGCGGTTCGGCCCGCACGACGTTGAAGCTGGACGAGGGCGTGCGCACCGGCACGTTGTTCATGCCGTTTCATTGGGGACAATTACATGATGAAGACGGGTGCGTGAACGCCGTGACGCAGCCGGAAGGGGACCCGATTTCACGCGAGCCCGAGTTGAAATTCAGCGCGGTGCGCCTGGAGAAAATTTGACAAGCGATGACGAAGATTCCTTACATTCCCGAGACCGCGCCCTTCACGGCTGAACAGCGCGCGTGGCTCAACGGCTTTCTCGCGGGACTGTTCGCCAAACGGGAGGAAATCCCGCAACTCAATTCTGCGACAGAACAAAAGCCCGGCGAGCCATTGCTGATTTTGTTCGGCTCACAAACCGGCACCGCGGAGGCGCTCGCCAAACGAATTGCGAAGGAAGCGCAATTGCGCGGCTTCGCGCCGCAAGTGCTGGCGCTAAATGATCACGGGCAGGCCAATCTCAGCCGCGGCGGAAAAGCGGTGATCATTTCCAGCACGTGGGGCGACGGTGATCCGCCGGACAATGCGGCAAATTTCTGGTTGTGGCTCCAGTCCGACGCCGCGCCGCGAATGGAAAATTTACAGTTCGCCGTGCTCGGTCTCGGTGACAAAAATTACTCCGATTTTTGCGGGGCTTCGAAGAAGTTTGACCTGCGCCTCGAAGCGCTCGGCGCGCGCCGACTCGTTCCGCGCGGCGAATGCGACGTGGATTACGAAAACGCGGCAATGAATTGGCTGCAAGGAGTGTGGGAAAAACTTCAAGGGGCGTCTCGAACAAATGTTGCGTCCACGAACGGCCACACGGCCATGCTTAATGGTCGCTCCGTTGCGAACGCCTCCGGTTTTGGAAAAGCGAACCCGTTCCCGGCGAAGTTGTTGAAGAATGTTTTGTTGAACAAACCCGGTTCGGACAAGGAAGTGCGTCATTACGAACTCAGTCTCGACGGCAGCGGATTAACCTATCAAGCCGGCGACGCTCTCGGCGTTGTGCCGGTGAATTGTCCCGCTCTCGTCAACGTCGTGCTCGCCGCGCTCCGCTGCAATGGTGATGAAACGGTGAAAGTGAACGAAACCGGGATGCCGCTGCGCGAAGCGTTCACCCGGCATTTTGACATTACCAGACCCACATCGGAATTGCTCGCGGTGGTCTCAAAGTCCGCGCCGAACTGCGAACTGACGGCACTGCTGGCACCGGAACGGCGCGAGGATTTGAAGAAATGGCTCTGGGGCCGAGACATTTTGGATGTGCTCGGTTTGGTTGAGACTCCTTTGCTCATTGATGAATTTCTGCCGCTGCTGCGTAAACTCGCGCCGCGGCTCTATAGTATTTCGTCCAGTCCCAAGGCGCATCCAGGAGAAGTGCACCTTACCGTGAGCGCGGTGCGTTACGAAACGTTCGGCCGTGGACGCAAGGGTGTGGCCTCGACTTTTCTCGCCGACCGACTGGGCGACGCGGATTATGCTAAAGTGTTTACGCAGCCGTCGCACGGATTCAAACCGCCGGCGAATGATGATACGCCGATGATCATGGTAGGGCCCGGCACCGGCATCGCGCCGTTCCGAGCCTTTCTCCAGGAGCGCCAGGCCACCGGCGCGAAGGGAAAAAACTGGCTCTTTTTCGGCGATCAAAAACGCGCCACTGATTTCCTATATGAAGAACAACTCGGCGGGTGGCAAAAAAACGGCCATCTCACGCGGCTCGACCTGGCGTTTTCGCGCGATCAAGCGGAGAAGATCTACGTCCAGAACCGGATGCTGGAAAACGCGGCGGAACTTTGGTCGTGGCTGGAAGAGGGCGCGCATTTTTATGTCTGTGGTGACGCCGGCCGAATGGCGAAAGACGTGGACGCAGCGCTGCATCAAATCATCGAAACTGTCGGCGGCCAAAGCGAGGATGCAGCGAAGGCGTACGTGGCTAAACTAAAATCGGAGAAGCGCTATCAGCGCGATGTTTACTGATGAACGAGACATTACCAGAACCCATCGTCAGCGCCGGTTTCACGCCGGAGCAGAAGGAATATCTCGCGGGTGTTTTTGCGGGCGCCGCAGCGCGCGGTCGAAAGTTTTCTGACGTCGAACCTGCGCCGAAGAACGAGGATTTGATTTTTGAAGAACGGCTCAAACGCGAACTGCACCCGCTCGATGCCTATTCGCAAATTGTCGAGAATGCCATCGGCAACAAAGCGCCGGACAAGGATGATACTTTTCGTTTCAAATGGAACGGGTTGTTTTATCTGACGCCGGTGAAGGACGCGTTCATGGCGCGGTTGCGCATTCCGGGCGGCGTCGTTACGACTCATCAACTTCGCGAATTGGCGCGCATCGCGCAGGAACTCACGACGGGCTATGTGCAGATCACGACCCGCGCGAATTTTCAAATCCGGCTCATTCAGCCAAAAGACGCGCCCGAAGTCCTGCGCCGCATCCAAAGTGTCGGCCTTCATACCCGCGGCGCGGGCGCCGACAATATCCGCAATCTCACCGCCAATCCGACCGCCGGAATTGACCCGGTTGAATTGATTAATGTCCTGCCGTTCGTGAATGAACTTGCGCAAATCATCATCAACGACCGTTCATTCTACGACTTGCCACGCAAATTCAACATCGCGTTTGACGGCGGCGGGCTCATTGGCTCGGTGGAAGACACGAACGACATCGGCGTCAAAGCCGTGAAGGCAGGCGATGAAATTCTTTTCCGCGTCGCTCTTGGCGGCGCCACCGGGCATAAGGCATTCGCACAAGACCTTGGCGTTGTTGTTCCACCGACTGAGATTAACAAAGTCGTCGTCGCCATCCTGCGCGTTTATATTGAACGGGGCTGCCGCACTGATCGCAAGAAAGCCCGTCTGAAGCATCTGTTGGAAAAGCTGCCGTTGGGCGAGTATCTCGCGGAAATTGAAAAGAAACTGGGCCGGCAGCTTCGCCTTTTGCCGTATGATGCCGCCCAAATGCGCTGGGCAGACAAGGAGTTGCCGCATTCGCACATTGGCGATTTCCCACAGAAACAGCGCGGGTTTAATTATGTTGGCGTCGCTGTGCCGGTTGGCCATCTCACGCCCAAACAAATGCTTCGCCTCGCGGAACTGGCAGACAGTTATGGCAGCGGCGAAATTCGTCTCACAGTTTGGCAGAATTTTATCATCCCGAATGTGTCCGATGCGTTCGTGCCCACAGTCAAGCGCGCTTTGGAGAAAATCGGCCTGGGCACGATGCAGTCTCATCTCGTCAGTGGCGTAGTTGCCTGCACCGGAAACCGTTATTGCAAATACGCGCAGTCCGATACCAAGGGCCACGCGCTGGAGGTGATTAAACAATTGGAGAAGCGAGTCCAGCTGGATCAACCGGTGAATATCCATCTCACCGGCTGCCCAAACTCCTGTGCGCAACATTACATGGGTGATATTGGCTGTCTGGGCGCCAAAACCAAGATTTGCGGCGAGAGCGTGGATGGCTATCATATTTTCGTAGGCGGCGGATTCGGGAAAAATCAGGCTGTGGGACGACAAATTTTCACCGGAGTTGCCGCCAGGGATTTGTCCATGACTTTGGAACGGATATTGCGTGCCTATCTAAAGCATCGCCAAGGCCGCGAAACTTTCCAGCAGTTTTCGACGCGGCATGAAGTCCGGCGCTTGCAGGAACTTTTCTCTGGCGAGTTATGATCCTAACCGATTCCACCCTTGATTACAGTACGCCAGCACCGACACAGTGCTCGATTCGCGTCGTCCGACTCTTCATTTCACCGGGACACAATTTTTATGGACATCACGGCCAACCCGCGGGCGAAAATGCGTTGAGCGAATGTGCGGAAATCCAATGCGTCGCCGGACGCGGTATCGAAGGTGACCGCTTCTTTGACTACAAGCCGGACTACAAAGGCCAAATCACTTTCTTTTCGCTGGAAGTGTTTGAGGCGGTCTGCCGCAAATTCGGGGTAACGGAGCAATCGCCGGGCGTAGCACGACGTAACGTCATCACCACAGGACTGGACCTCAATTCGCTCATTGGCCGGGAATTCACCGTGCAAGGCGCCACCTTCATCGGCACGGAAGAATGTAAGCCGTGCCACTGGATGAATCAGGCAATCGCACCCGGGGCAGAGGACTTCCTGCGGGGAAATGGCGGCCTGCGCGCGCGGATCCTTAGTGACGGCATCTTGCGCGCCGGACGATGAACTTCGCCGCCGCAATCCTCGCCGGTGGCCAATCGCGTCGAATGGGTCAGGACAAAGCGAGGCTCTTCGTGGGCGGACAATCTTTGCTAGCCCGGCAAATTGCCTTGGCCAGGAGCCTTGCTGCGTCTGAAATCTTTATTTCCGGCCGGGCAGGGGACACCTATTCGGAGTTTGCTCTGCCAGTACTTTACGATCGTTTTGCTGATGCCGGGCCGCTGGGTGGCATCGAACAGGCCCTGGCTGGTACCGCTGAACCCATGCTCCTTGTACTGGCAGTTGACATGCCCCATGTGACGAAGGATTTGCTGACCCGGCTTCGAACCCGCTGCGCTGCTGGTCTCGGAGTTGTTCCGTGTCTAGGCGGTCAAGCCGAACCTTTGGTCGCACTCTATCCTAAATCCGCGCACACCTTGGCCGAAAAATTGATTGCGGAAGGTTCGTATGCGGTCCGGGAATTTGCCGAGCGATGTGAGAAGGCCGGGCTCGCGAAGTTTTACGATGTGGGCGTGGCTGACGCGCATTGTTTCTCCAACTGGAATACCCCCGAGGACATCCCCCTGTCAGACTGAGCCATCCGCGAACCGGCTTTCTTTCCCTTCAATCTGCTGAAAGTTGAAACAGGCAGGCAGGGAGCATTTGGAATGGCTGCGAGATAAACCCAAACAATTGATGCAGGTCAAAGGCACGGCGGTCGGCTTCCGTTAAAGTCACAACGCGTTTTAAATAATATTATGACAACGAAACCGCGTTCCTACCGCAAGCTGTGGCTGAGTTTGGCCATGGTCATCACCGCCTCATTCCTGGTCCTCGGCTATTACGGCCGGGAAATCTACCATCTTGCACCCCCGTTGCCGGCGCGGGTATTGACGCCGGATGGTTCCGTGCTCTTCACGGCCCGGGACATCAAGGATGGCCAGAATGTTTGGCAATCCATGGGCGGCCAGGAAGTCGGCACGGTTTGGGGCCACGGCGCCTACGTCGCGCCCGACTGGACAGCGGACTGGCTGCATCGCGAATGCGTCTGGTTGCTCGATCATTGGGCGGTGCAATCGGGAGGAAAAACCTACGATCAACTCGATCCGGAAACGCAAGCCGCACTTCGTGAAAGATTGAAAATCGAGATTCGTTCGAACACTTATAATCCCGCAAGCGGCGATCTGGTGGTTTCTCAGACTCGCGCAGAGGCCATTCGCGCGGTCGGCGCTCACTACACGGCACTGTTTGGCGACGATCCAGCGCTTCAGAAACTGCGCAAAGCCTACGCGATTCCGACCGATTCAATCAAAACGCCGGAACGCCGTCAGTTGATTAGCGCGTTTTTCTTTTGGGCGGCGTGGGCGTGCGGAACCGATAGGCCGGGCGGCCAAGTGACTTACACGCAAAACTGGCCGCCCGAATCATTGATAGATAACCGGCCCACCGGCTCGATTGTGGTCTGGTCGGTCATCAGCTTTGTTGTGCTGCTCGCGGGCGTGGGAGCAATGGTCTGGTACTTTGCGGCACAACGGCACCACGACGGCGAAGAAGCGCAGGAGGCGCCGGAAAGCGACCCATTGCTCGCGCTCAAGGCGACGCCGTCCATGCGGGCCGTTCTTAAATACTTCTGGGTCGTGGCGGCGCTGATCGTGGTGCAGGTTGGATTGGGCGCCATCGCCGCGCACTACGGTGTGGAAGGCGACGGCTTCTACGGAATTCCTTTGAGCAAATGGCTGCCGTATTCGGTGGCGCGGACGTGGCACACGCAACTCGGGATTTTCTGGATCGCGACCGCGTGGCTGGCGACGGGATTGTTCGTGGCTCCGGCAGTTTCTGGGTACGAACCACGCGGACAACGGTTGGGCGTCAATTTTCTTTTTATCTGCCTGTTAATTATCGTGGTGGGCTCGCTCGCAGGCGAGTGGATGGGTGAAATGCAACGGCTCGGGCTGAGCGCCAATTTCTGGTTCGGCGAACAAGGTTATGAATACGTGGACCTGGGCCGGTTCTGGCAAATCTTTTTGTTAATCGGTCTCTTCCTTTGGCTGTTTCTCATGGGCCGCGCGCTGTGGCCGGCCCTGCGGGATCCGGGGCCGAACCGGCATCTGCTGGCCTTGTTCCTGATCGCGTCAGCGGCGATCGCCTTGTTTTATGGAGCGGGACTGATGTGGCAACGGCAAACCAATCTCGCGGTGGCGGAATATTGGCGTTGGTGGGTCGTGCATCTGTGGGTTGAAGGGTTCTTTGAGGTGTTCGCCACGGTGGTCATCGCATTCCTGTTCACGCGCATGGGTTTGTTGCGAATCGCGACTGCGACAGCGAGCGTCATTTTCTCCACGGTGATCTTTTTGTCCGGAGGCATTCTTGGCACGTTCCATCACCTGTACTTTACCGGCACCCCAACGGCCGTGTTGGCGTTGGGCGCGACTTTCAGCGCGCTTGAAATTGTGCCGCTTGTCTTGATTGGATTCGAAGGGTACGAGAATCTTACCTTGAGCCGGGCGCGTCCGTGGGTGTCGGCTTATAAATGGCCGATTAACTTCTTCGTGGCGGTCGCGTTCTGGAATCTGGTCGGCGCCGGCCTATTCGGCTTCCTCATCAATCCGCCGATTGGCCTCTATTATATGCAGGGACTGAATACGACCCCCGTCCATGCACACACCGCACTATTTGGGGTATACGGGATGCTCGGAATCGGTCTCATGCTTTTCTGCCTGCGTGGATTGACGGGCCCAGAGGTGTGGAAGTCGCGCGCGCTATGGATCAGCTTCTGGTTCATGAATATCGGCCTGGCGCTCATGGTGCTTTTAAGCCTGTTGCCGGTCGGGTTGTTGCAGACCTGGGCCAGCGTGGAACACGGTATGTGGTACGCACGCTCGGCGGAGTTTTTGCAAACCGGCCTGATGGATCGTTTGCGGTGGCTGCGGGTTATTGGCGATTCTATTTTTGCACTCGGCGCGCTCAGCCTTGGTTGGTTCGTGCTCGGACTCAAAACGGGCTGGTCGTTGGAGGACAAAAAAGTGGAAGTTGAAGGGGCAAAAGCGCCGCGGCCGTCGACCAGTCCGTTGAGATGAACGGGTATGATTCGAACCAAACGAGTTTATGAGCCTGCCGCCAGGAATGATGGGAAACGGTTCCTGGTGGACCGGCTTTGGCCTCGCGGCGTGAAGAAGGAAGGCCTGCGGCTTGACGGCTGGATCAAGGAAGCGGCGCCGAGCGACGGCTTGAGGCAATGGTTCAGCCATGACCCTGCCAAATGGTCCAAATTCCAGCGGCTTTACCGGGCGGAATTGGCCGCGGCGCCGGAAAACTGGCAGCTATTGATTGACGTGGCCAAAGCCGGGGATTTGACGTTGCTGTTCGGCGCTCACGATTTGGTGCACAACAATGCCGTGGTTCTGAAGGCTTATTTGGACGAGCGGCTCAGGCGAACCGCGAAAAGCCGGCGGCGTCCTGCTCCTGAAAGGCCGCGGAGCGGATCGCGCCAACAAAGAAGATAGTCTATTCGCCCAGGTTATGCCGAAGAAGCGCGTTCAATTTCGATGGCGATAACACCGTAACCATTTTGCCTTTTACCGCGATGAGCTTTTGTTCGCGGAATTTGGCGAGCGTGCGGGAGAACGTTTCGCTGACCGTGCCCAGTTCCGCCGCCAGCACGCGTTTGGTCATTGTCAATTCGATCGTCACCGGTGCCTGACCCTCTGGATTCGGGCAGCGCTTTACGAGCCAGTTTGCCAGCCGCGTTTCGACATCCTTCAAAGCCAAATCCTCCAACTGCCCGACGAGCACGCGCAAATGGCTGCTCATCGAACCGAGCATCCGCAACGCGAGCTCCGGCTGCCGCCTGAGCAATGCGAGAATGCCGTCTTTCTGCACGAGCAAAATCTGGGTCGGCTCCAGGGCGCGGGCATCGGCCGGATAACCGGTGGCCGAGGCCAGGGCGACTTCCGCAAAAGAATCGCCGGTGCGAAAGATGTGGATGATCTGCTCCTTGCCGGCGGCGCTCACGCGATGGACGTTCACGGCGCCGCGTTGCACAACGTAAAATCCGTGCGCCGGATCGCCTTCGTGAAAGAGATACTCGCCCTTTTCCAGCGACTTGACGACCGTGACTTCCGCGATGTTCTCCAAATCCTGCAACGGCAGCCCGATGAAAAGCTGACAGGTTCGCAATGAATTGGTGATCGCGGTTTTCTTGAATTCGGCCAGCGTGGACATGGCCTTATTCAAGCAGCCTCGCGCCAAAAGTAAACCAGCCAGTCGCTGCCCGCGCCGCGTTCGACCTTGCTGGCGAAGCCGTCTCCGGAAAGCTTTTCGATCAATGGCGACGGCAGGAACGGCGCGACCACGATAAGTCCCGTGTCCGGCTGGAGCGCGTCCACGCGTTTGCGGATTTCGGGAAAGGGCTCGATGCCGCTGCGGATGAGATTTCTCACATCGAAGCGTTTGAATTGATTGAGGGGCGGCATGTTCAATTCTTAACAAGCTTTATCAGCGTTTGCACCGTCTCACTGATGTCTTCATTCAATCCCACTTGCTGATGAACGATTTCGCCTTTGGCATTGAGCACGGTGATCGCATTCGAGTGCGCGAACTGGCCATCGGCTGCTGCTTTATATTTCACTCCAAGAAGAGCCGCCAGTTCCAGCACGTCATCCTGGCGGCCGCTCAACAGCGTCCAGTTCCTGACCGGCAGGTCCCAGGTTTGACGGTATTCCGCCAGGGCCAAAGGCGTGTCATGGTCGGTGTCGAACGAAACCATGGTGAAACCGACTTGCGTGCGTTCTTGTGGCGTCAGTGCGGCGCTGATGCGTTTCAGGTCGTTCATCAATATCGGGCACGCCGAAGTGCATTTGGAAAAAAACATCAAAATTACCTGGGGCTTGCCGGCCAGACTGCCGAGCTTCATCGCCTTGCCCGTGTCTGTCGTCCAGGTCGATTCGACCTGATAAAGAGACTTGTCTGTGTAGGCCGGAACGGAACCGGGCGTTTCCATTGCCGCACAGCACGAGCGGACCGGCGTGTTGGTGCCCAATTCGGAAGCCTGTGAGAGGCGGGCGGTCATCAATAGCGCGGTGGCCAGGGCAAATGAGAGTTTGGTTTTTTTCATAAATCACGGGCGCAGCGGAAGCCGAGGTTGTGGACGCAATAATCCGCCTTGAGGCTGCTGCGAAAGGCGTAGCGCATGAACGCGGGGTAATCATCCACCTCGCGCGCGCCCTGGGATCCGGCGCCGCAAAAAAACCGGCGTTCCGAAACGCCGTTGCTGCCTGGATCGCCGGCGATCAAGGCCGAGTTGAAATCGGCGACCCACTCCCAGACCAAGCCATGCAGATTGTGCGCGCCAAAAAAATTTGCCGTGTCGGCGCCGACTGCCGGCAAGACCAGCGGCGTGGGCGTGGAATACCATTGCAGGATTTCGGCCTTGAATCGCGGATCGCTTTCGCCGTCAGGCCGTGTCGCGCTGGCCGACGCGGCGTATTCCCATTCGGCAACGGTCGGAAGGCGTTTGCCTTTCCATTCGGCATACGCCTTGGCGGCAAACCAGGAAACGTAAGTCACTGGCGAACTGGCCGGCGCATTGGTTCCGGGATCGAGGTCGCCGGCCCAATTGTTCAAATAAGATTCGTCGGCGAAAATTCTTTTCACACGCGATCGTTGCCAGCGCGGATTCGCGCGCAGGAATTCAAGAAAATCCTTTACGGTTACTGGAAATGCGTCGAGATAGAACGACTTCACAGGCACTTCCTTCAGATCGTTTGCTGAAAGAAACAGCGGATGATACAGGCCGTTGGGAATCAAAACCATGTTCGCCGGCCCGGCCTTGGCAGCGAGGGCCAGCATAAGGCAGCCCGCGATCCACCAGCAGCTACGAAGACGGGCGGCGCGACAGTGAAGGTTTGGTTTTTCCTGCATGACAATCCTCATTCAAACGGATTCGCCACCAAGGCCGGCACTCCCCGGCGCAGGTCCTTGACTTCGCCGGCGGTTACTGAATTGCTATCCGAGTTTCCCCAACTATTGCGCACGTAAGTCATCACGTCGGCGACTTGTTGGTCCGTCAATTTCGGAAATGGGATCATGATTCCGTTGTATTTTTTTCCATTGACGGTGAGTTCGCCCGATCGGCCCTGGAGCACCCCGCGAATGGCGCCGGTCTTGTCGTTCATCAGAACGTTGGACTTTGCCAGCGGCGGAATTTGACCGGCGACGCCGAGGCCGTTGGGTTGGTGGCAGACAAAGCAGGTTTGCAGGTAAATCTGTTTGCCGCGCGTGTATTGTTCACTCAACGCCGTATTCAGGCTCGGCGCTTCAGGTTTTATTGGCTGTAGCGCGCTGGAAATTGCGGGAGTTTCCGCCAGTGGCTTGCCGGCGTAAATTGTGTCCGCCTGTTTGCCGGAATAAATAATTGGATTTTCCGGCCCGGTGACGGTGAGCGTGCCGGCGGCGCCTTTGTTGAACGCGCGGAAGATCGAGTGATCCACGAGGGTATAGTTTCCCGGCACCTTGACCTTGAAATCAACAATGACCGCGCTGCCGGGCGGTACCAGAGTCGTCTGCACGTCGTGCAACTGGTTGGTCATCGTGCCGTCCTGATAAAGCGTGTCGAATTGGTCGCCAATGACGTGAAACGACGACGCAAGATTGGGTCCGCCATTGCCGAAATAGATGCGGACGGTGTCCCCGACGTTGGCCGTCAGCGCGTTGTCGCCGGTCAGCGAACCAACCGCGCCGTTGAAAACGACGTAGGTTGGCCGTTCATCCACGGCCTTGTCCATGTCGAAGGTTTGAAGACCTTGATCGCCGTATTTGCCGGCTGTGTAAAATTCTCCCTGCATGACATAATACTCGTGATCGACCGGCGGCAAACCCTCCTTCGGTTCAACCAGAATCAGGCCATACATGCCGTTGCCGATGTGCATTCCGACCGGCGCAGTCGCGCAATGATAAACGTAAAGTCCCGGATTCAGCGCCTCAAAGGAGAATTGGGAGGAATGGCCCGGCGCGGTGAATGACGATGCCGCGCCACCGCCCGGACCAGTGACCGCGTGCAGGTCAATATTGTGCGGCATTTTGTTGTCTTGATGGTTGTGCAAATGGAATTCAACCTCGTCGCCCTCGCGGATGCGGATGAATTTTCCCGGCACACTGCCGCCGAAAGTCCAGAACACATAGTCAACGCCGTCGGCCAATCGCTTCGTCAGTTCCTGCACTTCGAGATCGACGATGACCTTCGTGGCATATTTGCGTGTGATGGGCGGAGGCACATTAGGCGCGTCCGTGAGCACGGCGTTCTCCACTCCCGCTATCTCGGGAGCAGGTGCTGACTGAGCTTCAGATTTCGTCGTCCAAACCCCGCTGGCCGCGAGAAAAAGGCCGAGGGCACCGAGTGTTTTCACCATTTTCGCTTTCATTGTCATTCGATCTTTGTTCTTCCATCATCACTTCGGACTGCGTTCTGGTCTCACTCGCAATTGGTGACTACTAACCTTTATTTGTCATCAGCAGGACATAAAACAGCTACCCGTCCGTTTTCGGGCAGTTGGTTTGGAGCTCGGCTGCCCGAATCCCGTGAAATAAGCTTCTTTGCCGCATCAACGCCGACGGCGATTCGCTCTTCCGTGATTGGGCAGGAATTCTTTTTCATGCCAAGATTATCCAGTTCGAGGTGGTCAAATCTTTGAAACCCGGCGAGTTCGAGAGTCTTGCGTGCGCAATTCAACGGGCAACCGTCCACCACCAAAATGCGCTCCGCCTTTTCGGCAGTTGAAACCAGGTTTTTGACGCGCCCGCCGATGCCGGCGAGGCAAGACATTTGCGCCACGCCATCCCGAGCGAGTCGGCGCGCAATGCGGTCTGCAATTTCACCTGCGTCGGAGCAGCCGGAGCAGGCATAAACCACTGTGGCCGGCTTCTTCACCGCCGCTGGATTCGGATGATCGCTATTCATAAATATTCTTCGTTCTTACGGAGTCATTATCGTCCAAGGTGGCGAAAGCCGATTTGATTCAAGTCAACAAGTTTTGCTTTTCACCGTAGATCGTGAATTCATCAAGACTTTGACCTAAATCAAGAACCTCTGGCGAGATGGCGTGCAAGAATCAGGATGTGAAAACGACAGGTTATCCGTTAGCGCTGGACGGCCTTGCTCCCATCAAATCGAAGGCGCCCGTTGATTTTGTGAACCAGCGATTGGCCCGTGAATGGAAAACGATGGAGGCGATGATCAGGATTTATTGCCGCAATCATCACAAAACCGGCGCGACTTTGTGCGCGGAGTGCCAGGGGCTCTTGGACTATGCCACAGTGCGGCTGGAACGCTGCCGGTTTGGCGCGGAAAAACCGACGTGCGCGAAATGCCCCGTACACTGCTACCAGCGCGCTCGCCGCGAACAAGTCAGGATCGTCATGCGTTACAGCGGTCCACGCATGGTGTGGGAACATCCGATGATGAGCCTGCGCCACTGGCTGGACGGCTTCCGCAAAGCGCCGGAATCGTGATCTCCGACCCTCCGAACAATTAAAATCAAAACGGCCTTCGATATCGAAGGCCGTTTTGATTTTTGGATTACGAGGACTTTTCGGGTCAGTGTCCGCCGCAACACTCGGTCACCTCGCCTGCCGGCGCGGTTGCCTTCAATTTCGTAATCTTGACACGGAATTCTTCCGGACCTTTCACCAGATGTTGCCAGGTGAAGGCGTCGGGCCATTGGGCGGCGAATTGATAATAGAGCGGCACCGGGTCGTGGTCGTTGAGCAGAACGAAATGATCGCCGACCGGCAGTTCCAGCCATTGTTTGATGATGAGTGCGTGTTTGACGGAGCAAGGAATCGGCCGGACGTCCATGACTTTGTCCGAGCCAATCGGTTTTTCAGTTGGGTTTGTTGTTTTCATGTTTTGGTATTTTGGTGATGGATTAATCCTTACGAGCGCCCGTCATGGCGCGGCCGACGTCGGTCATCATTGAAGGATGCCACGGCGGATCCCAAACGACTTCGACCTCCACCTCGGTGACGCCGTCCAGGGTAAGCAAAATGTTCCTTACACCATCGGCGATGCTGTCATGCATCGGACAGCCTGGCGTGGTGAGCGTCATTGTCACCGTCAACTTGCCTGCGGTGAAGTGGATGCTGTAAACAAGGCCAAGGTCCACGATGTTCACGGCGAGTTCCGGGTCAATGACCTGGCGCAGAGTTTCGAGGACGAGTTCGTCGTTGAGTGGGGTGGCATTCATGAATCTATTGCGCGGCCCGGTGTTTCGGCGCGAACGGTTTGATTTGTGGACGGACGAAGTGCGAGAGGATTTTGCCGAGATTGAGGGCGAATATCGCGAGGCTCAAAGCGAGCAAACCGCTACCCCAGCGGATTCCGGCTTCGTTCGAGAAAGCTGTCGCCGCGCACAAAACGACAAGTCCAGGCAAGTAACTCCAATAGCCTGCGATTTGAAGCCGCACGGAGTACATATCCGCGAGCGCCGGCACTTTCGCGCAGCCGATGTGATGGCTGTAGCTGTGAAACCACACGAGGAACGGCGCGATTTTGTATAGCATCCCGAGAACCGCCAGCCCAACGAAACCAGCCAGCGCGAGCAGCCCGTAGACGCTTTCCAATTGCATCGTGAATACAGTGATCGGCAGCCGCGGCCACGACAGCCCGAGCGCCAGAACGGACAATGGAACCAAAAGTGCGATGGCGGTCAGAAAATATTTCATGCCCCAATCCAGCGAACAGCGGTTGCGGGCACGAAGGACTGCCCGGATTTCCCAACCGTAAATGGCAAAGGCGACAATAAGCGCGAGGGCAGCCAAAGGCTTCAGCGAGCTTTGAAGCAGGATGGCGACAAAGGCACTGAGCAGTCCAAAGTTGAGCAGGACTACGGACCACCAGGCGCGCCGTTCGCTTTGCAGTTCGCTCAAGGTGAACATCGGCACGAGCTTGTAACTCACGGTCACAATCATCATCACGAACACGCCGACCACACCGAGGTGCGCGTGCGCGTGCATCGCGGCGAGCGGTAAAAATGGGCTGGAACTCCAGTATTTTGACGCGACCAAAAAGAGGCCAGCGGTGACGGTGGAAGACAGCCAGAACAGGGCCGAGAAGATACCGAGCTTGATGGCTCTCCAGCCTTTCACCTTCGCCAGTGTTCGCGCGAGATTGAAAACGAACAATCCGACACCCAGTGTGAGCACCGAACCGAATACCCCGACCCAAGCCATGTTGAAGTTCCAGAACGCCCAGACCATTCCGGTGAAGCCAACGGTGTGCGCGGCGAACTGCCATTTCACGAGGCTCTCGCTATAAAGTTGAGTTCCCAATGTCACCGGCACGAGTTGATACATCGCGCCGATGACGATGGAGGCAATGAAACCGAGGACGAACAGGTGCGTGATCGCGATGAGGTGGGGCGTGTAGTGATACATCGCCAGCAAATCCGGGTGCGCGAACACCAATCCCGTTCCGACCAACAGTGAAAGAATGCCTGCCAGCACAAAACATAACGGCATGCGAACTGAGCCAGCTCGGATGCCTGAAAGACTCGGCGTTGCCGCAGGTAAAACCGGTTTCCGAACGGCCAGGCTGGATTCAACGGCGGCGAATATGGGTGACATGGCTTCCATCATTTTGCACGTGTGTTTCACTGGCGAATCCGCGTTCTTCAAGTTGTGCGTAAAGGTGCATTGGCCGGCGGTCGGTGCGGGCGCGCAGGTCCGCGCTATCAGGCAATTCCGCGAGCGCTTCGAGAATTTTTATCATGGGTTCCGGTGGTTCGAGGCCACGCGCGTCCACTTCTATGATTTCGGTTGTTTTGGGATTCGGCCGGTTGCAGAGAGGACGTTCCGGCGGAACAAACACCGCGGCTTCACCATCCCGGCGGGTGAACAACACTTCCCAATCACCAGATTGCGTCTGTTTGGATTCATGATCAAAACCCTGCCTGGCCAAAACGGAAAAAAGCGGCGCCGGTTCAAACGGAGCTACGAGCAGAAGTTTTTGGTGAGGGCGCAGTTGCTCGATGGTATTCATGATTTTCGAGAATGGCTCGCGTCCCCCGCGCAAATCCTCCCGAACATCCAGCGTGATGATATTGTCACTCATAACGTTGGGGAGGGGATCTCCGGCTTGGAAAGTGTCAGCAGCATGGAGAATTGTTTTGTTGCCTTGACCGCATGCGGCAGATGCGGCGGCATGTAGAGCAGGTCACCGGCTTTCAACGAGTTCGGTTTGCCGGCCAATTGGAACTCACACTCGCCGGACAAAATCTGGACGACCGCATGTTGCGTGGAAGTGTGTTCCGTGAGTTCCTGGCCCTCACTGAAACCGAAAAGCACGATGCGCGAATTCGCGGTTCGCAGCAGTGTCCGACTCACGATGCCGTTAGCGGCAAACTGGGTTTCTCCGGCCAGCGACAGGACTTTCTTTTGCGCCACGTCAATCATAGGCTTCTCGTTCATGGGATAATCCTCGCATGACCGCGGCTTGAGGAAATTGACCCAGGTCAAACTTGATGCGGATGGAACCTAGGGAAGCCGGATTAATTGCCGGACCCGACATCACATTACGAATGCTGCCGGTGGGTTGATAAATCCGTGATGGGTTAATGTTTCGCTGTGAACAAATCTTAGTCCGGATCGCAGTTATCGCGAATCCCGCAGGTATGAGACTCCTTACCAGCCACTTCGAATTGGAGGCGAGGGTCGGAATCGGACTGAGAACCCGATTCAGATATTACAAAAATAGCTGATTTCATGCGGGTTTCAAGCACTTTTTAGCCTAACTAGCGAACTACTTTTTGCTACTATTTCATTCGGTTCACTGACAGTTTCACTGACAGTGAAGTTTCCAGAAAACCTTCTTTTATTTGGACTCAAGGTCGTTGGGGCTGGAAAAATGCGAGCCAAAATCACTACTAGCTTAAAGCTAGTTCACCCCTCTCCAGCGCTATCCCTTATTGATTTTGTCCCGCCCAGTTTCGCAAGGTAGTTTTAGGGAAAGCTACGCACCGATATGAAACGGACGCAAAAATCCAGCGAACTTCTCGCCCTGGGCCCTGCAACCATTGGCTTTCGACTCGATACTGACGCCCGTGCAATTTTAACAAGGAGGGCTATCGCGCTTGGAATTAGTCCGCACGATTTGGCACGCCACTACGTGCTTGAACTGCTCCATTGCAATGAAGAACGCGCAGCGCTGCGAGACGCTATCGTGCAGCTTCGCCAAGAGATAATCGAATCTCGGAAAGACACTGCACTTTCTACCGAAGCTCTCCTTGCTTCGGCTGGTAAGGCATCGCCCGAAGAAGCAAGTTCCTGGACTCGTGAAAATTTGGGCTCTACACGATAATTTTGTGCTTTCGATCTCAAATCCAAAAAATGGGGGTGCGGGCGGAGGATATTATTTCAAATACTACTCCTCCCATGCTGAAAACGAGCACGGAAGATGGCACGGCACCGGAGCTTCAATTCTTGGCGTTACCGGAACTGTAAGCCAAAAGGAACTCAATAATCTCCTTGAAGGCTTCTCGCCCGACGGGAACACTCCGCTCGTACAGAATGCCGGCAACAAAAAGCGCCAGGGCTTTTGGGATTTAACGCTAAGTGTTCCGAAGTCGGTGAGTGTTCTTTACATGGTCGCTCCGAAAGATTTGCAGCGGGAAATTGAAGCCTGCATTTATTCTGCAGGGCATCGGACCTTAAACCGGAGCCTGAAACAGGAAAATATTTGTTCCCTCTGTTTCGCTCTTGTTTAACCACACCGGATGCACCTTCGGTGCTAACAAAACCCCGACCTTCGGCGCGCATATCGTTGAAGTGTAGCCCGATAGGATGTTTGCATCCTGTTAACGCGGGCCGGACAAAGGCAAAAAGACCTCTCGATAGAACCAGAGCATTTCACGGTTAACGGCAGCAGCAACTAAGGTTTGTCGGCAGTCATCCTCGTCAGTTCTGCCATTATGTTGCTCGTCACGGAGTTGATAATTGTAAACGCATCTCGGACCTTTTTTTCAACAAGGATGTTGGCAAACGTCTCTAGCTGTTCGGTCTCGATATCAAATTCCATGCGGCCATTTGCATTGATCCGAGCAACACCCGCTCCGACCGCAAGTACTTTGATGGCTAACATTGCGGCACCGTCTTTTTCGGCATCTCTCATCCCAGGGAACCGGAGGCTGAAGAGTCTCTTTAAATCCCCAATCCCGGCGAGAGCCACCGCATTCACGAGCCGCAACATTTCGTCCTCGGAGAGTGCGAGGAACTCTTCATAGCTGCTGAAGCACACAGGCGAGGGGGACAGCCCCTCAAGAGTTAGATTTCGTAATTTTGGCACAGGGCGTGATTCAGCTTGGAGGTGTCTCGTCTCGGCAACTTTCAATGAATCGGACAAACTTGGGATCTCGCCCACCCTTCGTTGCCTCCCAAACCGCTCGTGGCAAAGGAAGATGAAAGAATGCCCGAACATCTACCCTCATTGCCTCAAGGGTGAGCAGCGACCCTGCCGTTGCTAGTTGCCATCCCATATGAAAATGAACAATGACTTCATTAAGGAATCGCTCTTCTGGGACCGTGACAGGCTTTCCAATCAAATCAGCCTGCACAGCGAAAACTCTCTCCAATCCGGGCCGCGTATAAACCTCGTTCCAGAGCTCCCGGTGCTGGTCTGTGAGTGCCAACAAATCGCTCGCCTTTCGCGCGCGCGTCGATTGTCGGATTGTGATTCCGGTGAACACAAGTCCGCCTACGACCCCGACCGTCTGGAGAAGTTGAAACCAATTGTTCTCAATCCATGAGAAGGCCTGAGCGCCCATTGAGCGCTCATATCACGGGCCGCGAAAATGTGGAAACTGCTTCCGTTAAACGGTCGTTGGAATATCCGGGCGGGCCAATACAAGAGTTTTACGAGGAATGCGGACAATCCGCTCGTTCGGTCCGCACCCTGCGCCTGGGAGGAGTTTGGCGCGGGCTTCTTCCGTTATGTCGGTTCCGATTATTGCAAAGTCACCAGAATCCATTTCAAGGATGTCCGGGCAATTGCATCCGCCAGCGCACAAGGCGCTCGAATTTTGTTTTTGAATACCAAGACGTCGCGAAAACATATCTCAAACGCTACTTTAGTAGCGTCGAAATGCAAGTTTAAAATCTGAGAATCATATGAATGCCGTCTAACCGTTCGACCAAAAGAGATGCACTCCGAGAACAAATCTGTTCCGGTGTCGCCCAGATTTTAAAGGCGGAGCGGCTGAAGCGGAACCTCACGCGAACGGAAGTCGCTGGAAGAGCCGGCTTAAACAGACAAACGATTGCGTTTATTGAGACGCAGGGAAGGACTCCGACGATCGACACGCTGCTTCGCGTGTCAGAAGTTTTAGGATTGAATCTGGAAGACGTGATTCGCGATGCGCGCGGGAACGTGGAGAGCCCAAAAACTTTGTAGGCTGCTAGGCCTATTCACGCAAAGCATCCCCACGTTTACCCATTCAACCCGTCTTTAGTCCTTGACGGCCTTTCGAAAATTTACGGCTCCCTGTGCGGCAGCCCATGGGCAAACACGATCTTCCCGGCAACTGGAGCAAGCACGGTTTCAACCTCGACGCCACTCATTGTCCGAACGAGAGCAAAGCAATTTATTTCGGCGTGGGGAAAGGATTCTCGCAGCCTTGGAAATAGTCCGATGAAGGTAGACCCTTGCGTGATTACGTCATCAACAAGTGTGATTCGTTCAGGCGTCAGAAGTTGCCGCACAATTCGCGTACTCTCGTAATGGTCGCGCGGAGTCGGGCGTTCTCCTCGCGCAGCCGTTGCGGCTTTGTTCACGGGGGTCACTCGTTCCAATATCTTCATTATGTCGAGAGCCACTCCTTGCTTCTTCAGCTCTTCGCAGATGCGGAGGGCCGGCCACAACGCGTTTTTATCTTTGAGAGGACTGCTGCGGGGGATTGGCACGAGCACGACGTCCGGACCAAAAATTTGCTTGAGAAAGGGATAATTCTGTAGCGTTTGCCGAATGCGCTCGCCAGCCTCTTTGATTACCCAAAATGGGCCTGGTAGCGAGCGGTCTGTTTTGACCGCGTGACAAACCTCCTTGGAAGTTTTCGAAATGGCTGATGTTCCCCGAGGTGAATACTGGAGGAATGAGCAAAATTCCAACTCAGAAGGGAAGTTCATGCATCGCTGTAGAATTATTGCGTTCTGGTAGCAGTTCGAAAAATTCTTGGATGCTTTCGTCGCAAAGGATTTTTGCGCCGTAACTTAGCATTTCGGCAGGCCACTTGAGAGCGCGATCCTCTACAGTTGCTTTCGAAATAAATAGGCCCCTTCCAAGCCGTAGAGCTTCCCAACCTTGAGAGAGCGACCCACTTGTTTCGCCGGCCTCAATTATTACCGTGGCGTCGGAAATAAGCGCCATTGTCCGGTTTCGCATTGGAAAGTTCTGCCTTTGCACCGGAGCTCCTACCGGGAACTGTGAGATGCAAAGATGGTCCGCCATGATTTGAGCTTGAAGGGATTCGTTTTCGGTGGGATACGTCCGGTCAAGTGGAGTTCCAAGCACCGCGACGGTCCTTCCGCCTTTCTGAATGCAACTGGTGTGGGCCGCAGTGTCTATCCCCTCAGCCAAGCCGCTAACAACAATTACGCCACGATCTGCCAACAATGAAGCCAGCTTTCTTGCCCGTCGAATGCCGTCTGGTGAGGCTTTGCGCGACCCAACAACCGCAACGCGCGCGCGGTCCTGAACGAAAGAAGGGTCACCCGCAAAGAACAATTTCTTCGGCGCAAATTTATTCTCAACCCCGTTTAGGGGGCCAAGAAGTTGTTCGGGAGTCAATTCTTGGTAGTTCATATGCCAAGTCTGCAAAATGAATTAACCCAAATCGTCAGGACTCAAATATCCGAGAGTGATGAGGCGGTTCGTCATTGCCTGGACACTCACTTGGTAGCGCCGCGCGAGCTGCTGCATGCGTTTGTCATCAAGCAGGTCCGTCATAATCAAACTCTTTATATCCTTCCCTACAAACCCACTTGGCATCAAAAGTTCCGCAGCAAAGCGGTTCGCTTCGACTTCGTCTTGATCTTCGCCGCTGCTTGAAGCAGCGCTGCGAAGCTTCATAACGGACCGATCAACGTGAACTTGGTCAAATTCGTGCTCAAGCATGTAATGACCAATTTCGTGCGCAATCGTGAAGCGCTGACGGTTTGGGTGGTGAAGCGTGTTGACGCCAATGATGGTATTCCCTTCTGCGTTCCGAAGAAGGAATCCAGAGATTTCATCCTCGGTGGGTGTTCGCTTTATAGCGATGCCAAGACCGGCCGCGACCTTCTCAACGTCTATCGGGGCTTCCGTTACGTTGCTGCTTTCCAGCAGTGATCTTACCTTCGTCTCGATGGTTCTTAGTTTGGATTGTTTCATATGGTTGTCCAGCTCCTACTGCGCGTTCAATGAATCCCCGTTCCTCAGCGGGGAGGGAGGAGGGGAGTGCCACCCCCAGCCCATTTAACACGTTCGACTTCTTAGGGAGCAAATCCACGGGATCTGCCCCTATAGCTGCCGCAATTTCCACGAACGTGTGGAGGAGAACTTTTTGCCTGCCCTTTTCGATGTTGGTTAGAGAAGTCCGGGTTAGACCGACGCTTGTGGCGAGACTCTCCTGGCTTATGTCTTTCGCCTTCTTTCGGGCCTCACGGATGAGCGACCCAACGTCCTTGTAAAATTGTCGGGTGGCAAAGGCTGCATCAGACTTGGGGTTAGGACTCTGGCGGCGCATGTGAATAATTTCACAAAAACCTCTAAACATGTCAATAGTATAAACATGTTTTTCTCATTCACATGTTTGTGTCATTGACCTTTTAATACGTTTTTATCAGTTGACATGGAAAGCTGAATTTCGCAGAATGCGATTATCGGGTTCGGCTTTTTGTTTTCTGCCCTTCGTAAGGGTGGGGCCGCCCCGGAGACATATATGCAAACTATTGAAGAGGCCCCCAAAGGGCATCGTCACGGCGACCACCACGAACTGGTGGCGATTGAAATCGACAAAAAGGCGGTCGAACTTCGCTCCGGCGAATACGAGGTCACACAGTTGAAGGAGAGAGGCGGAGTGCCCACAGACTTCGAACTCGATGAACTCATTCACGGCAAACTTGTTCCTCGGCCTGACAAAAGTCACATCCACATCAAAGGCGGCGAGATTTTTGTTTCGCACCCTAAGGATGCGGGGAGCTCCTAGTATGGAAATTCCCAACGACCAGATCGAGGAGCTTAAAGCTCTCTGTCCCGGCGCTGCGGCGGCGGAGGAAGGTGGCAAGCCATTCTTCCTCCTTCCTTTGCTGCACGTTAGTGACGCGGCACAGCCCACGCAAACGGACGCGCTTCTTTGTCCGGGTGCGCGGGATGGATACGAGTCCCGGCTGTTTTTTTCCCGCCGGGTGGAAGGGCCAAAACCCCTTAATTGGAACGCCGTCGGCGTTCGCATATTGAACAGGGAATGGTTTGCCCATTCCTGGAGAGTGCGGAAAGGACTTCGCTTGGCACAAATGATCGGCGAGCACCTTACCGCATTTCGCGCATGATCGGCTTACGCATACCTGCGGGTTTGTATGCTCGCATCGAGGCCGACCTCGACAGGCCGCACGCGTTCGCCGGGGAACGGGTGGGATTTCTTTTCACCCGCCCCGACGAATGCGGCACGCCGACTAACATCATTCTCGCGGTCGATTACTGGCCAGTGCCGGACGACCAATATGTAAAGGACTATTCTGTTGGTGCCCGCATTGGCTCTGAGGCGATTCGTGGCGCAATGCAAAAAAGTCTGGATGGCAGCAGGGGAGCATTCCACGTTCACAAACACCACTGTCACGGCAAGCCAGGTTACAGCGGCGATGATTGGGACGGCTGGAATCGGCTGCTCCCATCGTTCCGCAAGTTCCTGCCCGAAGTTTGCCACGGTGCCGTTGTTCTTAGCCTTAATTCCGCAGCGGGGCTTGTGTGGCGTGAGGGTCGAAAGAGGCCACTGCCGCTCGACAAGATTTCGGTTGTGGGTTTTCCCATGCGTATTTTTAACCATGAAAAGTGAACGCTACGATAGACAGTCGTTTCTTGGCGACGGTTCTCAGGATAAAATCGAAACAACCACCGTTGGTGTCGTTGGCGCGGGCGGCGGTGGCTCTCACATTGTGCAGCAGCTTTCGCACGTCGGATTTTTGAAAACGGTCGTCTTCGATGAAGACCACGTCTCCGAGTCCAACTTAAATCGCAACGTCGGATCGCGTGCCAAAGATGTCGTTAACAAGCTTGCCAAAGTCCTTGTTGCAAAAAGAATCATGCGCGACCTACATCCTGGCATCCGCCCGGTCGTTTATAACGGAAAGTGGGAGAAACATCCCGAAGCCCTGCGCCGATGTGACATAATCGTGAGCTGTGTCGATTCATTCCCAGCCCGCCGCGACCTTGAAGCCGAAGCAAGGCGCAATCTTATTCCGCTCATTGATATTGGGATTGACGTGCACCCAAACGAGAACGGCCCGCCTTCTCTTGTGGGTCAGGTCATTTTGTCGATGCCGGGACACGCGTGCATGCAGTGCATGGGATTTCTTTCAGATGAAAACTTGGCAAAGGAAGGGCAGCGCTACGGCGACGCAGCAGGCCCACGCCCACAGGTTGTTTGGCCAAATGGTATCGTTGCTTCGTTTGCCGTAGATTTGGTTGTTGATCTTGTCACCGATTGGACGGGAAAAATTCGAGGGCCTGTGTACCTTTCGTATGACGGAAACCGGCGCACCGTGAGCCAGAACAATCGTTTGCTCGTTGCCCCTGCGAAGTGTGAGCACTACCCTCTAGAGTCTGCCGGGGCACCAATATTTCGTCCTCTATGAAGAAGGTGGGGTGCCACCGGGATTCACCTCGAATCGGACGGGTAACGGCGCGTCCGGGGATTCATCGTTGCTTCAATTCCTTTCGCCGCCAGCCCCTTCTTTATGACTCTGTAAACGCGGAGAAAACTTGGAAGTCGTAAAAGGCGCTTGCCAAAAATCCTCTCCCTGGCGCAACGCTCGAGCAGTTCTTTGCCGTGGACGTTGAACGGGAACTCATTCGAACGATCGAAGTTTTTTGCCGCAAGCAATGCGGCCCGCCTTTTGAGAGCCCTGTCAAACGTTGCAAGCAGCCAGCCGTCCAACTCTTTTAGTTGCTTTTCGTTGTCGAGAAGAGGATAAAAACTCATCAGCCCCTTAAATTGAAGACGCCGAGTGTATCCTTTGAAGTAGCGATACAGTTGCCGCTCTGAAAGATTCCCGTAAAGGTAACGCCGCACTTGCATCACCGCCGCGAGGAAGCCTTCGTCTTTCCCGTTGGCGGGTATGGTCACTGCGCGGAGTTTTACAGGCACAAGCGGCTGAATCAAATTGCGGTATATTATGAAGCTGATCCGTCGCTTGATTTTAAGAATGGCTTTTTCCTTTATCCCGACGCTGTCCACGCCAATTTTGTAGCCAAGAAAATCAACGTGGTGCTTGAACCGATAAATTTCCGATTTCAGTCCTTGTTGTGCCAATAGGCTGATGCCGTCTGATTTCTTGAAATTTATACTGATGCCAGAGGCGGATGCAAAATCATTCACTATCTCAAAGGCTTTGCAGATCCGGGCGTAGTCGCTCGTCCAAATTATAGTGTCGTCTGCATAACGGGCAAATTTTGTTCCTTCACGTTCAAGCGCTTTATCCATCTCCCAACACGCGAGGTTGGCGAGAAACAAGGAGATTGAGGACCCTTGCGGGAGCCCTCTCCCATTTTTTTGGTGTGAAAGAAAAGCTCGAATTAATTTTGCTTCTGTATCCGAGATAAAGAAGCCGTTTTTTGAAAACTGCTCGTAAAGATATTCGTGGTTGATGGACCCAAAGAAATCAGAGAAATCAACCTCGCAAACGAAAAGGCGCGAATAATAACGAAGGTCGACAGCAATGTCTTGTACGGCGAAATGTGCGTTCCGATCGTCCCGATAAGCGTATGAAAATCCGCTGAATCGGTGCTTGTTTTTGGCGAGAAGCTCGCGGTAAAGGACATTCGAAAGCGCGGCATCGGGAATTTGGAAAACCGTGACAGTTCTTTGGCCACCCATCGGTTTCGGAATTGAGCGAGTCACAGGCGGGAACGGCTTATACGTGCCGTTTCGGATTTTCCCTATCATCGAACGGGCAATAGCTTTGCTGTGGCTGGACACATAAAACGGATTAAATTTTCGGTCTGTAGTCCAATACGGGGGTTCTTTTATGACCTTGGGCGCGACGTCCCTCACGCGCTTCTTTTCCATTTGATGCGCTCGCTCGAGACGGTTGTGATAGCGGTGGAAGCGGGAGATCAGCTTCTCGGCTTCCACCTCAATCGCCTTTTGTAAGTCGCTTTCAAAGCTCATAAACAGATGCCCAGCGCGGTTGCCCGCGCCGGGCATTCACGGACGCAACCGTGGGTAAAAGTAGGTTCTCACTAGTTCTGTTTTCTTGGAGAGAAAACATTCCATAGAGGCCTTTCGACCTCATAAGGGCATCCGTTGGTCTCCTGGAGACTTGGGCAAAGGCTACTGACAAATCAGGTGGAGGGTCAACGCCTATCTCAATTTAGCACTAAACTTCACCTTGAACGTGGGGGAATCTTCCGGGCGCATTTTCCGCTTATCATAAAGTCTTGTTGTCGAAATATTAGAATGACCAAGCCATTCCTGGACCTCAGCAATATCTGACCCATTTGAAAGAGCGTTTGTTGCTGAGGTGGCGCGCAAAGCGTGTGGTCCCAATCCCTCCGCCGCAATTCCAAGCCGCTTGCAGTAGTGCATCACTACATTCCGATAGACAGAGCCAGCGCTCAATTGTTTGTTTGGAAGGGAAAGATTTGCCGCAACCCATCGGAAGAGGGGGCCGTCCCGATCTGGCCTGTGTCCTAAAAAATCGAGATATGCCTCGATGCGTTCGCACGCTCGCGGGTGAACTGGGATATAACGAATTTTTCCGCCTTTGCCGTGAATGGTCAGATGCTTCACACCTTTGCGTTCCGAATAATCTTTAACGCGAAGCAAGCAGAGTTCGCCGCGGCGGATGGCATGAAAAAGAAAGACAGCAAGGATAGCGCGGTCGCGCACACCCTTGAGCGTGTGGGGAGGTGGCGCGTCGAGAAGCTTTGCGGCCTGCTCATCGGACAAAGCTGGAGTTTTTCCTTCGTTTGCTCCTTCACTTGGCCGTTCCACGCCGTTCACCGGATTGTGAGGCACGGCATTACAATCGCAGAGATAATTGTAGAGGTCTGATAGTGCGGAAAGTTTGCGCCGAATCGTCGCCGGCGCGAGTTTGCGGCTCTCAAGTGTCTTGCGCCACGCGATAACGTGCGCGCGTGTCACGGTGCGGAATTCTTCAGGCAGCTTGATTCCAACGAAGCGCATGAACGACCCGACATCGTTGCGGTAAGCCCGGCGCGTATTGTCATTCGTGAGGTTCGCAAACCATTCGGCCTCCGGCGGAACATCGGCCAGACGCTGGAATTCTGGCTTGGTGAGTCGACGCTCGCCGGACGTCGCGAGCTCGTGAATCGGTTGAAAATCGGAACCGCTCTTGTCCTTGGAACCCATTGAAAACACTCCCCCTGCCGAGTGCGATAAAATAGGTTATCGCACCCTCCGGAATCGCAAAAGGAGCTTTTTTTGGGGTTCACGTCTTTTACGCGCGCTGTGCCTCCCACGTTTCTACGATGTACACGGCCAGCGTCCCCGCCAGGTTGACCGCCAAATGCGCGTGCCTGTCCTGGGCTGCAGCCGCAGATTTTCCTTTTCCATGGGAGTCTCCCAACTTATTGCGGAGCGCTCCCAGCCCGTTCACAACACTGAAGCAACCGCCCATTATCTGCTTCATAATGTTTTCGGTCTGCTGATTGGGTGCGACGCCAAGCTCTTTCGCGACCAATCCATAAAGC
>Ga0335085_10003059_pt1 | contig 29807 bp, 14 predicted proteins | sample Lox_Sample_45_FD_206712 | JGI IMG/M metagenome (GOLD analysis project Ga0335085, IMG submission 206712) | Soil microbial communities from Loxahatchee National Wildlife Refuge, Florida, United States - Lox_Sample_4.5 | ecosystem: Environmental > Terrestrial > Soil > Wetlands | place: USA... | reverse complement strand
AGGGCATGGCTCAAAACGACGAAGTTGTCCTGCCCCGCGTTATCCTCCCCGGGAAAAAATGTTCGCCCCAGTGCTGGTCTTGGTCCCAGGATTGAAAGCAGTTCGGCGGAGACCAGAGTGCCGGTCAGCCGCACCGGGTCGCCACTCCCCGTCAAATTGAATTCGTGGCCTTCGGAGTAAGCAGCGACATCCATGGTGCGCATCTGCTCGCGCATGGCCACAAACGCGCCCTTCGGATAGGTGCCGGTGACACTGGTCAGTTGTTCGGGCTGATGATACGGAAGCGGAAGGAGAAGAATTCCATCCACCAAACTGAAGACAGCCGTATTGCCGCCAATCCCGAGGGCCAGCGTGAGCACGGCCACCACAGTGAAGCCCGGATTCTTCTGCATTTGGCGCAACGCGTACCGAATGTCCTGGAGCAGGCTGGTCATGGGAAAGCATTTCCTCTCTTTCGCTACTCGTATCTCAGAGCTACCATAGGATCGACCCTGGCGGCACGGCGCGCAGGAATGTAGCTGGCCGCGACCGCTACAAGGCCCAGCAGGAACACCACTGCAGTAAGCGTCACTGGGTCCGTAGGCCGCGTACCGTAGAGCAGGCCCGCCATGAACTGGCTCAGGGTCAGGGCTCCGGCCAGTCCCACCGCGACTCCGGCCAGTGCCTGCACAATTCCCTGGAATACGACCAGCTTCAGCACGTCTCGCCCCTGCGCTCCGAGCGCCATGCGGACGCCGATCTCGTGAGTCCGCCGTGAAACCGAATAGCTCATGACCCCGTAAATGCCCACTCCCGCCAGGACCAGCGCTACCATGGCAAACGCGCCCAGCAAGATCAGGTAAAACCGGGACTGCCCCGTGGCTTCCGCGACCACGTGGTCCATGGTCTGAATCTCAGAGAGTGGAATGTTCTGGTCGAGCGAGTGAATCGCTCCACGGATGGCCGGCGCTAAGGCGGCGGGGTCACCCCTCGCCCGCACCACCAGGGTCAAGTAGGCAAATGGCGGCGATGGCGTGTCGAGATACGCGCGGTTCTGCAGGTAGGGCAAAAATACTTCCTCTTCGGGTGGACTGACCCAATCACCGCGGGCGGTGTTTTTCGCCACACCCACCACAGTGAGCCACGACGGACTCTTCGCCGGATCGTCAAACGTGATTCTCTTGCCGATCGGGTCTTCACCCGGCCAATAACGGCGAGCGAGATAGTCGTTAATCACCACCACGCCGGGCGCGCCTGAATTGTCCGCGTCGGTGACGTCGCGGCCGCGCAGGATCGGAATACTCATGGTTCGAAAGTAGCCGGGAAGAACCGCCCGGTAGGTAGCAACAAGGTCTTTTCCCGGAGGCTCCGGCGGCCGGCCCTCGACGTGAAACGGGAAACCCCATTCGTCGCCCGCGAGCGGCAGATGATTGATGCCACTGGCGGATTCGACCCCGGCCACAGCTCTGACTCTCTGCAGCACTTCCTGATAGAAATTTCCGGTGTGTCCGACGGCCGCTTGCTCCGTACCCGCGACGCCAACCACCAGGGACAGCACGCCGTGGGGATCAAAGCCTGGGTCCACATGCTGCAGCGCAAGAAAGGTGCGGACCATCAGCCCCGCGCCAGCCAGCAACACTACTGCCAGGGCAAATTCGGAGCCTATCAGCAGACCGCGCAGACGGTTCCGGCGCAGTCCTTCGCTGGACCCGCGCTTCCCTTCCTTGAGAGCATCGCTGAGGTTGACTACGGTCGCTCCCCAAGCCAGGGCCATACCGAAAGCCAGTCCGGTGAATAAGGAAATGCCCAGCGCGAACAGCAGGACGTGGCCATCTACCGCGACCGCTTCCACTCTCGGTATGGCGACCGGACTGATCGCCAGCAGAACGCGAACGCCCCATACTGCAAGCAGCAAACCGGCGCCTCCGCCCAAAAAAGCGAGCGCCATGCTTTCAGTCAGAAGCTGGCGGAACACGTCCCAGCGTGCGGCTCCGAGAGCGGTGCGCAGCGCGATCTCCTCGCGCCGAGAGGCCGCGCGCGCCAGCAGCATGTGGCTGACATTGGCGCAGGCAATCAGCAGCACGAAGCCCACCGCCCCAAGCAACACCAGCAGCGCGGGACGGATGTTCCCCACCACTTTCTCGCGCAGCGAAAGAACCTGCATGTCCTGGTTGGTGCCGGGAAACTCGCGCTCCAGTCGACCGGTAATGCCCGCCATCTCTGCCTGCGCTTGCTCCAGAGTGACACCAGGCTTCAACCGCGCAAATACGCGGAGCGAACCGCCGGCGCGATCGGTGAGCCGCGAACCCAGCGCCAGGGGCACCCAAAGTTGCGCCTTCGTTGCCCAGAACGGAGCAAACTTGAAATCATGCGGCATCACCCCAACCACCGTGTATCTCTCGCCGCTAAGCGCCACGGAGCGCCCGATGATCTCGGGGTTGCCGGCAAAATGGCTCTGCCACAGTGCGTAGCTCAGCACTACTTCATGCTCTTTGCCGGCCTCTTGTTCTTCAGGCAGGAACATGCGTCCCAACAAGGGTTGGACTCCCAGCATCGGGAAAATATCTGGACTAACGTGCAGCGCCCACAGTTTCTCGGGATTGTCGGTGCCAGTGAGGTTTGGAGTCCAGTACTCTGCCGCCCCCATTTGCGAGAAGGATTGACTCTGGCTCCGCCAGTCGATGAAATTGGCCGGGGACACGGGATTGTGCCCCTTGTTGAGAATTACTACCAGCCGGCTGTCATCCTTATAAGGAAGCGGCCGCAGCAAGACAGCATTGACTACGCTGAAGATGGCCGTGTTCGCCCCAATCCCCAGCGCCAGCGTGATGACCGCCACCGCGGTAAATCCAGGGCTCTTGCGCAGCGCGCGAAGGGTGTAGCGCAGGTTCTGGAATAAGGTTTCCATAATTGCTCACTCGTAGCGCAGCGCCACTATGGGATCGACTTTGGCCGCGCGGCGCGCGGGGATTGCAGTGGACGCAAGTCCAACCAGCATCATTGTGACAACCACCGAAATCAGCACAATCGGATCGTCCGCTGAGGCTTGGTGAACGATTTGGGCCAACACCTTTCCTGCGGCCACGCCAAGGAGGAGCCCCACAACCGAGCCGCATACAAGCAACACAAATGCCCTCCCCAGCACTACTTGGAGCAACTTTCGTTGTTGCGAACCAAGAGCAAGGCGGATGCCAAGTTCCCGCGTACGGCGTGCCACTGAATACGCTGCTAGACCGTAAACGCCAGTAACAGCCAGCAGTAGCCCCAAAATGCCAAAAGCAGTCAGCGCGATTGTTGCTGCACGCGCAGGAAACAGAGCCAAACCGAGCATCTCTTCCCACGGTCCAAGTGAATACACAGGCATGGCCGGGTCTCGCTGCCTGATCCGGCTTCTGATTTCTGCCGGCAGATTCGGGTCAGACGTAGGAGTACGCACCACCAGCACGGTGGTGCTGTTCGGTATCTGCGAGATTGGAAAGAAAACAGCGGGCTGGGGATCTTCGGTAAGCGCTTCGTACTTGCCGTCTTCCACTACGCCAATTACTTCTGTCAGGTTTGGGCTTGAACCGTTGCGAAAGTGTTTCCCTACTGCGTTTGGCGTGCCGATAATTTTTTTGGCGAAGGTGAGGTTGACGATTGCGACTGAAGGGGCCTTCTCGTCGTCTGCCCAGCGAACGTCGCGGCCCGCCAGGAGTCGAGTGCTGGCGCTTTTAAGATATTCCGGCGAAATTGAATACTGAAAGGCATGTACTCCGTTGGCAAAATTTAGGTCGGATACCCTTTCATTAAAAACAGTGGTTGTGTTGCTGTCGAGGCTGAGAGGAACCGCATCGGCGTAGCCAGCCGAAATGACTCCGGGAAGATGTGCGGCTTCCTCTGCGACAGCGCGTTGCAACCGGGGTGACTCGTCCGCGCTATGTCCTGCCAGCGTGGCATCGAAGCCCGCAAGCACTACATTTTGTGGATCGAATCCGAGAGGAGTATGGAGCGCCCGTCTGAGTCCCCGCAACGAAGTGAAACATGCCGTTACCAGGACGCAGCAGACGGCTACTTGCAGTCCCAGCAATATGTCACGATACGCCCACCGCCGAGTGATGGTGATTAAAGGTCGCGTGTTCGTAACCGCTGTATGAGGATCGGTTCGCCAAATTTGCCGCGCCGGGGCGATAGCGAAAACCAGCACCGTTGCCAGCGATATGGCGAAAGCAAAAAGAAGCACCCAGTGATCGGACGAGACGATAAGCTGGATCGGGATGTCCATGGGCAATTGAATCTGCCCAATGAACTGTAGAAGAAGGAGATTGAGATCAACGCCGATCAATCCTCCCGCCAGGGCGAGCATTACGGCCTCAGTTAGTAACTGCCGCAGAATAGTAATTCGTCGTGCCCCTATGGCCATGCGAATTCCAAGTTCTCGATACCTATCTGTCACCCGGGCCAAGAGCAGGCTGCCGAGATTGGTGCAGGCGGCAAGCAACACCAAGCCTGCCAGCAAGCTCAGACCTAGCAGGAAAGCTCGCATCGGACCGCCCATGATGTCTCCAAGAAGCCCGGGGCGTGCAAGTTCGAACGCAAGATTGGTGTCGCTCTTGGGGTACTCCTTCGCCAACTGTTGCGCAATGGCATTCAGGTTCGCGGTGGCCTGCTGCGGCGTCATGCCATCTTTGAGTCGTCCCAAAATCCAAGTATTCCGAGTGAAGCGATTGTCCAGCCAGGTCCATCCCTCAACGACTTTCACCATGGACATCGGCACCCACATCTCGGGTTCAAACCAGAGTTCCGTTCCCTGAAAACCGGGAGGGGAAACTCCGATCACGTTAAAGGAATGGCCATTAATGGCCACGGTCTGGCCCACAATGTTGGGATCGGCGTGAAAGCGGGAGTTCCAGGAGGCGTAGCTCAGAACCGCCACGGGATTGGCATCGGGGACCTTGTCTTCTTCCGGAGTAAAAAATCTGCCAAGATAAGGTTTGACTCCGAGCGTCGAAAAATAATTCCCGCTGGCTTCATACAGCCATACGCGCGCTGCCTGCCCCGTGGCACCCCCAATGTGAAGACCGACAACATTCAGGCGACAGGCTAGTAAACCGGAAAATGTGGTATTGCGGTCGCGCAAATCACGATACACGGGATATGAAGCATTTGCGCCACCATGACCGCCAGGCCTTTCCAGAAAGAAAACCCGGCTCGGGTTAGCAATCGGCAATCGATGCAGCAGCAACGAGTTGATTGCAGAAAAGACGACGGCATTGGCGCCGATCCCCAACGCCAACGTCAGGATTGCGACAAGCGCAAAGCCGGGACTCTTCCGCAACTGCCGCAGTGCATGGCGAATGTCTTGCAGTAAGCTATTCATAAATTCACTCGTAGCGCAGCGCCACCATCGGATCGACTTTGGCCGCACGACGTGCCGGGACGTAGCAAGCCAGCAGAGCTACTAAAACCAGAGTCAATGCAACTACGGCAAAGGTCAGCGGATCGGTTGCGCTCAAGCCGAAGAGCAGCGATTGCAGGGTACGGGCCAGGGCTAGCGCTCCTCCCAGTCCGATCGCCACACCGATCAGCGTAGTTGCCATTCCCTGCCCCAGCACCAGGCGCAAGATATTCGCCGGAGGCGCTCCCAGCGCCGTTCGCACCCCAAACTCTCCGGTCCGCTGGGTTACTGCATAGGCCATCACCCCGTAGAGTCCAGCCATGGCCAGCAGCAGCGCGGTCCCGGCGAAAACGCCCACCAGTGTGAGGTTGAAGCGCCGGGTCTGAAGGGACTTAGACAACACTTCAGTGAACGTAGTGAAATCCGGGGGGACGGCGGGGTCGAGCCGGCGCAGAATCTGGCGGGCCGAAGAGATCACGGCGGCCGGTTCGGCCTGGCTGCGCCATACCGCCGTGAAATGGTAAGTCGCCTGCGGACGTTGGCGGTAGTTCACATAAATGGTTGGGCTGGGAGGCGTTTCCAGGTTGTTTTCACGCACATCGCCCACGACTCCGACGATGGTCAGCGGGCGCAAATCGCCATCCATGTTGCCGAATTCGATACTTTTGCCCAGCGGGTCCTGTCCCGGCCATTGTTCCCTGGCCAGTGACTGGCTGACGAGGGCCGCGTGCGGGGCATCGATAGTGTCGCGCTCGTCGAATAGACGACCGCGAAGCAGCGCGATACCGAGGGCGCGAAAATAACCTGCACTGGCAGGGCTGTAATTTGCGTGCCCGGTGCGCGTGGCACTATGAAGCCAGCGCTCCAGTTCTCCCATCGCGCGAGGTGGCTGCTCTCCGGGTACCAACAAGACGTAAGTCCCGTCCGCCAACGGTCCCGTGAACGGCAGGCTTCCCGTCCCGCCAACTTCCAGGACTCCGGGAATGGCACGCATCTGGGCCAACAGCTGATCGAGGAACTGGATGCGGCGCATTTTGTCAGCGTCTTTTTCGACAAAGGAAAGAGCAAGGTCCATGGTGATGATGTGCTCGGTATGAAAACCTGGGTCGGTGGCGAGAACGCGCAACAGGCTGCGCCCCAACAGGCCCGCGCCGGTGAGCAACACCAATGTGATGGCCAGCTGTCCGGCGATGATGGCGCGACCCAGACGTTGGCTACGTGACAGACCGCTCTGTGAGCGGCCACGCTCGGCCAACGCGCGCTGTACGCCCCCCGCAGTAGCCCGCAGTGCAATAAAGACTCCCAGCCCGGCCGCGACGGCCGACGAAATCCCCAGGGCAAAAAGCAATACTGGAAGACTGATGGAAACCTTTCCGGCCAGTGGCAGTTCAGGCGGAGCCATCCTTACCAGTGCAACCACTCCCCAGCGCGCCGCCAGCACGCCCGCCGCACCTCCCGCCAGAGAGAGCAGCAAAGCTTCCGTGAGAAACTGCTGCACCAAACGGCCGCGCGTCGCACCAATTGCAGAGCGAACCGCCAACTCTCCGTGCCGCGCGGCGGCCTGGGCCAGCAGCAGGTTTGCCACGTTGGCGCACGCAATCAGGAGAAGGAAGGTAACGGCGCCTAATAAAATAATTAGCGCCGGACGCACGTTGCTGGTCATTGCGTCCTGCAGACGGGCCACCGCAACGCCGGTCATGTCCACATCTTGTCCATACTGCTGATGGATCTGACGGCCAATCAACGCCAGTTCGGCCCGCACCTGCTCTGGAGCGACCCCGTCACGCAGGCGTCCCACCACATGCCAGTTGTGGGCGCTCCGGCTCGGCAGCCGCCTGCAGATTTCTCGCGGCATCCAGATGTTCGAGTCATCGGGGAAGCGGAAGCCGGGTGGCAGCACGCCAATGACCGAGACTGACCGATCCTCAATGGTCAACTTGACCGCCGAAAGGTCGGTGGCACTTCCCAGATATTGTTGCCAGTATCCGTAGCTCACCAGCGCGGTGGGCGATGCACCGAAACGCTGGTCATCGGGCAAAAAGCTGCGGCCTAGCGCCGGCCGTACACGCATGAGCGGGAAGAAGTCACGAGAGACCGCGGCCACCGTCACGCGCGTCGGCTCGGAACCACCGGAAACCGATTCGGGCAGCGCCCGGTACTCGGCCAACCCCTGCAGAGAATGGCTTTGCGACCGGATGTCTTCAAAATTCGGATCGGTAAAACTCATCCGGTGGCGCTGTGCATCCGCCTCCCAAAGCCGGACAATCTGGTCGGGATTTTCGTAAGGCGGCGGCCGCAACAGGACTTCGTACATCACGCTGAAGATCGCGGTAGTCGCGCCGATCCCAAGCGCCAAGGTGAGGAAGGCCACCAGGGTGAAGCTCGGGTTCTTCCGCAACATGCGGAATCCGTATTGCAGATCTTGAAGCAGGCTTTGCATGTTTCTCACTCGTAGCGCAGCGCCACCATGGGATCGACGTTGGCCGCGCGGCGTGCCGGGATGTAGGCCGCGAAAAATGCAATCGCAATCATCGCCACTGCTCCGGACGCGATCGGGACGGCGCTAATCTGCAGCTCTGGGACCAGGCTTGCGGCAAGCCTTCCGCTCCAGAGCGCGACCGGCGCTCCTATCGCCAGGCCCATACAAACCATTCCTAGTGCGTCTCCGATCACCATCCGGGTCGCGTTGCTTCGAGTTGCACCCAGTGCCATGCGAATGCCGATCTCGTTGATGCGTCGCGCCACCGTGTACGCCAGCAGCCCATAGACGCCGAGGGCCGCCAGCAGCGCGCCCAGCATGCCGAACCACAGAGACAGTGTGGCCATGAGCCGCTCCGGAACAATGGACGCATCTACTTGATCGTGAAGCGTGGTGACGCTCTGCACAGAGACCGTCTTCAGGAGTTCACTCACTGCACGCCGCACATCGGGAACCACGGCCTCCGGGTCAATGCTGGTCCGCAAGGCGAACCGGGAATCTACCGAGCGCTCCTGGAAGGTGTTTAGGTAGATCGTCCGTAAAGTTGCTTCGCGCATCTGCAGGTACTTCGCATCACCTGCCACTCCTACAATCTCGTACGGCTGGCTGTCACCGTCGAAGACGATGTGTTTCCCGAGAGGATCGCTGTTGCCGAAATAGTAGCGGGCCATGGTCTGGTTGATGATGGCCACGCGCGGCCCACCTTTGTCCGTGAAGCTGAAGTCACGCCCCCTGAGCAACGGCGTGCCGAGGGTCGCGAAGTATTGCGGCGCGACCCAACTTTCCATGACGTTGCGGATTTCCCCCAGCTTGGCTTGATAACCCTCCGCCGTGACGGCGCGATTCGCGCCTGCACCCGAGATCGGAGAAGGGGCGCAGATGGTGGCTGAGCGCACGCCCGGAATCGCTTTCATGCGCTCCAACAACTGCTGGTACGCGAGCGACAGGCGTTGATCGTCATAGCCGCTGCGGTCGGGGTCGAGGGTCACCAGCAGAACATGGTCGGGATGGAAGCCCAGATCGAGGTGCCGGAGATTCAACAAGTGGCGAACAAACAAACCGGCAGCACTCAATAACACAACTGACACTGCTACCTGTGCCACCACCAGGCTCTTTCCAAGCAAGCGCCTGAGCTTAGTCTCGCCAGAACCTCCCGCTTGCCGAAGAGAGGATGCCGGAGCAGTCTTCATGGCGCGCAGCGCTGGAACCAAGCCTGACAGCAGGATGGTCAACAGCGTGATTGCCGCGGTGAAAAGCAGCACCTGCGTATCCGCTCGAACATGGAGGTCGAGCGCTGGTCCCGGCCGTCTTTCCGCAGTGATGATTCGCGCCAGGGCCCCAGCGCCGAAATACGCCACATAGACGCCAAGCAGGCTGCCGACCGCGGAAAGCAGCATAGATTCGGTCACCACCTGCCGCGCCAGACGCAACTGACCGGCACCCAGAGAGAGGCGCAACGCCATTTCGTGTTCCCGCGTTGCCCCGCGCGCCAGCAGCATGCTGGCCAGATTGGTGCACGCGAGCAGCAACAGGAGGCCCACCACGGCCTGAAGCAGCAGGAGTGGCTTCGTCCATTCCTCGCGCAGTCGCGAGAGGCCGGCGCCCGCCGGCTCCATTTCAAGTTTCGTCTTGCGGATGAAAGGATTGTTGGTAGCCTTGGCCTGCTCGTCGAGAGTCGATTCGTACAGTACCGCCATTTCCGCTTGAGCCTGATTGATGGAGACGCCGGGCTTCAACCTGCCCACCAACCACAACGACCCCCACCCTAGGCCGGAGCGAACCATGGTCGGCTGCATGGCTAGCGGCAGCCAGACTTCCCGGCTGGACTCTACCTCCAATCCGAAAAAGTTGCGCGCAGCGACCCCGACCACCGTTACCGGCACATCCTCCACAATGATCTGCTTGCCCAGAATTGCCGGGTCGAAATTGAACCTGGCCTTCCAGGAGGACCAACTAATTACGGCCACCGCGGACGGGTCACCTGCGTGATTATCCTGAGGGCCAATCAACCTGCCAATCGCGGGCTTCACACCGAGGACAGGAAAAAAGTTTCCGTCCACATATCCGCCCTGCAGGATTTGTGGTTCCAGACCTTCACCGCGAACGTGGAAAGATTGATAGGCGGCAGCGATCAAACCCAAGAACGCCTGATTATGGTCGCGCATGAGTTCGTAGGCTTGCGGGGAGAAGCCGTTCAGATGAGGCTCACCCGGATATCGGTGCAGGAGTTCGACCAGTTGCCCTGGCTCCCGCACCGGCAGCATGTGCAGCATGAGGGAATTCACCAGGCTGAAGATCGCCGTGTTGGCGCCGATTCCCAATGCCAGCGTGAGCACAGCGACCGCGGTGAACCCAGGGTTCTTCCGGAGTTGCCGCCAGGCGTACCGGAGATCTTGGATCAAGCCGCTCATGCATGCACGTCCGCCATCAGCTTTTTCAGTTCTTCTTCCGCCACGACCTTGCCATCGAACAAATGCACTTCGCGCTCGGCATGTTTGGCAAAGCGCGGATCGTGGGTGACCATGCAGATGGTTGCACCCTCGCGGTGCAGGTTCTGGAGCAACTCCATCACAGCTTCGCCGTTGCGCGAATCCAGATTTCCGGTAGGCTCGTCAGCCAGCAGGATGGAGGGCTTTCCGCCCAGCGCGCGCGCCACGGCCACGCGCTGCTGCTGGCCGCCGGAGAGTTGCGAGGGATAATGCCGCACGCGGTGCGCCATGCCCACGCGCTCCAGCGCCTCCATCACTCGCTTCTTCCGCTCCACCGCAGGCATCTTCTGTCGGTAGGTCAGCGGCAGTTCGACATTTTCGTAGACCGTGAGATCGCCAATCAGATTGAAACTCTGGAAGATGAAACCGATCTCCTGATTGCGAATGCGAGAGCGCTCCGCGAAGCCGAGGTTCTCGACCGGCTGGCTGTTCAACTGGTAGCGCCCCCCGGTCGGCGTATCCAGCAGGCCGATGATCGAGAGCAGGGTTGACTTGCCGCATCCCGAAGGACCCGACATGGCGACGTACTCTCCCTTGCGGATCGCCAGGTGCACGCCGGAAAGCGCGTGGGTCTCTACTTCGTCGGTGTAGAACACTTTGGTGAGATCTTCAATCTGGATCAGCGCTTGTCCTGCTTCAGTCATGGCGTGTGCCTCAGTCGGTGGTCTTTTAGCAAGCTTGTCTTAGTCGAGTCTGATACGGTCCGTGTTATCGGAACGCGACATGTCGGAAAGAATTACCGTGTCGCCTTCGTGCAGCCCTTCAATAATCTGGATTGAATTTACGGACGCGCGCCCCACCTTGACGGGAACGCGAACCGCTCCCTTACCGTCCGGATCCAGTTTGAACAGGCTGATAGTGCTGTTCTCCTGGCCAAAGGCGGGACGGCCGACGTAGAGCACGTTCTCCAGACGCTCCAGGTCAATGGTTCCATCCACGCTCAGATCGGGCCGCGCCCCCTTGGGAAGTTCGCCGGTGAGCTGCACGTCAACTGTGACTGTCCCGTTCTGCACCGCGGGGTCGACCCGCGTCACGGTTCCCGCGACCGTGCCATTGTGGGTATCGACCGATGACGGCTGACCAATCTGTATGTCTCGCGCCTGGGTCTCGGCAATCTTCAATTCTGCAATCAGATGGTTGGGCTGGACCACCTTGGCCAGCATCGCGCCGGGCAACAAATGTTGTCCCACCTGCAACGGCAGATCAACCAGAACGCCCTCAATGCCGGCGCGGACCTTGAGTGCGTCCAGTTGCTTCTGCTTCAGTTCCGCCAGCGCGCGCATCTGGTCCACCTTGGCTTGCTGTTGGGCCATCTGCGATTCGATTGCCTTCTGGTTGATCTTCAGCCGTTCATCTTCAATGTTGTTTCGCGTGGTCAGTTCGTCTGCCTTGCCTTTCGACGCCTTGTACGCGAGACCTGAAATCACGCCGAGATCGTAGAGGGCCTTGTCAGTTTCAGACTGCAACTTGGCCTGACTGTAGTCGGCGGTTACCGTGGCGGCGCCGGCCTTCTGGTTCATCAGATCGCTCTGCAGCTTGACCCGCAGACTCTGGTATTCAGCTTCCGCAGCTTTCAACTGAAGTCTGGCGTCGAGCGCGGCCTGCTCGACTTGTGGATTGCTCATCTCGAGCAGAATGCTGTCCGCTTTCACCTGAGAACCCGGCAGCATGCGGATGCGCACAACCGTAGCTTCTGTCTCCGCTGGTATTTGACGGGTGAACTCCTGGCTTGGAATCAGGGACCCCAGGCCCCTGACCTGGCGCAGCATGGGACCACGCTTGACGCTGTCGGTCCACACCGTACTGCGTTCCACTTCCTGGGCCGCCGGCTTCAGCCGGGAAACGCCGATGGTGACGACCCCGAGAAGTACCACGCCAACCACCGCTCCGAGAATCTGGCGGCGTCTCTTTTGGCGCTTGATGTCTGGACGTGCGATATCCATCATTGTCCCTGCATCTCCATTCGCAACTCTTGATCCACTCGCGGTGAGGCGATAACTGCATGCTCCACAATGAGATATCGTCAGGTGGGCATCAGTAGTTGGCTCCGGTTTGTTCGGAATCGAACTTGACTGTCCATTTGCGAACACCGCAAGAAGGCTGTCAGCCTTCAGCTATCAGCTTTGGGAATATAGGTTCTGCTGAAAGCAAGAGCTGATAGCCGATGGCTGATGGCTTCTCGGAAGTGCAGACCGATTTCAGAGGCTAAGCCAGCCGGAGGGCTTCTACTTCTCTTTTGCCGCCAAGCTGATCAGTCTGGAGTTTTGACCCTCAAATGTGCGAGTGATCCTGAGCGCAGCAGGTGCTTCGCCAAGCGAAGCACCTGCGAAGTCGAAGGACCCCTACCTCCGCAACTGAACTCGCCATTGTTAAGGATCCGTGCCACAGCGTCAGGCGAAAGCGTACGGGTAGGGGTCGCCTCTCTTTAGCGGCTGAATTCCCGACTGGCGCCGCTATCCCTTATCACGACGCGTCCACAAACTCTGTTCCAGCAAAACCTGGCCGAGCGATCAAGCTGCTCACTCGGTCCGCAACGCGCGAATCGGTTCCAGGATTGCGGCTTTACGGGCAGGCAGCACCGTGGCGATCAACGCCGCCAAACTCAGTGCCGTCGTCGTTGCCAGCAAAATACCCGGAGCGTAGGGCTTCACTCCAAACAATTGCGTCGTCATCGCGTACCCGACCAGGATGGTTGCCGGAATGCCAATCGCGAGCCCGACTCCAATCTGGACAAACGCGCCCTTCAGCACCAGCCGCAGCACATTCAACCGGTCGGCGCCGAGCGCCATGCGGATCCCGATTTCACTGGTGCGCCGCTCGACCGAATACGCCGTCACACCGTAGAGTCCGACCGACGCCAGTACCAGCGCCAGCAGGCCAAACAACGATGTCAGCTTCGCCAGCATCTGGTTCTGCGCGAAGTTGCCATCCACTTGAGCGGCGAAGCTCATGAAATCGATCAATGCAAGGTCAGGACTGACCTGGGCGAGCGCACGCCGAACCTGAGGTTCGATTCCCGGCACGGGACCCTGCGTTTGCAGCACCGCGGCATTCAGAAAGTGGCTACGATCCTCGAACGCTATGAAGCGCGGGTCGTCGTACACGGCATGCTGGGCCTCGGGAAGGAAGAACATGGGAGGGATCTTGCCGGTTAGGGAGCGATACTGCGTATCTTCCGTGACTCCCACGATCTCGAAGTTTCCCGCATACTTTTGGTCCAGGTCTCCAAAGTGTTTTCCAATCGGGTCTTCATCTTTGAAGAATTTTTTGACAAACGTCTGGTTGACCACGGCAATGTTCCGGGTGGCGGCCGTGTCCTGCTCGGTGATGGTGCGGCCTTTCACGATTCTAGTGCCGATGCTCTCAAAGTAACTGTCGGTGACGCGCAACCATGACGCATTGTTTTGATTGCTGCCGGCAGGAGGCGGAGCCTGCCCCTCGACATAAACATTTTCGCTCCAGTTGTCGCCCTCCATCGGAGTGTAAAGCGCGAAGCTGACCCGGCTCACGCCTGGAATGGCTGCCAGGTTGTCATGCATCTGGCGGACAAATGCGGGAAGCCGCTCTACGGTAACTCCGGCCATGTCCGGATCAAAGTGGAGGATGTATCGATTCGAGATGTCGAACCCGAAGCTCTGATGCTGCATGTTGCGCAGGCTTTGCGTGAGCAATCCTGCGGCGCACAACAGCACCAGGGATAACGCTGCTTGGGCCACCACCAGGGATCTTTGCGTCCATCCACCTCCCCTGGTGGTCGAGCGATGGGCCCCGCGCAAGGCATCGGCGGGATCGGTGCGTGCCGTCATCCAGGCGGGCGCGACTCCAAACAGGATGCCGGTCAGTAGCGAAACTCCGAATGTAAAGGCCAGCACGGGGAAGGAGGGCATGGCGCTGATGGCCACGTGGTTGTCGTGAAACGCAAGGCGCAGGATGAGGCGCGTGCACAAGAACGCCAACCCCACTCCCACAATCCCGCCGAACAAGGCGAGCACCGTACTCTCCGTCAGGACCTGCACGATCTGCCGCGACCGCGGTGCGCCCAGAGCGGTTCGGACGGAAGTGTGCTGCCGCCGGCTCGCCGCCCGTACCAGCATCAGATTTGCCACGTTGGCACACGCGATCAGCAGGACGACGCCGGAAACCCACATCAGCAGGTGGAGGCCCGACTGATATTCGTCGCGCATCATCTGCACCCCCGCTCCGCCCGGAGACAGATGCAGAGTCTGTTTCGGCACCAGCGCCCGTTCATCCGCTTGCAACTTGCTGACCGGGCTCAGCAGCCACTGTTTAAGCTCCACCTGCATCTGGGCTTCGATGCTTCGGGAATCAGCCCCCGGCGCCAGCCGGCCAATCAGGTCAAGCCAGCTCGACTCCGGAAATTGCATAAGGTTGCTCGGGCCATCGATCGCCACTTCGGCGTTCAGCGGGACCCAGAATGCGGGTGCGCTCTCCAGCCGGTCGCCGTAGAACTTTGGCGGCGCAACCCCGATCACGGTGAAAGGCCGGCCGTTGAGGGTAAAGCTTGCCCCGATCACCGACGGGTCCTGCCCGTATTTTTGTTGCCAGGTCGGGTAGCTCATCACCACGACCGGTTCTGCTCCCTTGCGATCATCCTCCGGGGTGAACATGCGCCCGGCGTACGCGCTCACGCCAAGCATCGAGAAGTAGTTTCCCGAAACGTATTGCGTGCGCAACGACTCGGCCGGCTGGTTGCTGGCATTACGCCGGACCCCCATGAGGCTGCGCCCGGCCTGGAAGGCGGCCAGTTCGGTGAAGCCGCGCGTCCCGTCGCGGAAGGTCTTGTACTGGTCGTAGGAGAAAAGCGACCAGCTGTCCTGCAAGCCGCCGCTGACACAGCAATTCTCGTTGTCACCGATGCGAATCAGTTCGCTGGGCCTAGCCACCGGCAAGGATTTCAGCAACACGGCATGAACCAGGGTGAAGATTGCCGTCGTCGCCCCGATCCCGAGGGCCAGCGTTAGCACCGCCGTCGCAGTGAATCCGGGAGCGTGGGCAAACTGCCTCATGGCATAGCGGACATCGTCTATGAATTGCATGGCGCCTCAGATCGTTGATACAGATCGCTTATACGGATGGGCCTTGTTCACGGTTCCAGGTCAAGCACCGGCGAGAAAGCATTTTCCCGATCCCCTGGGGTTGGACGCCTTTAATGACCCGTGGTAAGCAACCTCGGAAGAACTTCGCCATTCCGGTCACGCGTTGTCGATTTGCCCTGGACCAGCTCGCCAGCGTTTGTGTTTTCCCTCAGACTTCTAAGGACAATTTACGGTTGTTTGCACGGGGGACGCCAATCACAGGAGACTCCATCCCATTCAATTTTCATGGTGAGTAAGCTTCTGCGGCCAACTGGCTGTCCAGTTTTGCTCTGCAGTGTCCACAAGCGAACAGTCCCGGCCCTGTCCGAATCGGGCCGCGGTTCCAGGCGCTCACGAATACTGAAGACAGAAGTCAATAGCAGCGGTCGCCGGTCATCTGCCAGCACATCAAGGTTGCGTTCGTCGATATCAAGTGACAACATTCAGACGCGAGTGAACGCCATGGAAACGCTGCTCCAGGATTTGCGCCATGAGTTTCGCATGTTGCGGAAAGCGCCCGGCTTCACGGCCGTGGCCGTGATCACCATCGCGCTTGGAATTGGAGCGAACACCGCGATATTCAGCGTGGTGAACGCCGTCCTGTTCAACCCGCTGCCCCTGCGCCAGCCGGGCCAGATCGTGCGCTTGCAGGAACTGCATCAACGCCCGATGAATATCACTGGTGCGACATTGCGCGATGTGCGAGAGCGCAATCACGTATTCTCTCAAGTCGCCGCTTACCGCATTTTCTCGCAAAACCTGAGCGACCCGCGGCAAGCCGCGCCGCCCGAGCAGATCGACACAGCCTTCGTTTCGCCAGACTTCCTGCCGCTGGTGGCAGTGACGCCCTTGCTGGGAACGGGTTTCACCCCAGACCAGTTTCACAAGAATGCTGGCGGCGTAGTGATTCTCAGCTACGGACTCTGGCAGCATCATTTCGGGGCGGACCGCGAAATCGTCGGCAAACCGATCACTCTCCACGGAGAGCCTCACCTGGTGGCGGGCGTAATGCCGATGGGATTCTCATTTCCGGAGGCGGTCCAGGCATGGGCGCCGCTCACAGACGACCTGGCGTTTTCGCAGAACCGGCGCGCTCATTTGTTTACCGCCTTGGCGCGGGTCAAATCGGGCGTCTCGATGGAAGCCGCGCGCGCTGATTTGCAGGCCATCTCGGCCCAGGTCCAGCAGGAAAATCACAACGTCGATCCGGGATTCACATTTCACGCGGAGCGCCTGCAGGACAATCTCGTCTCCGGGGTTCGCCCCACCCTTCTGATCCTGATGAGCGCGGTCGGCTTCGTGCTGCTGATTGCGTGCGCCAACGTCGCGAACCTGCTTCTGTCGCGGGCGGTGGTACGGCAGAAGGAAATCGCGATACGGTCGGCTTTGGGAGCGACCCGCTTTCGTCTCGCCCGGCAACTCCTGACGGAGAGCGTGCTGCTTGGTCTTTTCGGCGGAACGGCGGGGTGTCTGCTCGGTCTGTGGGCGGTGAAGATCTTGTATTCCGCCTATCCCGGCGCCATCCCTCGCCTGGCCTCTCCGGCGATCAACCTGCCGGTTCTGCTGTTTGTATTCGCGCTCTCGTTGCTGGCATCGATACTTTCCGGAAGCATTCCCGCCATGCAACCCGCAGGGATGAATTTGCAGGCGCAACTCGCCGAGGGCAGCCGCCCCACCGGGACGTTACGCCATCAGCGCGTCCGCTCCTCCCTGGTGATCGCGGAGGTCGCGCTGGCGATGATGTTGCTCGCCGCGGCCGGCCTGCTCATCCGAAGTTTCAGTCTGTTGCGGCGGGTTGATCCTGGTTTTGACAGCTCCCATCTGGCCGTCGTTCGTCTGTCACTGCCAGACTCCCTCTACCCTGAACTCCCGGAGCGAACGCAGTTTGTGAATTCGGTCGTGGAGCGCATGCATGCCTTGTCTGGAGTTCAGGCAGTTGCGGCTTCCGGAACTCTGCCCTTTGATTCGGTGCCTGAGACCGACCTCGAGCTTGAGGGCCATGTTCACGCTCCGGGGGACGAACCCAGCGCGGAGATTTTGACCGCCAGCCCCGAGTATTTTGGCGTCATGGGAATTCGCCTGCTGGCCGGACGAACGTTTGCCCCGCAGGACACTTCGGGGCATCCGACCGCGTTGGTGATCAATCAGACCATGGCACAACGCTTTTGGCCCGGCGAAAGCGCATTGGGGAAACGCGTCGTAATGAAAGACTGGGGACCGCCACTGCCCGGCCAGATCGTTGGCGTAGTTTCGGATGTGAAACAGGACTCGCTCGAAACTGATACCCAGCCCGCAATTTACTACAGCTTCGCGCAGTTCTCGCAAAGTACGCTGACCACATACCTCATCGCGCGCGGCGCTTCAGACCCGCTCCGCCTCGCGCCCGCCATTCGGGACCAGATCTGGGCGGTGGATCGCGATCAGCCCGTGACTGTACTGGCCATGGACCAAATCATCTCCGGCTCGCTGGAGCGCCGCCGGTTCGTGCTCACTTTGCTGGGCACCTTCGCCTCACTTGCCCTGCTTCTGGCGGTCGTGGGCATTTACGGCGTGATTGCGTATTCGGTGGGCCAGCAGACGCATGAGTTCGGCATACGCATGGCGCTGGGTGCGCAGCGATACCAGCTTCTGCTTATGGTCCTGCGCCAGACTGTCCGAAAGCTGACCATCGGCCTGGCCATCGGAATTTTTGGCGCTCTGGTCCTGACTCGATTGATGGGAAGCCTGCTGTTCGGAATCAGCGCGACCGATCCCCTGACCTTTTCGCTGGCGGCGGTGCTTCTGCTGACCGCTGCCCTGATCGCGAGCCTCATTCCGGCGAAGCGGGCGGCCACGGTCAATCCGATGTCGGCGCTGCGGAACGAGTAGCGTAGCGCCGGCATCTTGCCGGCTGTCACGAGGGCATCCTGCCCTCGAAGTGGGGGCGGGACGCCCCCACGACAGCCGCCGGGACGCTACAAAACCGAGCGTGGTAGGCTGGAGGGCAGAATCCCGGCCTCGGAGATTTCTACTCACAGCGCAGGGCTGTCATGGGATCAACCGCCAGTGCCCGCAGGGCCGGGACCAGGCACGCCAGAGCGGACACCACAATCACCAACAATGAGCCTCCCAGCACCACCGACGCATCATGCACTCCGTTTTGTACCCAGCGCGTAATCATCCCGCCTAACCCGAAGCTGAGCGCCAACCCGGCGGCAAGACCAATCCCCACACTCGCCACCGCAGACCACACTACGATCCGCAGCACATCCGCTCGCTGCGCGCCCAAGGCCATGCGGATGCCAAACTCGCTCGTCCGTTGCACCACGCTGTAGGACACAACGCTGTACAGGCCAACCCCAGCCAGTGCCAGGGCCAAGCCCGAGAATGCGCCGAACAAGATCGAGATGAGTCGGGAGACGGCAAATTCGCGTTCTCGCCTGATCCACCCCTCGAGGTCTTGCACATCGGAATCTACCTGCTGATCGGGATTGACGGCGGCGATCTGCTTGCGAATGCCGTACAACAACGCCAGAGGTTCGCCCTGGGTCCGCACCAGAATTTGTGTTCCCATGAACATGTTCACGGTATACGGAAGATACAGTGCCGGCTGGATGGGCTTGTCCAGCCCGTCGTCGAGCGCGTCGCCAACCACGCCAATGATTTGCTGCCAGCCATCACTCCCGCTTGCGCTCAAACGGAAGGGCGGCTGGTTGGTTAATCGAGACATGCGCACCGAGTGATTCAAAGCGTCTTTGCCGGGGAAATAGCGGCGGACGAACGCCTGGTTCACAACCGCAAGAGTCGCGCCGCGCACAACTTCGCTCTGTTCCCACAAGCGTCCGTGAAGCACAGGAATATGAAGGATGCTGAAGTACTCCGGGCTGACAAAGTTTGCCCGCGCCTCCTGCTGCTCCGTCCCGCTCTTGCCTAGGATTTCGAAGGGCTGATTCCATCCGTTGTCTGGAGGCGTGGCGTTGGTGGAGATGCCCGCTGACACTACCCCGGGCAGTACCGCGACACGCTCGCGAAGCTGCGTGAAATACGCCCCCCGCTCCGCCCAGCCGTTAAGGGTATTTTCATGGACGGGGATGCCCACCGACATCACGTGGTGGGGATCGTAACCCAGAGGTCGCTGCATCATGCGGGAAAATCCCTGGATGGCTGCGCCCGCGGCGGTGAGTAGTAACAAGGTGAGGGCAATCTGCCCGGCAATAAGCCCCGTGTGCATTCGCTTTCCGCGGACACTCCCGGCCAGTTTGTGGGTGCCGGCCTGGATGACGTGATTGATCTCTTGCCGCGCCGACTCGAGCGCGGGAAAAACTCCAAACAGCACCCCGGACACCACAGCCAGGCCCACGCTGAAAAGCAGTACCGGCAGATTGACGTGGAAATCGGCCTCGTGTGGGAAGGAGTATTCCGGCAGCCGGGCCACGATGAATCCCAGAGCCTGATATGCCAGCACTACTCCCAACCCGGCGCCGATCAGGGACAGCAGCAGAGATTCGGTCAGCAGCTGCCGGACAATCCGAACCCGGCTTGCTCCCACCGCGGAGCGCACCGCCAGTTCGTGCTGCCGGGCCGTGCCCCGCGCCAGCAGCAGAATCGAAACATTGCCGCAAGCGATCGCCAGCAGCAACGCCACGGTGCCGAAGAGCAAAGCAAGGGTGCCGCGAAGGTCACGTACGTAGTAGTCGCCCGTTCTGCGGACCGCCACTCGAAACTGGGGCGGGTAGTAATTTGGCCGCTCTTTATCGAACTGCTGCAGCAGCGGACGAATCTCCTGCTCGGCCGCTTCGAGGCTGACACCCGGCTTCAGCTTCACCCTGGACGCGTAAGTTACGTCCTGGGCCTGCGACATCTTGAGCGGCAGATAGACATCGCCATCCATCCAGGTAAAGCGGGGTGGCAGGACACCCAGGATGGTGTAGTCCTTGTGCACCAGCTGGATATTCTTGCCAACAACGCCTGGATCGCTGTTGTAGTGCCGACGCCAGAACTTGTAGCTCAGCACCGCCGCCGGTTGAGGATCCTGCCCGTCAGGCGCGTCTGAGGGCATGAAGTAGCGGCCAAGAATCGCCGGCATGCCCAAAAATTGGAACGCATCTCCGGTGAAGTAAACCGCGTACAGGTTTTCCGGGATGTCGTTCCCGGTGACGACCAGATCCCACCGGTTCATGGCGATCACGTCTTCCACTGCGCTCGCCTGGCGGAGTTGGCGAATCTGGGGCCCGGTGAAGCCCGGCTCTCCTTCGTCGCCACTCTTGCTGATTGTGTCGATCTGACAAACCCGGTCGAAGTCAGCATAGGGCCAGGCATTGAGCACGGCGCTGTAGATGACGCTGAAGACCGAGACCGTCGCGCCGATTCCCAGCGCCAGCGACAGGATTGCGGTCAGCGAGAAGCCCGGAGTCCGCGCCATCTGGCGAAATGCGAAGCGCAAGTCCTGTGACAGATTCTGCATGTGAACCTCGCTTGAGGAAAAGACAAGCTAGCCGCTTTGGTCCTCCAAGCAATTCGGATTCCACCGTCTTGATCCGTTAACTTGCTCATTCTCAGGTGATGTCCGTTTTGAGCGCAGGAAGCACAGTGTCCGGTTCGTATAACATTTGTTCGGAAATGGACAAGGCGTTTTCGCCAGGCCCGGTCAGTGTCCTGCCGCGGGGTCGCCTGTAGGCGGCGGGGCGTGATCCACAGCGGCGGGAGGCCCAAGCAACTCCGTAAGCAGCGGCTTCAGTGCATCTGCCCAGATTTGATATGCCTTCACGGTTGGATGGAGCTTATCTTTCGCGTTCATCATCCCGTCGAGCGGCCTGCCATCGCCGTCGGCCAGCTTGTCATTGATATTCAGGTATCGAATCTTTTGGCCATCAGCGAACTCGGACAGACTGCGGTTGATCCTGTCGATCAGGGGAAGGAACGCCATATTGTCGTTCCTGGGGAAGATTCCCATCACGATGATGGTCGCCGCAGGCACCTTTTGCTGAACCACATGCAAGATCGCCTGCAGACCTCGGGCAATGTCGTCTGCTCGGGTTCGGGTGTCACCCGGGGCCGACATATCGCCGAGGTTATTTGTGCCGGCAAGCAGAACGACAACTTTGGGATTGACTCCGTCCAACTCGCCGTTCTCCAAACGCCAGATGATGTTTTGGGTTTGATCACCCCCCCATCCAAAGTCAGCCGCGTTCCAGCCAAAGAAATTCTGTTTCCAATTGGCGAGCAGGTCGGGATAGTCAGTGGCGCCCCACCTTCTGGTGATCGAGTCGCCCTCGAAGTAAACGTCGATGCCGGATTGCTTCGCCTTCGTCAGCAATTGGGAGTGAGCAAGCAGAGAGTTGGCGTCGGTCCGAAACACCGGCTGATCGGCGGGGAGTTCCCACGCGGTCGGGTAATAGCTGAAGAACTTGTCCGCCCAGGGAATGAAATACTTCCAGTTCTGGGCATCGGTGTGGCCCCCGTCATGCTGCCGCCATGCGATTTGGCCATCGAGAAGCCCGGTATTCACTGGCGGCATCTTCGCGGCGTGATAGTCCTCATTCCCTCCCAGGTCATGCGCACCCAGTAACCGGAAAACAGGACCTGCGGCCAGGGTGGCCATGTAGCTACCCTGATGGTCCAGCCACCTTGAGTCCCCCATTTCGGGGACCCCATAGCTGATGAACGTCAGCCGCGGCGCGCACAGCGCAATCAGTTCGTTCGAGTCCACCGGCAAGTTGCTGGCATTCCTGCTTCCGAATGAGGCCTGGGCTGCACCGTACTTCAAAAAGTTACCTGCCATCCAGTGATACTCGCCTGACCCCGTAAGGTTCTCCACCACTTCTCCGAAATTGCGCCGGTGCGGTTTGGTGCCGCCTTCTCCGGAGGAACCCACCAGCACGGCGGCAAAGCGGGTATCGAACGCCATGGTCACGAGTGCGGCTTTCCCATAACGCGAGACGCCTTCGATGCCAACGCGCTTCGCATCCACACTCCTGTCCGTCTCCAGATAGTCGAGGCCGCGCGAGGCGCCCCAGGCCCAGGCCCGCAATGCACCCCAGTCCTCCGGCTTTCGCGGCTGACCCTTATTGGTAAGGCCAATGATCCCCTTCGTCAGACCTGCGCCGTTGTCCGCTTGTACGCTGCTGGTGTCGAGCAGAGCATAACCCCACCCGCCGGCAATGAGTTGTTCGGTCGCGGGCGGATCACTCCCCATCATCTTTTGGAACTCCGGGTGGCTTGCCATGATCTGGCGGAAGGCGGCGCTGGTGAACATGATCATCACGGGCACAGGACCCTTCGCATCCTGAGGCGTGACCAGCGTCATCTCGATATCTACATTGATGGAAGGGTACGCGGAGTTATCCACGTGTCCAACCAACTGCTTTTCAACCACAGGGAAAACACCGGCCTTCGAATCGCTTGTTCCCTTCACGACCCAGGTCACTTTGGGCACACTGGGCGGAATGCGGCCCACCACCTCGCGCTCGAAATCTTCGACAATCTGTGGACGTCGCTGCTTCCACCACTGTTCCGCCGACGTCACCTTTTGCCCGCTCTTCAATGTGAGTGCATCGGGCAGATCACCAAATGGATTGGCCTTTCCCTCATCGTAGTTGGCGTGATTGGGATCCTTTTCATTCCCGCTTGGCCCAGGACGGAGAGCTTTGATCCCCAGTTGGTCCATCATGTTTCGATGGTCTTGTTCTGCGGTCCAATTGGTCGGCGGCGATTGCTGTCCTGTGGCCATCTGACAAACCAGGACGGTTAAAGCGGCGAACGCGCCAACCTTCGACAGTGCCTGCTGCGAGTGCGTGAAAACAATCATATTGGACTCTCCAACCAACGCTAGGCCCACCATGGACAGCCTCGTCTGGGCCTCAGGGAAGGGGAAGAGTAGCCGATTTGTCGGAGTCGGCGCTACTTCGGCTGCCGGTTGCCGGTGGCTGCCATGGCGGCCCTAATCTTCCGCTCCACTTCGTCGCTCAGATAGCCACAATCCAGGCGCATAAAAACTGAAGTGTAGGGGATCGTGGCTGAGGTCTTGAGGAACAAGATGCGAAATGTTTTCCCGGCTTCTTCAATTCTGGTCATCACGTCAGCGTGCGGAATACTGGAGACCTGCTCCTTTGGAAAAAGTGCGCCGACTTGCCTTCTCAACTCCGATACTCCCGGGTAGTCGCTCTCATCAATGAACTGAAGTTCCTGGTCCAGAAAGACGGTGGCGCGCACATGACGTGTCGAAGAAATTGCTTTGGCCACATATTTCACAACGGATGGCAGATCTTCATCGACCACGATAGTTTCGATGCCCGCCGCGGCATAGACCGGGAAGGCTGAGTCCGTAACGACGATCCAGTTCCGATGACCGTAGAGCGGAAGCCGATTCTGGACAATGCCCTTCCAGTCCGACGAGTAACCGCCAGCCTGCCCTGGTGAGAACGATGAGCTAATGAGCAGCGCAAGAACCCAGACGATAGTGCGTGACCTTCGCTTCAGTGTGCCCATAAGAACCCCCCTGATTCGACCTAAGCTGGGTCGTGGCCGTCACTGGACCTGCTTGGTATAGGACGGCTCTTGTGTAGCCGCAATTGAATGGTGCTCCAGGAAACGCTCTACTTCGTCTCCGGTAGGCATGGCGGGCTGAGCGCCGGGCCGCGTGACCGAAATCGCCGCCACTGCAGTCGCAAAAAGGGCGCTATGTACAACTGTAAAGCCGCGCATCAATCCCACTGCAAATCCTGCATTGAACGCATCCCCGGCGGCCGTCGTGTCGACGGCTTTCACCGAAAACGCGCGAACCCGTTGCTTGGCAGGATTGCCCTGAGCAATTACGCAACCACGGGACCCTAGTTTCAGGAGTACATTATTGACGCCGCAGGCAAGAAGGCGATCCGCAGCTGCGTAGTGGCCCTGGTCGCCATCATCAACCTCGGTCTTCAGCAGTTCTCGAGTTTCGGTTTCGTTTGGTGTAATCCAGGACACCCTTCGTAGCAGCCTTGCTGAAAGCTCACGGGCCGGAGCCGGTCGAGCATAAGCGGGATGTTATGCCGCTCGGCGAACTGGCCCAGGTACTCGATGGTCTCTAAAGGAATCTCAAGTTGTGCCAGAAGGAATCCGGCGTGCTCCAGAGTGGTTTCCGCTTTCTCCAGAAATCCTGGCGTCAGCTGGGCGTTGGCGCCGGGCGCGACCACGATATTGTTCTCACCGCCGCGTCCGGTTGTGATCAAAGCGACGCCAGATGCCCCTTCGACCGTACTTACGCAAGTGGTATCTACGCCGGCCTCTTGCAGTCCCTTGCGCAACTGCGTTCCAAAGGAGTCGCTCGCAACATTTCCGACCATCGAAACCGGGTGCCCGAGCTTCGCTGCTGCGACTGCCTGATTGGCGCCCTTTCCCCCGTAAAAGGTGTTAAAGCTATGGCCCATAATCGTCTCCCCAGCTTGCGGAATTCGATCAGCCCCCACGATCAAGTCAAGATTGATGCTGCCGACGACGACAAATGGCTTCTGCATGAAGATTCGATTTCGATTACTTCACCCTGGGTGCGATCGCGATCGATCCCCGCCCTAACCGGAAGAAGACGAACATGGCTGAATGAGCTTGCGAGAGGCCAGCGGGGCGCCGGCAAATTCTTTCCAGACAAAAAACGCCCCAGACGGCCGAACCACCATCGTCGCACCTTGGGCGATAGCGTAGGAGGCCGCTGGGCGGTTGACGTAAGCGTGTGAACGCGAAGTTAAAGACCGGACCCGTTTACCAGATCTTTCCCGCAGAATTCCCCACAAATGCCAAGCGCCACCGTGTATCAACCAGAAGCAAATGGGATCGCGCTGTTATCTATGATCCAGAGCGTGCTCATCAACGCGGTTGCCCCGACTCCTCGGCCTCAGAAATCCAGGCGAAGCCCAAACTGCACAGAACGAGGCAGGTTCTGGCTCGTTGATTGACCAAAAAGGCTGCTGGACAAATCGCTGTCGGGCTGAGTCAGGTTCACGCGGTTGAACAGGTTGAAAACATCTGCTCTAAACTCGACAGAGAAGCGCTCCCACTTTACCTCCTTCGCGAATTCAGTGTTGACGTTAGCCAAACCCGGACCGGTGAAGGTGTTCCGGCCCACGTTGCCCTGTTGTCCGAGTGCAGGGGTGGGGAATGCGGACGCCGAAGCAAAACCTTTAAGAAAATTGCTCCGGTTGCCGGTGTGTACGGCGCCTGCGGGCGCAGCGTTCGGCAGGTCGTAACCATAGCCGTCCGCGTTGAAGTCGCCGCTCCCCGGCTGCAAACCGATCACGTTCCCTCCCGCATCCAGGATCGGATTGAACGATGCCGAAGTAAACACAGAGAAGGGCAAGCCGCTCTGCAGCACCACGATGTTGGACATACGCCAACCACCGAAGACCTTCTTGGCCAAGCCATTCTTGAAGAACCCAGAAGGCACCTCCACCACGCTGTCGATGGTGAGGCGCTTGGCCACACTGTAGTCCGCCCTGCCGTGCTGGAACGGAATATCCAGAGGGTTGAAGACGGCCTCGCCGTTGTCCGTCCCATTGTCGTTGCTGCTGGTGTCGTCCGTGGCTTTACCGAAGGTGTAGATACCCCTCAGCTGCCAGGAATGAGTAAACCGTTTGCTCAACATAACAGAGCCGTAATGGCCATCTGCGATTCCGATGGTACGGCCGAAGATGATGCTGCCGAAGTTAGGATTCAGCCGCGTCTGCGTTCCCTGGTTGACAATCAGGTCCCCCGGGAAACGATTTACGTCGGTCTGGACGTACAGATTTGTGCTGTGGGAGCCGTTGTAGTCAGCCTCAGCCACCAGACCGTGCCCAAGATCACGCTGGAGCGAGACCATGAAGACGTGCGTACGAGGCTGATCCAGGTTGGAGACCAGGCCCGATGTTTGCACCGGTAAGCCAACGATTCCTCCTGCCGCATTGGTTTGAAATGTAATTCCTGGTGGAGTCGGCCAGACGGTACCCGTCGAGTCCCCCAAAGCATAGCTGAAGGGATGAGTTGGACTGTCCGCATTGAAATCGGGGACCGCCCAGATCGGCGGATTGGCGCGTGCGGGGAATGACCACGATCCGTCAGCCACGTTATTGAAGAACAGGCCGTACCCGCCCCGCAACGAAGTTTTCCCGTTACCAAAAATATCCCAGGCAAATCCAATTCGGGGGCCCCATCCCTGGGGTCGATTGTTCGTCACATAGGCATTATTCCCGCCCCGCACGGACATGGTTCCGCTGGTTACTTGCGAAGCAAAATCGTTGCCCGACCCCAGCGAGAAGAAGGGGAATGGTGTGTGCGAATTGTAATAGGTTCCCCAGTGGCCGAAGTAGTCGTACCGGATACCCAAATTGAGCGTGAACCGGTGCGTCACCTTCCAGTCGTCCTGTACGAATGCTCCTGCATAAAGCCACCGCAGGATTTCATACAAGTTGCTGGCCAAGGCAGAATTAGCCACCTCCAGCGCGGGGCCAAACTGCGAAAAGGGTTGGTCCTGGGCGAAGTCAAGAAGATTGGTGAAACCGAAAGTCGGCCGGAGTTGCGGGCTCGTAAATTGGTCGTCGTCGTGATGCCGATCGATATCGACTCCCGCGTTAATGGTGTGACTGCCATGCGTCCAAGTCAGCACGTCATGCCAGCTGTAGTTCTGATGCACCCAGCCAGCCGGTCCCCACTGGTTATATCCGGCCAGACCTGTGATATTGACATTGGGAAGACTCTGGTTGCCCACCGCGCTGGGATTGAACCCGTCGGCATCGATCCAGGTGAATCCGGCATCATTCAGAAGTTTTGGCGAGAATGCGTGCGTCCAGTCCAGTTTGGCGAAAAACCCGTTGTTTGGAATCTTCACTCGATAGATCGGGCGCGGATCGGCTTGCAGCTGGTCGGAGTAGGTGCGGAACCAATCGAAGAAGAAGCGATCTTTCGACTCATTCAGATTGTAGTCGAGCCGGACGTGCCACTGATATGCGTTATGGGTCAGACTCAGCGGGAACGTCGCCGTCCCGAAAGCAGGCAGATTGGGATTGTTCTGAAACGCTGGATCCTCGGGATAGGAACCGGGCTGGGTTGCCTGAAGCTGTCCCACGGTGACAATACCAGTGGTAGGCGTGGCACCGGGCGGTGCCTGCTGGAAGAATGTTGACGAGAGATTATTCGGGAAATTCTGCTCGACAAATTGCGCGAACTGGGGCGTCTCGACGGGAGAGACGAGGGTTGTTGCATTGGATGACCTCAGCACAAAGAGGCCGCCAAAGCCGAACAGCTTGTTTTTGATAATCGGACCGCCGAAGGTTCCCCCGAATTCATTCCGTCGAAAGGCTGGTATCGCGCGGCAACCGCTTGCGGCTGTTCCCGGGGCACAGTATTCAAACTCGGTTCGGGCCGTCAACGCGTTATTCGTGTGGTACTCCGACAACGACCCGTGTAATTCGTTGGTTCCTGGCTTCGTGAAGACCTGCACGTATGCTCCGCTGTAGCGCCCTTTGGCAGCGTCAATCGTCGCTCCTGAGATACGCACGGCCTGAATAAAGTCCGGCTCGGGGGAAAGGTTCACAACGCCGTCACGGGAGGCGCTCACCGCAATGCTACCGTCGACATCGTACTGGTTGTTTTCCTGCCGCTGCCCGGCTGCGTTGAGCTGGTATCCCGCTTCCTGCTCAAAACTGTCGTTATTCGCGGAACCAGAACCAAGCGCGCCGCCAGCCGGCAGCCCAGAACCGGTGACTCCTGGCGCTAATTCGATCATGCTGGTGTAGACGTTTCTTCCGAGTAACGGGGCATCGCGGACAGTGGACTCGGAAATTTCTCGTGACGTGTTGACTCGGTCCGCCTCGACCGCCGCCAGTTCTCCGGTCACGTCTACCGAGACTGTCTGGTTGGGCAAAGTAAGGATCGGGTGCAGGCTCTTTACCTGGTTGGATTCCAGCTGCAGATCCTTCTGCACCCACGTCTTGAATCCCACTTGCTCGACCTCAACCGTATACGTCGCGCCGGGCAGCGACGTAATCCGGAAATCGCCGTTATCCGAGGTCGTCGTATAGCGACTGACGTGAGTATCTTGATCGGTGACAACGATTTTGGCCCCCGAGATCGCCGCCCCAGTCTGGTCCATCACCGTTCCGGTGAAGCCGCTGGTGAACTGAGCGTGGACAGGCGCGCTGACAACCAGGAGCAAGAAAACCAGCGTGATTGTCGTCCCTGCGAGACGCGATGCCTTCATGGTGTCCATCCCTTCTTGTGAGGTCCTGCTCATCTCTTTGCTAATTCGAGACTGGGCTTTTGCTGCTCTTTAAGCTTCTCGGTTTGCTGCTGGCGTTCGAACGCGTCAATCAAAGCTCGGCCTTCGGCTTGCCTTCCGCTCTTGAGATAAAGGCGACCCAGGCTGTACTCCGCTGATAAATGGTGCGGGTCCAGCCGCAGGCAGGCGAGAAAGTTCTGCTCGGCGAGTTTCGGGTCCTTTTTCAGATCGAGTTTTGCCAGGTGGTAGTAAGAGTCCGCAAAGGAGGGGTCCAATCGGATGGATTCCCGGAATGCTTCCGCTGCCCTCGCATCGTGCTCAAGGGTTTGTTCGAGCGCGACGCCAAGGTAATAGTGCATCTGGGAGTTGGACGGATATTTCTTGATCGCAGAAGAAAGCGTACTGATCGCGGCTTCCAACTCGCCGGCGTGGGTCTGGATGATGGCAAGACTCAAGAGGGCGACACTGTTGTCTAGCTGGATTGTGCTGGCTCCTTGGACGATCTTTTCGGCTTCCTGAAAGCGGCCGAGCTTTTCGAGAATGGCGCCCTTCTGCACCTGCAAGCGATAGGAACCGGGGATGTGGGCCAGTCCGATGTCAGCGGCTTGCAGGGCCAGGGGATAATTCTCGTAGTCCATGCAGAGGGTGCTGAAATCCAGATAATTCACTTCCCGTTCCGGAGCCAGCACTGCGGCCTGACGTAGCGATTGGATCGCCAGATTGAGATCGTCATTTTCTCTTGCCAGGGCGGCCTGAAAATTCAAGGAGTCGGCATCCGGCTTGATGCGGGTGAGATCTTTGAGTACTTGCAGCGCCTCTCGGGAGCGGCCCAGCCGGTCCAGAACGACCGCCCGCTGGTATGCGACCCCTGATAGACCGGGATCTATCTTCTCCGCCCTGTCCAGTTCGGCCAGGGCCTGTCGGTATTGGCCCTGTTTCGAGTAGAGCAGACCCGCTTTGAAGTACTCGGAGGCCGTCACGCCGGACATCGCTTCCAGGCTCCTTAGGACGGCATCGGCCTTCTGCCCCTGGTTCAATTCCAAAAGGGAGTGCGCCAGCGATAGCAGCGCCTGCGGATACTGATCGACCACGCTCCCGGACTCTCCCAGCAGCGAAGCGGACTTGCTGAAGTTCCCTTGCTTTTCGGCAATGATTCCCAGAAATAGAAAAGCCACCGAGCGGGCTT
>Ga0335085_10003058_pt1 | contig 29814 bp, 17 predicted proteins | sample Lox_Sample_45_FD_206712 | JGI IMG/M metagenome (GOLD analysis project Ga0335085, IMG submission 206712) | Soil microbial communities from Loxahatchee National Wildlife Refuge, Florida, United States - Lox_Sample_4.5 | ecosystem: Environmental > Terrestrial > Soil > Wetlands | place: USA... | reverse complement strand
TCGCAGGCGCCGTCGCCGTAGTCCTGCTGATCGCATGTGTGAACACCGCAGGACTGCTGCTGGCGCGCGGCCTCGCGCGGCAGCGGGAGTTTGCGGTCCGCGCGGCGTTGGGCGCGGGGCGCGGCGCGCTGGCGCGGCAATCGCTGGCGGAGAGCCTGATTCTCTCGCTCGGCGGGGGCGGGGTGGGAGCCACGCTGGGAATCTGGTTGGCGCGCACATTCGCACTTTTTCTTCCAGAGAATGCCACGCCCCGGCATACCGAAATCACGCTGGACTGGAGGGTGCTGCTCTTCGCCCTTTGCGTTTCCACCGCGGCCGCGCTGCTGGTCGGATCCTTGCCGGCTTTGTTTTGCTCCCGCACCAATGTGAGCCAGGGAATGCGCCAGGGTGCGCGCGGGGGAACGGGGAGCGTGGAACAGCGGAGGACACGAAGCCTCCTGGTGACCATCGAGGTCGCACTGGGGCTCGTGCTGTTGTTCGGCACCGGGCTGTTCCTTTCCAGTTTCATCTATTTACGGTCCGCTCCGCGTGGATTCGACGCGCCGGGTGCGCTCACGTTTCGCGTCGCGCTGCGCGGTGAGCTCTACGCCAAACCGGAACAGATGAAACGTTACTTCGACCTGCTGGCGGAAGCGGTGGGTGGCCTGCCGGGCGTGCACGGGGTGACCTTTGGGAGCGGCCTTCCGCTCACCGGGTCGGAGAGCCTGTTCGCGAACGTGAACGTGGCTGGAAGGCCGCTCGGAAAGCCGAATGGCGAGTTCGTGATTCTGCATTCCGTGGCCCCGAATTACTTTCAGGAATTGCAGATCCGCCTGCTGGCCGGACGGGTGTTCGATGCGCACGACGGAGCAGGATCGGCGCGCGTGGCCGTGCTGAACCGCAACGCCGCCCGCCAGCTATTCGGGGAGGCAGACCCCATCGGAAAAGTGCTGGAGTTTCTCCCCGACCAGGAGCGAGGCGTGGCGGCGGAAGATCCCGTGCAAATTGTTGGCATAACGGAAAACGCCCAGGAATTCGGAGCGGACGAGGTCCCTTTCAGCACTCTCTACATGCCGTTCGCGCAGCATCCTGTGGCCGCGGCATACCTGCTGGCGACCTCGGAGGCTCCACGCGGGACGCTGGCGGGAGCGCTGCGCGATGCAGCCTACCGGGTGGACAAAGATCAGCCGATTTTTGACCTGAAGACGATGGACGACCGCGTCGCAGACTCGCTGCGCGGCGCCCGCATCAACCTGCTGCTGGTTGCGTCGCTGGCGGCCGTTGCCATCACTCTGGTCTCGGTGGGGATTTTCGGCACGGTGGCCTATTTTGTTCAGGGAAGGACCCAGGAATTCGGCATCCGGCTGGCCCTGGGAGCCAGTCCCGCGCTCATCGCACGTCATACGTTGGAGCAGGCCCTGGCCATGGGAGCCGCGGGGCTGGGCGTTGGCATCCTCTCCTCTCTGATCCTCGCGCGGCTCTTGCAGCATGCGCTTTTCATGGTCCCGCACGAACATGTCGGCATGCTATATGGCGTGAGTATCTATGACCCGTTGACGCTTGGAGGCGCCGCGGTGCTGGCGTTTGCCGTGCTGCTGCTGGCCAGCTACATTCCCGCGCGCCGCGCCATGCGCGTGGACCCCATGGTGGCCCTGCGCCACGAATAGGAGATGCTGAATGTCTACGCTCCGAGGACTGCGCAGCCTTTTCCGCAATCTGTTGCGTCGCGACCGTACCGAACGCGACCTGGACGCGGAGGTGCGTGCCCATCTGGATCTGCTCATCCAGGAAAAACTCCGTGAGGGACTTCCACCGGATGAGGCGCGCCGCGCCGCGCGCATCGAGCTCGGCGGCGTCGAGCAGTTAAAGGAGGAAGTGCGCGCCGTCCGCGCGGGCGCCTGGCTCGAGCAGCTTTGGAAGGACCTCCGCTACGGCGCGCGGCAATTGCTCCGGCATCCGGGCCTCACATTTGTCACCGTGCTCACTCTTGCGACGGGCATCGGCGCAAACACGGCGATGTTCAGTATGGTCAACGGGGTGCTGCTGCGCCCGCTGCCTGTGCCCTCGCCCGAGCGGATCGTGGTCCTGGCCATTGCTGAAAAAGGCTCAGCCCTCGGCGCGCAGGGGTTCTCCTATCCGGAATTCACGGAGTTCCGGGCAGAAGCCGGCTCATTCTGCGACATCCTGGGCGCGGCGCTGGCTGGGCCGGAAGTTGGCTTTACCGCCGGGGATCGCACCGAATCCATATCGCTCACCGCGGTCTCCAACAATTATTTTTCCGGCTTGGGCGTGAACCCGGCCGTCGGCCGGCTGTTGCAACCGGGCGAAGGAGAAACGCCCGGAGAGCAAGGCGTGCTCGTCCTGGGCTATTCATATTGGCTGCGGAGGTTTGGGGGTGATCCCGACATCGTGGGCCGGAAAGCGCGCATTGCAGGTATTCCGGTGTCCATCATCGGCGTAACGCCGAAGGATTTCTATGGATCGCACTCCATCTTTGACATCGAAGGCTACGTCAGCCTGAGCACCATTGCCCAGGATGAGCACTGGAAGAAAATCTGGACCGATCGCGGCATGCGCATGATTCTGGCCATGGCGCGGCTCAAAGCGGATGTGAGCCGCACGCAGGCACAGGCGCGGCTGGACGTGATCTCCGCCCGCTTAGCGAAGCAATACCCGGCCACGGACGGCCGGGTCACTGTGCGTGTGATTCCGGAGCGGCTGGCGCGCCCCATCCCCTATGCGAATAATCCCGTCCTCGTGCTCTCCGGGCTGTTCCTCGCGCTTACGGGACTAATTCTGCTGCTGGCTTGCGGAAATGTGGCCAACATCCTGATTGCGCGCGCGTCCGTGCGCCGCGCCGAAATGGCCATTCGCACGGCACTGGGCGCCGGACGCGGCAGGCTAATCCGCCAGTTGCTCGCAGAAACGATGCTGCTGGCCATTCTGGGTGGATGTCTGGGTGTGCTGCTGGCGGTGTGGCTCAACCGCATGCTGGGTACGGTGCATTTTCCCAGTTTTCCGGTGCGCCTGGATTACGGCCTCGATTGGCGGGTTTTTGCCTTTGCCCTGGCGGCGGCCTGCGGAAGCGGAATCGCGGCCGGAATCTCTCCAGCCATCCGCGCCACGCACGCGAATATACATGTGGTTCTGCATGGCGGAAGCGGCGGCGACTCCTCTGTCCGCGATGTGCATCGCGTGCGTGGGGACCTGATGGCGGCTCAGGTGGCCGGCTCGTTGATGCTGCTGATCGTCGCCGGCCTGTTCGTGCGCAGCCTGCAATCGGCCCAGGAAACGTACTTGGGGATTGACCCCGGCCCGGTACTGAACCTCACGCTCGACCCACAGACCAGCAATTACGACCGCACGCAAACCACGGAGTTCTATCGGGCCCTCGAAGCCCGGCTTTCCGCCTTGCCGGGCGTCGAGTCCGTGTCCCAGGCCGCTTTCGTTCCCATCGAGTCGCCGCCGGATCGGCGGCCCGTCTACGTGCCAGACCGCCCTTTGCCGCCCGGCCAGCGGCCTCCAACCGCGCTCTACAATCGCGTGGATGCGGGCTACTTCAAAACGCTGCGGGTGCCCATTCTCCGCGGCCGGGGAATCTCCGCTGCCGACGACGAAAATGCCCCTGCCGTGGCCATCATCAATCAGACCATGGCGGACCAGTTCTGGCCGCACGAGGATCCGATCGGCAAGCGATTTCAAGTGAAGGAATCGAGTGCCCCGATCATCGAAGTGGTCGGAGTGATGCAGGACGGGAAATACCTGAGCATCGGCGAGGATCCGCAGCCCTATTTCTGCGTGCCGCTGCTCCAGGACTTCGTTTCACGCCGCGTGCTCCAGATCCGCTCATCGCGTCCTCTGGCGCCGCTGGGCGATGAAGTGCGGAGTGAACTCACCCGCGTGGCGCTGGGTGTGCCGGTGCTGGGCCTGCGAACAATGCACGATGCGATCGCCGGCGCCAAAGGACTGTTCATGTACCGCCTGGGGGCTTCACTGGCGGCGGCCATGGGTGCTCTGGGCCTGCTGCTCGCGGTGATAGGCGTCTACGGAATGGTGTCCTATGCCACCGCGCAGCGCACCCACGAAATCGGAATTCGCCGTGCGCTCGGTGCTTCTTCCGCCGACATCGGCAAACTGGTGCTCGGGCGGGGAATGCAGGTGATCATCGGCGGAGTCTTGGCAGGCCTGGTCGGGGCCTGGTTGCTTTCCCGGGTGATGGCTGGCTACCTGCTCGGCGTAAGTTCGAATGATTCGCTGACCTATTGCGGTAGCACGCTGCTGATTTGCGCGGTGACGCTGCTGGCCAGTTGGATTCCCGCGCGGCGTGCGCTGCGTGTGGATCCAATGATCGCCTTGCGCCACGAATAACTTTGCCTTTTCTTCGCCTGCGGGCCATGGCAAGATCTGCGCGTGGCTTCCCGCTCCTCCACTCCCGCGGCCCTGGGCCTCCGTGTGAAGACGGGACGCGCCATCGCCGTGGCCCTGGCCGGCCCCGCTGCCAACCCCCGCATTCTGTTCCGCCGCGAAGTGCCGCTCTGCGATCCTAAAGTGCCGGAATCGCGACAGCCCTACCACCGAGCCATCATGCCCTTTGTGCCCGCCGCGACCGAAGCTGCGGCGCGAGGACGGAAAGCCGCCGAGCGTGTGGCCATAGCCGGGGTGCGCGCGCTGATGGAAGAGTTGCACTGCGCCGGCTATCGTCCAGCGGGCATGACGCTGGTAGTGGCCAGCAATCCGGACGTGTCCAGAATTGGCAGCGCCCATGTCCGCGCACACGCCCTGGAGGGCATTCTATTCCGCGAGGTGCTGGAAGCCGGCGCGCGCGCCTGCCGCTTGCCCGTGCAGGTGCTCCTCGAACGGGAGTCGCTCGCGCGCGCCTCCTCCCGGCTGCGCCGCACACCAGCGCAGTTGCAGAGATCGCTTGCAAAATTTGGCAAGCAGGCCGGCCGCCCCTGGCGCACTGTAGAAAAATCGGCCACTTTGGGCGCCTGGCTGGCCCTCTCCATGTAGGGCCGACCCCGCGGTGGCGAGCTCAGCCTCTCTTTTTTTCCACCAGTCACCAGTCACAAACCACCAGTCACCATTCTGTTGTCTCTCCACGCGATTTGGAGTAAGAAGTGAGTCCGCATTTTCAACGCGGCGGCAAGAGGAGCCCGGCTCTTTATGGAAATCAAATTGGGATTGGAGTTCCTGCGCGTCGTGGAACAGGCGGCCATTGCCGCGGCCCGCACCATGGGCCTGGGCGACCGTCACAAGGCCGACGACGTGGCCGTCGAAGCCATGCGCCAGGTGATGGACACCGTGCCCATGGACGGCACCATCGTCATCGGCGAGGGCGAACGGGATGAAGCCCCGATGCTCTATATCGGGGAAAAGGTAGGCGCAGCGCATCGCGATGGCCGCGTGTATCCCGCCGTGGATATTGCCGTGGATCCGCTGGAAGGCACCAATCTCTGCGCCACCGGTTCGCCCAACGCCATTGCCGTGCTGGCCGCCAGTGAAAAGGGCGGACTGCTCCACGCCCCGGACTTGTACATGGAAAAAATCATTGTGGGTCCGTCCTGTAAGGGCGCGGTCGAGCTGGACGCGCCCGTCGCGGACAATCTCAAGGCCATTGCCAAGCGGCTGGATCGCGACGTGGAAGACCTGGTGGTCATCGTGCTCGACCGTCCCCGGCACGAGAAGCTGATTAACGACATCCGCGCCACCGGCGCGCGCATCCGCCTGATTACCGATGGAGATCTTTCCGCGGGAATTTCAGCGGCAGTGGTGGGCGCGGGCGTACACGCGGTGATGGGCACCGGCGGCGCTCCAGAGGGCGTGCTTTCCGCCGCGGCTCTGCGCTGCTTGAACGGACAGATTCTGGCGCGGCTGGTGGTCTCCAAGCCCGAGCACGAGGAGCGCTTGGCCAAAATGGGCGTAAAGGATCCGAAGCGCATCTACGACACGGAAGAGCTGGCGCCCGGCAAGAAAATCATATTTGCATGTACCGGAGTTACCGAAGGCAACTTGCTGAAAGGCGTGCGCTTTTTTGGCGATGGAATCCGCACCCAATCCCTGATCATGACGCTGGAGAACCGCCAGGTGCGGTTCATTGACACCGTGCACCTGGAAAAGCGTCCCGATGTGAAGGTACGCTTCGCGTGAGCGGCCGATAGAAACTTAGCCCGGCATCCGAATCCTCTGCCTTCTTCGCCGGCCCTTTCACGGCACCGACAGGGTCCCCCAACGCGTCACAGAGGGAGCAGACTCCCCACCGCGCCCACAGATCGCAATTTGTGGATTACCTCCCTAATGCCTCGGGCGCGCCTGGTCGCCGCGGTGCCCCGGTTTGAGGGAGCGGCGCGCGGCCCGAGGAGCCCGGAACACCGCGGGCCGCCGAGTCTCGCGGGGGGGGACCCTGCCCGACGGCCCCGGTCACAGCGGTCACGTGGTCGCTGATCACCTGTAGCCGTCTCAGAATGGATTGCCACTGTTCCCAGTCGAGCTGCCGCAGGTACGGCCGCAATCCCTGGATGAAGGGATCCTCCATCAAGGTTTCGCTGCTGGACTCCGGCAGGAAGAAGCGGTTGAGCCCCACACCCAGCGCCTCGGAGATTTTCTCCAGGGTGCCCAGGCTGGGCGTCATCTGCCCGCTCTCAATCCGGGAGAGATAGGAACGCGACACCCGCGAGCGCGCCTGGAGCTGGCTTTGGGTCATCCCGCGCGTCTCGCGCAACTGGCGGATGCGGTGGCCGATGTTTTCCACCGTTTGGGCATTCGGCCAGTGCTCGAAAAGCTGGCGGTCGTCGCCCGGCAGCTCCTGCGCCGCCGGCGGAGGGATCAGGTACTGGACCTGCGGAGGCAGAATCCGCAGGCAACGCCGGCAGTTGTCGGTCTTGGTGCGGTATTGTACGAGTCCGCAGATCTTGCAGCGGACCACCTCGCGTTCGTTCTCCGCCCCGTTTTCAGGGGCTTTCGTGGTTTGCGCCTCAGACACCTGTTCCTCGCTCCTTCTTCTAGCGAGCGGATAAGAGGCAACTCGAGTAAAGGGGAAGGCAGAGACTGGCGCGCGGCGAAAGAATGCTACGCGCGCCCTCCCCTGTCAAGCGGAATTTCGAGTTTTGTCGGCAAACAGCCGCTGTCGTCTGCAAGGAACCGCTATCGGCCGAAATCCCCCGCAGTGGCCCGAGAAAGCCCCGCTCTCCCCCGCTTCCACCCCTTTCCATCGGCAATTTGCAGCGGGAGCATCAGTCCGCTGCTGGCGTCGCTCCGCAAGGCGTCGTATTCTGCTGGCGTTCCGCGCGCCCCGCGGCGCGCACCCGGAGAGAACCGTGCCCACGCGCGAAGACGCCTGGAAGCTGCTCTGCGAATACACCCAGAATGAAAGCCTGCGCAAGCATGCCCTGGCGGTCGAGGCCTGCGTCCGCGCCTACGCGCGCAAAGGCGACCACGACGAATCGCTGTGGTCCGTCTGCGCCCTGCTGCACGACTTCGACTACGAACGCTGGCCCAACCAGGAGCATCATCCCGCGGAAGGCCATCCCAGCGAAGGTTCAAAGATTCTTCGCGAACGCGGCTATCCCGAGGAAATGATCCGCGCCATCCTCTCCCACGCCGACTACACCGGAGTGGCGCGGCAGACCGCGCTCGAGCACACCCTGTTCGCCTGCGACGAACTGGCCGGGTTTCTCACCGCCTGCTCACTGGTGCGCCCCAGCAAGAGCATCCTGGACCTGGAAGCCGGTTCGGTAAAGAAGCGCATGAAAGACAAAGCCTTCGCCCGGGGCGTCAGCCGCGAAGACGTGGTGAAAGGCGCAGAGGAACTGGGCATCCCGCTCGAAGAGCACATCGCCAACTGCATCGCTGCCATGCGCGCCGTGGCCGATACCCTGGGGCTCGCTGGCAGCATCGCCACGAATTCTGCTTCCGGGTAGCCAAACGCGCCCGATTGCCTCCCGAGAAATTGCCGGGCCGGGCGCGGTGGAGAAATCTTTTGACGCGCAGGCGAATCGTTCTCCGCTCCGCGCTCCTGGGCGCCGGTTCCCTTCTCGCCCTGGGCACAAAAGACGCCTTCGACTATTCGGCCGCGCCGACGAAGGAAAAGGGGAGCGACTTCGTCTTCCCTCCGGGAACCGGCCAGGAGATTCCTGCTGCAGCTGCTGCGACCCAACCTTCAGCTTCGCTCCATTTCGAGCAGCGGGGCGGTTTCACCAATGATGCCAGCCATCTGAACAAGACCGCAGTTTTCGGCATCGCGGCGCCCGCCGATGAAGATGGCGTGCGCGACGCTCTTCAATATGCACGGGCCAACCGGCTGAAAGTCACCTGCATGGGACAGCAGCACAGCATGGGAGGACAGTCTTTCACCCATGGCGGCCTGCTGCTGGATTTGCGGGCGCTCAACCACATTACTCTGGACCCGAAGGCAAAGTCGATGAACGTGCAGAGCGGAGCGCGTTGGTGGCAGGTTCAACAGCGCCTGGACGGCATCGGCCTCGCCGTGAAATCAATGCAGTCCATCAATATCTTCAGCCTGGGAGGCAGCCTGAGTGTGAACGGCCATGGGATTGATCCCGCTCCCGGGCCCTTGGCGCCAACTGTACGTTTCGTGCGCATTATGCTGGGCAGCGGCGAGGTGGTTCGCGCCAGCCCCACCGAAAATGCTGAGCTGTTCCGTCACACCCTGGGCGGCTATGGCTTGTTCGGAGTCATCCTGGAGGCCGAACTGGACGCTGTTCCCAACGAGCTCTACTCTCGCGACACCCTGTATCTGGATTACAAGGAATTTCCGAGCTGGTACCTCCGCAACGTTGAAGGCAATCAGCAAATTGGTTTGGCTTTCGCACGCCTCTCCATGGCTCCGCAATCGTATCTGCGCGAGACCGCGGTTCACCTTTACAGACGGACAACCTCCGAATCCCCGCTTCCAAAGCTCGAGCCCGATCGCCACGAGACCCTCGAACGATTTGTCATAAACCTCTCCAAGACCGGCAGGCTGGGCCGCTGGACGCGGTGGACGCTTGAGAAGTACGCTGAACCTCAGCTGCATCCCTGTCTCACCCGAAACGAGACCATGCACCAGAAGCACGATTGCGTGGTCAGCCGCAATGCCGAGATGTATGACGACATGGCCTATCTTCGAAACCGCCTGCAAGATACCGACATCCTGCAGGAATATTTCATACCCTACGATCAATTCCCCGTCTTTGCGGATAGTCTGCGCACAGTCGTGCGGAAAAACGGAGCGAATCTACTCAACGTGACCATCCGCACCGTGCATAAAGACACCCTCACGGCCCTCCCCTACGCCAAAGCTGACATGTTCGGCCTCGTGCTCTATTTCAACGTGGGATTCAACACCCGGGAGAATGAAATCCTGAAAAAAACCACCACGGACCTCATCGACGCCGCGCAAGATGCCGGCGGCACTTTCTACCTGCCCTATCGCCTCTATTACTCCCCAGCTCAGCTCCGACGCTCCTATCCCGAGATCGATGAGTTCTTCGCCACCAAGCGGGCGTACGACCCGGTAGGGCTTTTCTCCAATCAGTGGTTTGAAAGATATGGGGCGTGATTAGTGAAAGTGGGATTCTCTGAAGCGTCCCTAGGCTAAAATGAAGGCTCTATGGACATCACGCGCGAAGACGTCCTGCGGGTAGCCGAATTGGCGAATCTGGAATTGACCGAGGCGGAGATCGCCACCTATGGCGCGCAGCTCGCCTCGATCCTCTCCTACTGCCAAAAGCTCAATGAGCTGGACACGACGAACGTCGAGCCCATGGCGCAGGTCTTGGAGCTTGGAGGCTCCAGGCTACTGGCCGGCACGGAGAGAACGGATGGGACGGAATCTGACGCCGCCGAAGCGCAGCACGCCCGCGCGGACTCTCCGCGCGACGCGGGCATCATCCGAGAAGTAATCCGCCGGGCGCCGGAGGCCGTGGACGCCCGGATCCCCTATTTCCGCGTGCCCAAGGTCATTGACCGATGAGCCTGCCAGCCCCACTTCCGGGCGGCGGACAGGCACGAATGCCTGCTCCACGAAGGGCCATACACCGATGAGCGCCGCGCCTGCCAATCCTACCGGCGCCGTGCCTCCCTCCGACACCAACGGCTGGACCGTAGCCTCCATCCTCCGCGCCCTCGAATCTCGGCAAATCTCCGCCCGCGAGCTGACTCAGGAGTTCTTCAGCCGCATCCAGCGGCAGAATCCCCGGCTGAACGCCTTCCTGGTGCTCTCCCCCGAGAGGGCATACTCCCAGGCAGACGCCCTCGACGCCAAAATCGCCCGAGGCGAGCCGCTGCCGCCGCTCGCCGGGGTTCCCACCGCGCTCAAAGACGTGCTGAACACCCGCGGCACAGAAACCACGGCAGGCTCGAAAATCCTCAAAGGCTACGTGCCGCCCTACGACGCCACGGCGATTGAGCGGATGGATCGCGCCGGAGCCATCTTTCTGGGCAAGACGAATTGCGACGAATTTGCCATGGGCAGCTCCAACGAGAACTCGGCCTATGGCCCGGTGCAGAACCCCGCGGCCCCCGGCCGGGTGCCGGGAGGCTCCAGCGGGGGCTCGGCGGCAGCGGTAGCCGCGGGCCTGGCCGTAATTGCGCTGGGAACAGACACCGGGGGCTCGATCCGCCAGCCGGGAGCGCTCTGCGGCATCCCGGCGATGATGCCCACCTACGGGCGCGTCTCGCGTTACGGGCTCATCGCTTTCGCCTCGTCGCTCGACCGCATCGGCCCGTTCGCCCACACCGTGGAAGACGTGGCCCGCGCCATGGAGGTCATCGCCGGGCGCGATCCCCTCGACGCAACCTCCGCCAGCCATCCCGTGCCGCGCTATACCTCCGAACTGCAAGCGCCGGTAAGGGGCCTGCGCCTGGGCATCCCCGCCGAGTACTTCGGCGAAGGCCTGGACGCCGGAGTGCGGGAAAGGGTGGAAGCCGGCATCGCGCGGCTGCAGGGCCTGGGATGCATCCCCACGCCCATCGCCATGCGCCACGCGCCCTACGCGATTCCCACCTATTATCTGATCGCCACGGCCGAGGCCAGCTCCAATCTCGCGCGCTTTGACGGCGTGCGCTATGGGTTGCGGGTTCCAGGCGCGACTCTGGGCGAAATGTACCAGAAGACGCGCGGCCAGGGATTCGGCGCTGAGGTGAAACGCCGCATCATGCTCGGCACCTATGCCCTTTCCGCTGGTTATTACGATGCCTACTACCTGAAGGCCCAGAAGGTGCGCTCGCTCATCAAACAGGATTTCGACCGCGCCTTCGAACAGGTGGACCTGATCCTTACTCCTACCTCGCCCGTGCCGCCCTTCCCTCTGGGGGAACGCACCGCGGACCCGCTGGCCATGTACTTGGCAGACATCTATACGGTCACCGGGTCCCTGGCCGGGGTGACCGCCATTTCCGTGCCCTGCGGCCACGTTTGCGGTACCCTGCCGGTAGGCCTGCAAATTATCGGCCCGCACTTTGAGGAGGGCCGGGTGCTGCGATTGGCGCGGGCTTTTGAAGCCGCGGGAGGCTTTGTCAACTAAGGGGAGACCCCGCGAGACCACCATGCCCAAGATAGCCCCCATTCTCGCCCTGCTGGACCGCGCCCATCAAGGCTTGCTCTCCGCCTGCTCGGAGATCCCTCCGGCGCGATGGAAAACACCGCCACCCCGCGGCGGCTGGTCCGCCAGTGAAGTGCTGGCTCATCTGACCATGGTGGAGGGCGCGGTGTGGAATGGCGCGCGCGAGGCCCTGGCCCAGAAGCCCGGTCGCCATCCCCTGCGCAAGCGCTTGCACATCCCTCCGGTGGTCTCCCAATGGCGCCTGGTGAAGCGGAACAGCCCCATCCCACTGGATGGCGCGCTGGTGCTTTCCCGCGACGAGTCGCTCGAGGGCTTTACTGCGGCACGCAACCGCACGATTCAGTTCATCGCCGAAGTGGGCTCCCGGGACCTCCGCCCGTTCCGCCGCCAGCACCCATTCTTCGGCAGCCTGGATCTCTACGACTGGCTCCGGGTGCTGGCCTACCACGAAATCCGGCATACCAAACAGCTACGGGAGATTGGAAAAAACTTCCAAAGTTAGGAAGAAAGTTTCATTTTCCTGCAACCCCCTTGAAACCTCTCCACCGCAAAATGGCCTCCGAGCAATCGGCCATCCTGGCGCGCAATGGCCCGTAAAACGGCCGATTTTGCGTGGCCAAAGCGATAGCGAGAGTTTGGTCATGGCGACTGGAATCCAACTTGCTCAGTGTACAGCGGCCCGGAATAGACTGAGGGATGCCGGGCCGAATGCGGGAAAAAACCATGCTTCGCGTGCGCGCCAGCCAGCAGTTCTTTACCGATGAGGAAGTCGCCCGCCTGTTCCAGGTGGGCCTGGAAGAGGTCCGCCAGGTGGCTCAGTTGAAGCACCTCGGGATGCTCTCCCGCGCCGCAGAGGCTGCCGGCGCCTCCGCCGGCCGCCTCCTCTTCACCCTTTCGGACCTTATGGTCCTTTCCGTCCTCTGGCCCCGTCTGCAGCACTAAGCTCCGGGCTCCCGCGCCGTCGCTACTCCTTGCGCAGGACCAGCACAGGGTCCACGCGCAGCGCACGCCGTGCGGGCAGATAGCACGCCAGTGCGGAGATGCCCAGAAAGAGCAACGAGACGCTTCCCAGCGTCCCGACATCCGTCGGGGTCACACCGTAAAGGATGGCTGACAGTACGCGCGTGAACCCAATCGCTACAGCTAGCCCGATGCCGATGCCCACCAGGGTCACCGTCACGCCCTGCCCCACAAGGAGTTTCAGGATGTCGGATTGCTGCGCCCCAAGCGCCCTGCGGATTCCCATTTCCTGCGTACGTTGTGCGGCCGCAAACGCCGTCACCCCGTAAATCCCCGCTGCGGCCAACACCACCCCCAGCAGCCCAAAGAGTCCAAATAGCCCCGCTCCCGCCCTGGGAAGCAGCAGGGATACTCCCGTTGCTTCCTCCAGGGTTTGCAGCCTGACAATCGGCACATGTTCATCCAGTTCGCGCGCTTTCTGGCGCAGCAGCGGCAGCAGCGTGCTCGGGTCGCCTGCGGTGCGCACCAGCAGGATCTGACCGCTCTCATAGTTTTGCAGTAGTGAAAGATACAAATACGATCGCTGCTCCTCCCCGAGCGTGCGATATTTTCCGTCCGCGGCAACTCCGACCACCTGGTAGTAACCCTCCTGTCGTTCGACCCGAATTCTTTTTCCGATGGGATCTTCGCCGGGCCAAAAACGCCCCGCCAGGGCTTGGTTGACCACCGCAATCTTTGGCGCCTGTGCCGTATCGGAGTCAGAGAAACCCCGGCCCCGCAGCAGCGGAATGCGCATGGTTTCGAAATACCCTGGGCCCACGGAAGCCGTATCCACCTCCGGCCACTCCTTTTCCGGGGCCGCATCTCTCCCCTCGGCGGCCGCCGAAGTCGTGCGAACTTCAAAGGACAGCGGCACGGCATTGGCAAACGCTACGGCTTCGACCCCCGGGAGCGTGCCGGCCCGCTCCCTCAGTTGGCGGTAGAATGCCTCTCCTGCGGCTTGCGTGTACCCCCTGAGTCCCACGTCCAGCGACGCGTCTGCCATCCCGCGAGCATCGAAACCCGGGTAAATCCGCCCGGCATTCTGCATGCTGCGCAGCGAGAGCCCGGCACAGATCAGCAGCACGAGTGAGAGGGCCACTTGGCCAACCACCAGGGCCTGGTGCAGCGTCCGCTTCTCTCTCGTGCTCGATGCCCCGGCGGACTCGTCCTTCAGCGTTCCAGCCAGATCCTCCCGCCACGTGCGCAGGACTGGCGCCAGCCCAAAGAACACGACGGTCGCCACGGAAACGACGAATGTGAACGCCAGCACGCGCAGGTCGAGGGAAAGCCCCAGCGCGAATTTCACCGGTCCCGGCAGCTGGAATTGATTGAGCACGCGATTCGTCCAGGTTCCTGCCAGCAAACCGAGCAGGCCGCCCGGAATCGCCAGAAGCAGGCTTTCCGTCAGCAGTTGACGGCAGAGCCGGCCCCTGCCCGCGCCCAGCGCCTGGCGCACCGCCATTTCCTTCCGCCGCCCGGCTGCGCGGGCCAGCATCATGTTGGCCACGTTCGCGCAGGCGATCAGCAACACCAACCCAACGATAATCATCATCACTGCGGAGACCGCGTAGAGCACCCGGTCCACCCCGGGCATGATTTTTACCTCGCTTGCAGGCAACAGACCGACCTTACGGTCCCTGTTTGTATCCGGGTACTGCTTCTGCAACCGTGCCGCAATCGTGCTTAGCTCCGCTTGGGCCTCTTGCGGAGTCACCCCCGGGGCCAACCGCCCTAGGCAGAACATCCACCGGGAGCGTCGGTTGGTAAGCCCATCGCCCGCGTGAAGCTCCGTCCTCATCATCATGGGCACCCACATCTCGGTGCCGATTCCGCGGACCATTCCGGGAAAGTTTGGCGGCGCCACGCCCACTATCGTCATGGCCACCCCATTTACATGAATGCTGCGCCCCACAATTCCCGGGTCTCCTCCGAATCGCTGCCTCCAGATAGCCGCGCTTAAAACCACCACGGGATCGTCTCCCGGCACGCGGCCTTCTTCCGGAAGGAAGCCGCGCCCCAGCATCGGCTGCACGCCAAGTGTCTGGAAGTAGTTCTCGGTCACCATCTCGGCCGTCACCATTTGGCTTTCGTCACCTCGCTCCACAGCTAGGAAGATCAGGTCATGCCCCACCAGACCGCTGAATGACCGGCTTTGATCTCGGAGATCCTTGTAATCCGGGTAGGCCATCGGTTCGTGAGTGACCAGCTGTCCTGTCGGGGCAAGATTGAACACCGCCATGAGCTCGCCGGGCGCGCGCACGGGCAGCGGCTTGAAGAGGACTCCGTTCACCACGCTAAAGATGGCTGTGTTTAGCCCGATTCCGACGGACAACGTCAGGATTGCAACGATCGCAAAGCTCGGGCTCTTGCTCTGCATGCGAATCCCAAACCGCAAATCCTCAAGAAATGTGCCCATGGCTCATGCCTCCCCCGGCCGTTGGCGCCACGCCACCGCGCCTGAGGAAAGGTACGAGGGGAAAGCCCGAATAGTTTCCAGAATGATTGCCGCAGTATCTGCGAAGGCGGGCCCCCGGGGATTCGCGGGGGGAGCGCGCCTGACGATTGGAGCCGGCAATCGAAGGGCCGGGAACGCCGCATCCCGGGGCAACCCGGTGACTCGTACAGGCAGGAACGACCGCTCGCGCCAACTAGTCCGGTATCTTCCCCGACATCTCCATCCAAGCCCGTTCCACGGCAATCCGCACTGCGTTTTGATACGCCGCCGGAGTCTTGTAAACGGGGAAATCCGTGGCGCGGCTGGAGAGATCCACCGCCTTCTTCGTATCCTCCAGGCTCTTTCCCGCGGCCACCGCCGCCTTCACCTGGGCCAGCATGTCCTCCATAAACGAAATAAGCCGGCTGATCTGCTCTTTCCCGTGCTGCACGTCCCCATGGCCGGGGATGGCCACGGTCCAATCGAGCTTGCGGACGGATTCGAGCACCTCCACCCAATGCGCCGGGTAGGAATCGCGGAAGAACGGGATCCCTCCTGTGAGCAGGTCACCCGTCACCACCACCTTTTCCACCGGAAGAAATACCACCGCGTCCCCGCGGGTATGGCCCCGGCCGAAATTGAAGATCTGGATGGTCCGGCCGCCCGGTTTGTTCAGCCGGAGACTGCGTTCAAAGGTCAGCGTCCGCGGCGGAATCCGGGTCTGCTGGAGGGAGCTGAGATAGGCCTTCTGGTCCGCCACCTGCTTTTCCAGTGCCGCGCGAGACGCGTCATTCAGTGGATTGCCCTCCGAATCCCTGCCGTCCTGCAAAGCCTTCTCTGATTTGGCGATCTGTCCGGGCAGGTCGGTAATGGTCTGTTGGATGTAAGGGAGTTCCTTGCCGGTGATGTCCTCGTCCGTGTACTGCTGGGCAATGAATTCCACCGTGGGGCCAAAGGCTTCGAGATAGGCCTGGTTTCCCTGGGTGTGGTCGGGATGCCAATGCGTATTCACCACGTACCGCACCGGCTTGTCCGTCAGGGTCTTAATTTGCTGGATCAAATCCTGGGCCCAAACTGGTCGCATGCTGCTGTCCACAACCAACACGTCGTCGCGGTTGACCACGATGGCGGAATTCGCGAACGCCCCATTCTTCCCGATCGCGGCATACACCCCGTCCGCCACCGGGGTCACGTCAAAGTATTGGCCCGCGCCAAATGCCGCCGCTACGCCCGCCAGCAGGAGTGCGATGCTGCCCACAAGTCGAAATCCCCGCATGGATGGCCCTCCACCGAATCGAAAATCACGCTGAAAACGCGCACTCTAACATAAACTCGGAGTTCGGTCATGGAGCCAACCCAACGGAGAGCAGCCCATCGGCGGCTCCGCCCCGCAACGCTCGCGGCGCTCTGGAAACCGCTGAAGTTGATTTGACTTGCCACCACAAAGGCAGTACCTAGAAAAAGGGATGGGCGCGCTGCCGGAATTTCTCCGGAAAACCCGCCGCCAGCCCCAGCGCATCTTTTCGGGCACAGCCAGGGAGCGGACCCGCGCGTGATTCGAACTTTGATGAAAGGCGCTTGCATTCACGGCCTGCTGATTGCTTCGCTGCTCCTTATGCCGCGAGCGGCGGCGCACCATGCCCAGGCCCCGCAGCCCGCAGCCCCCGTACCCCAAGCCACGGAGCAGAGCGGGGCGCCAGCCATCGCGGTACCGCTGCCCCAGGGCATCCGCCTGGTGCTGCGAGACGGAAATTTCCTGCTGGTCCGCGAATACAAGTTGCAGGGAGACCGCGTGCGCTACTGGAGCGTGGAGCGCTCCGCGTGGGAAGAAATCCCCGCGCAACTCGTGGACTGGGATGCCACGCACAAGGGCGAGGCCTCGGACGCTGCCCGGAAGCAACAGATCGACAAAAAGCTGGAAGAAATCGCGCAGGAACAGCGCGCCGCCTCGCTCGACGTGGACGCCAGCGTCGAAGTCGCCCCAAACGTCTTCCTGCCGCAGGATCCCGGCTTGTATGTGGTCGCCAACGGAGGCGTCGCTTCCCTCGCGCAGGACCAGGCCAGCTCCCACCTCGACAAGCGCCGGGTGCTCCTGCAGGTGATTTCGCCCATCCCGGTGGTTCCCTCCAAGCACGACGTGAAACTGCCCGGGGCCCGCGCCGCCCTGCGCGTTTCCGACTCCGGTGCCGAGTTTTACTTTCGCACCGCGGATGCGCACGAGCCGGACGTAACTCTGGTGCGCGCTCAAGTGCACGGGAATCACCGCCTGCTCCTGGAGATTCACACCGACGTGGCCGGCCAGTCCCAATCCAAACAACGCCGGATGCTCACAGAAGCGTGGGTGGTGGCCCGGGGCGTCTATCGCTACACCCTGGAGCAGAAGCTGGAACCCGGCGAGTACGCATTCATCGAAACCGTCCCGGAAAAAGGCTTGGACCTGTCCGTGTGGGATTTCGGGGTGGACCTGCCCGCCGGCGCCCCGCGGAAGAACTGAACGTTCACAGACTGGGCCGGGATTTCGACACACACATGCCAAAAACGTGGTCAAGCGCTGGACCATCAATCCTGCTCGCGCGGATGTTTGCGCTCCCTCGCCGTCTTACGCGGCAGGAATGGTGCCCTCCGCTTCATCGCCCTTCCTGGCTGCCGGAAGCGTAACCAGGAACGCGGCCCCTCCTCCGGGGGCAGACTGCACTTCGATCTCTCCGCCGTGCTCCCGCACAATCGCCATGGAGATACTTAGGCCCAGTCCCGTCCCGCGCCCGGGCCGCTTGGTGGTGAAGAATGGATCGAAGATTTTTTCCTGAATGTCCGCCGCAATCCCGGGGCCATCGTCCTGGATGGAGGCCCAAACCGTAGGCTCCCCCGCGGCACCCCGGCCCATGCGCACGCGAATGGTGCCACCTTCGCGCACCTCGCGGATGGCCTGTTCCGCATTCACCACCAGATTCAGGAACACCTGGATCAGTTGGTTGGCGTCTCCCACCACGTCCGGAATTCCCCGTTCCGGCAGGTAGTCCACGGACACGTTGTTGCGCCGCAAGGAGTACTCGTGGAGATGCAGCGCCCGGCGCAGCACCTCTGCGATTTGCACCCGCCCCTTTCGCGGCGCCGGAGGCCGTGCAAACGAGAGCAGATCCTGCACGATGTCCGCGGCCCGGCGCGCCTGCTGGTGCAGCAACTCCAGTTGGTGCTTGTGCGCGGGATCATCCGAGTGCTCGCGCAACATGTCGCTCACCGCCAGGATGGCGGTGAGCGGGTTGTTCAGCTCGTGGGCCACCCCGGCCATCATCTGTCCCATCGCCGCCAGCTTTTCGCTCTGGGCCACCTGCTGCTCGAGCCGGTTGATCTCGGTCACGTCGCGCAGGGACACCACCATGCCCCCCACGCTTTTGTCCGGATTGGCAATGGGCGCGGCCGTGGCGCGCAGCATGTGCCAGTTGCCGTCCACATGTTGCGTCCGGTACTCCAGCGTGACGTTGGTTTTTTCCCCGCTGATGATGGTGCGCACCAGTTCATCCAGGCTGGCGCGGTCGTCGGGATGCGCGCGCTGCCCGTAGCGCTGGCCGATCAGTTCCTCTGGCGCCAGCCCGAGCAAATCGTAGATGCGGTTGCTCACAAATGTGAACTTGCAATCCCGGTCCAGCACCACAATCAGGTCGGGAAAGCTCTCGATCAGCCGCCGCGCGAACTCCTGCTGCTCGTGAAGCGAGCGCTCCATCTCCCGCCGCGCGGAGATATCCACCAGCGTGCCCTGGAAGCGCACCGCATGTCCCGCAGGGTCGCGGACCACGGTGGCGGAGTCCAGGCAGGTAATCGTCTTCCCATCCTTCCGCCGCAGCTTGATTTCCTGGGCCATCACCCGGCCCTGCTCCTCCAGAAGGGCACGCTCCCTGGCACGCTCGGCGGGGTCCACATACAACTCCCCGGCGTTGACCTTCATCAGCGCTTCCCGCGAGGAATAGCCCAGCATGCGCGCCAATGCCGGATTCGCGTCCAGAATCTCCCCCTGCGGCGTGGTGAAATAGACCCCTTCCTGCAGGGAGTTGAACAACTCAACGAAGCGCGCCTCGTTTTCCCGCTCCTGGGTCACGTCGCGCGCCAGGCAGCTCACCCCCGCCGTGCGCCCGTCGCGGATTACGGCGTGCAGCACGCAATCGTAAAAGCGCATTTCGCCCGTGGCCTTCAGCCGCGCGCGTACCACGCCAAACCAGTGGCGCCGCTCCTCGAATCGCGGGATGGCCGCCAGAACGGACGCCGCCGTGGGTTCGCTGAGGAATTCGTCCAGCCGGTGGCCAATCACTCCCTGAAAATCGTGGCCCAGCGTCTCGATCACCCGGCGGTTCGCCGCCAGGATCTCCCCTTCCAAAGAGAGCGCCAGCACTGGGTCGTCGAAGCTGTCAATCAGGTCGCGGTAGCCCTGCTGCGAGCGCTGGATGATGTAATAGAGCCGCTCGAATTCCCGCGCTGCCGGCAGCCCCACTGCCATGGCCAGTTGCTGCGACTGCGCCTCTACCAGTTCGCGCCGCGCGCTCACCACACTCGAACGCTTCCGCCACACCAGCCAGGCCAGCGCGGCGAACAGGACGACCACACCCACCGGCAGCGCCGTGAGCCGCAAATGCAGCGCCTCCGCGTGCTGTGAAAACTCCGCTCCCAGCGCCACCGCCAGCAGGACCAGCAACAGCAGGCACCATCGCCACAGTTCCTGTTCGCGCTTTTCCTGCGCTGCCACCTGTTCCCGCGAGGAGGGCGCTTGCACGCGGCGCTCCTGCTGGCCAGGCGGAAGGGGGAAGCCACTTTGTCCCGGATTGGAAGGAAAGCCCGCCATCGAATGGGTCTGAGGTTCCAAGCGATTCTAGGGAGCGTCCCCGCGGGAGTGCAACCCCGTGGACCGGAAAGGTTTCTATCCGCCACCCGGTAGCCATTCCCAAATCCCGCTGCTGTCAGCGGGATACCCGCAAAAGAAAGGACCCGGCGCGATCGCTCTCGCGCCGGGTCCCTCGGAGTCGAGTTTGCGGAGTGTGCTACCCCTCGGCCGGGGCTCCGTCGTCCTTCCGCAGGTATTCGAGCGCCGCCGCCTCTTCGGGCGTGAGCGGCACCTCCTCGGGTTCCGGTTCCGGCTCCGGCACTTCCGTCAGCAACTGGATGCTGCGGTAGTGCTCCAAGCCCGTGCCCGCCGGGATCAGGCGGCCCATGATCACGTTTTCCTTCAGGCCGCGCAGGTAATCCACCTTGCCGGAGATGGCTGCTTCCGTGAGCACCCGCGTGGTCTCCTGGAAGCTGGCCGCGGAAATGAACGAGTCGGTCGAGAGCGACGCCTTGGTGATGCCCAGCAGCATCGGCCGCCCCGTGGCCGGACGCCCGCCTTCCTGCAGTACGCGGTCGTTCTCCTCGCGGAAGCGGAACTTGTCCACCTGCTCGTCCAGCAGGAACGTGGTGTCGCCCACATCCTCCACCTTTACCCAGCGCATCATCTGCCGGGTGATGGTCTCGATGTGTTTGTCGTTGATGTTCACGCCCTGCAGCCGGTACACCTCCTGGATGGAAGTGACCAGGTAGGCCTGGGTGAACTTCTCGCCCAGCACGGCCAGCAGGTCGTGCGGGTTGAGCGGGCCGTCAATCAGCGGCTCGCCCGCCCGGATGTGCTCCCCTTCTTGCACGTTGATGTGCACACCGCGGGGGATCAGATACTCCTTCACGGTGCGGCCGTCTTCGCTCTCCACGGCGATCTTGCGCTGGCCCTTGGAGATTTCGCCGTACTTCACGATGCCGTCGATCTCGCTGATCACCGCGGGATCGCGCGGCTTGCGCGTCTCGAAGAGTTCCACCACGCGCGGCAAACCGCCGGTAATGTCCTTGGTCTTGGTGGTTTCGCGCGGGATTTTCGCCAGCACGTCGCCCGGATGTACGTCGTCACCATCCGCCACCATCAAGTGGGCGCGCGTTGGCATCAGGTACTTCTTGCGCGGGCGGCCGGCGGAGTCGCGCACGATCACCGTGGGCTGGTGCTTTTCGTCTCCGGGCGGCAGCGTAACCACAAGCTGTGAAAGCCCGGTCACTTCGTCCACCTGCTCTTCGATGGTCACCCCGGGCTGCAAGTCCTTGAACTGCACGGACCCGCCCGCCTCGGTGAGGATCGAGAAGGTATAGGGATCCCACTCGCACACGATCTGCCCCACGTTCACCGGCTGTTTTTCGGTGACCTTCAGGTGCGCCCCGTAAACGACCGGGTGGCGCTCTTTTTCCCGGCCCTTGTCGTCCACCACGGCGATCAGGCCGGAACGGTTCATGGCGATCAGATTGCCGTCCCGCCCTTCGACCGTCTTCAAGTCGATAAACTTGATGAAGCCGGAACTCTTCACCTCGACCCGGGACTGTTCGGTCACACGCGTGGCCGTGCCGCCGATGTGGAACGTGCGCATGGTCAGCTGCGTGCCCGGCTCACCGATGGATTGTGCCGCAATCACCCCAACAGCCTCACCCAGCTCCACCATGCGCCCGGTGGCCAGGTTGCGCCCATAGCAGCGCGCGCACACCCCGCGGCGGGATTCGCAGGTGAGCACGGAGCGGATTTTCACCCGCTCGATGCCCGCTGCTTGAATGGTGCTGGCCAACTCTTCGCTGATGTCCTGGTTGATTTCGCAGATCACGTTGCCTTCGTAGTCCTTCAAGCGCTCCAGCGAGACGCGGCCCACCACGCGGTCGCGCAGCGGCTCCACCTCCACCCCGGCCTCGAGAATCGGCTCCACGAAGATGCCCTCGGAAGTTCCGCAGTCCAGCTCGCTGATAATCACGTCCTGGGCCACGTCCACCAGGCGTCGCGTCAGGTAGCCGGAGTCGGCGGTCTTCAGCGCCGTGTCCGCCAGTCCCTTGCGCGCGCCGTGCGTGGAAATGAAATACTCCAGCACGGTCAGCCCTTCGCGGAAGTTCGCGGTGATGGGCGTCTCCATGACTTCGCCCGAGGGGCGCGCCATCAGCCCGCGCATCCCCGAAAGCTGCCGGATCTGCTGTTTCGACCCGCGCGCCCCGGAATCGGCCATCACGTAAATCGGATTGATCACGCCCTGCTTGTCGCGGTCCTCCAGCACCTTGAACATTTTCTCCGCGACTTTTTCCGTGACGTCGCTCCAGATGGCGATCACTTTGTTGTAGCGCTCGCCGTTGGTGATGGCCCCGTCCAGGTACTGTTTCTGGACGCTCACCACGTCGCGCTCCGCGTCCGCCACCAGGCGCTCTTTTTCCGGCGGGATCACCATGTCGTCGATCCCGATGGAAATCCCCGCGCGCGTGGCGTACTGGAAGCCCAGTTCCTTCAGTTCGTCCAGCATGCGCACGGTCAGTTCCTGGCCAAACCGCAGGTTGGCGTATTGCACCAGCAGCTGCAGCCCCTTCTTCTTCAGCAGGCCGTTGATGTACGGCATGCCTTCGGGCAGGTGATCGTTGAAGATCACCCGGCCCGCCGTGGTGTTTACGAATTGCCGGCTCAGCCGCACCGACTGCGCGTGGGGAATGTCCTGATCGTCGTAGGCGGACGCCAGGTCAATCACCTCTCCGGTGTAGCGCAGCCGCACCGGCGTCAGCAGTTCGACCTCTCCGGCCTCCAGTGCCAGGATCACTTCTTCCGTCGAACCGAATGCGCGCCCCTCGCCCTTGGAGCCGGGACGCTCCTTGGTCAGGTAGTAGATCCCCAGCACCATGTCCTGCGTGGGAACGGCCAGCGGCAGGCCGTTGGCCGGAGAAAGAATGTTGCGCGCGGAAAGCATCAGCACGGAGGCTTCGATCTGCGATTCCGGCGAAAGCGGAATGTGCACCGCCATCTGATCGCCGTCGAAGTCCGCGTTGAACGCGGTGCACACCAGCGGATGGATGCGGATGGCTTTGCCCTCCACCAGCACGGGCTCGAACGCCTGGATCCCCAGCCGGTGCAGCGTGGGCGCCCGGTTCAGCATCACCGGATGCTCGCGGATCACTTCCTCGAGGATGTCCCACACGATCGAGTCCTGCTGTTCCACCATCTCCTTGGCCTGCTTGATGGTGGTGCAGTGCCCGCCCGCTTCCAGCTTGTGGTAGATAAACGGCTTGAACAGCTCCAGGGCCATCTTCTTCGGCAGGCCGCACTGGTGCAGCTTCAGCTCCGGGCCCACAACGATCACCGAGCGGCCGGAATAGTCCACGCGCTTGCCCAGCAGGTTTTGCCGGAAGCGGCCCTGCTTGCCCTTCAATGCGTCGGAAAGCGACTTGAGCGGGCGGTTGTTGGCCCCGCGCAGCACCCTGCCGCGGCGCCCGTTGTCAAACAGCGCGTCCACCGCCTCCTGCAGCATGCGCTTTTCGTTGCGTACGATCACGTCCGGCGCGTGCAGCTCCATCAGCTTCTTCAACCGGTTGTTGCGGTTGATCACCCGGCGGTACAGGTCGTTCAGGTCCGATGTGGCAAATCGCCCGCCATCCAGCGGCACCAGCGGACGCAGCTCCGGCGGCAACACCGGGATCACGTCCAGAATCATCCACTCCGGCTTGTTGCCGCTCTTGCGGAACGACTCCACCACTTTCAGGCGCTTCGCGTACTTGATGCGCTTCTGCAGGCTGGCGTCGTTCTTCATCTTCACGCGCAGCTCTTCGCCCAGTTTTTCGATGTCCGAGGCGCGCAGCAGTTCCTTGATCGCTTCCGCGCCCATGCCCGCGCGGTATTTCCCCGCGTAGTCTTTCTGCAGTTCGCGGTGCTTGTCTTCCGTCAACAGATCCTTGGTCTTCAGCCCCGGGGTCTCGCCCGGATCCACCACCACAAAGGCCTCGAAATAAAGGATGCGCTCCAGGTCCCGCATGCTGATGTCCAGCAGGTAGCCGATGCGGCTGGGCACCCCCTTGAAGAACCACACGTGCGAGCAGGAAGAGGCCAGCTCGATGTGCCCCAGGCGTTCCCGGCGCACCTTGCTCAGCGTCACTTCCACACCGCACTTGTCGCAGATCACTCCGCGGTGCTTCATGCGCTTGTACTTGCCGCACAGGCACTCCCAATCCGTCACCGGCCCGAAAATCTTGGCGCAGAACAGGCCGTCGCGCTCGGGCTTGAAGGTGCGGTAGTTGATGGTTTCCGGTTTGGTCACCTCGCCGTGCGACCAGGAGCGGATCTTCTCCGGGCTCGCCAGGCTGATGCGGATGGAGTCGAAATCGGCGATCTGACTGGCTCGGTCATAAGGACTGCTGCGGTACAAGGCCTTCCTCCCGCCGCCCCTGGGTGAGGAGCGACTCGCATCTCCAACCGTGTGAACCTCGTGCACCGGGTGACGGACCAAACTCCCCGATCCCCCGCCCGGCGCCCTTCGGCTGTCCCCCAACTGCGGGACCGCGCGCTAATCCGCGGCTTTTTCCGCGGCCTTCTGGCGCTTCATCAGCTCCACGTCCAGGCACAGCGACTGCAATTCCCGCACCAGCACGTTGAACGATTCGGGCACGCCGGGATCAATCCCCGGCTCGCCCTTTACGATTGCCTCGTAAATCTTGGCCCGGCCATACACGTCGTCGGACTTGCAGGTGAGCAGCTCCTGCAGGATGTGCGCGGCCCCGTATGCCTCCAGCGCCCACACTTCCATTTCTCCGAAGCGCTGGCCGCCGAACTGTGCCTTGCCGCCCAGCGGCTGCTGGGTGATCAGGGAATACGGCCCGATCGATCGCGCGTGGATCTTGTCGTCCACCAGATGGGAAAGCTTCAGCATGTAGATGTAGCCCACGGTCACCGGCTGGCCGAATTTTTCGCCGGTCATCCCGTCGAAAAGCTCGGTCTTTCCCGCCGCCGGCAGTCCGGCCACTTCCAGCAGCCGCCGGATCTCCGCCTCGCGCGCCCCGTCGAACACCGGCGTGGCCATGGGGATGCCATCGCGGAAGGTGCGCGCCAGGTCCAGCAGTTCCTCGTCCTCGATCTCCGAAACGGACTTCCAGACCGAGGTCTCGCCGAAGATTTCCTTGAACCATTTCCGCACCGCCTCGGCGCGCGTCCCGGTGTCCAGCAGGCGCATCAATTGCCCGCTGAGCTCGCGGGAAGCCCAGCCCAGGTGGGTCTCCAGAATTTGCCCGACGTTCATGCGCGAGGGCACGCCCAGGGGATTGAGCACCAGCTCCACCGGAGTGCCGTCGGGGAGGTACGGCATGTCCTCTTCCGGCACCACCCGCGCGATCACGCCCTTGTTGCCGTGGCGGCCGGCCATCTTGTCGCCCACGGACATCTTCCGCTTCATGGCCACGTACACCTTGACCAGCTTGATCACCCCGGGCGGCAATTCGTCGCCCTTCTTGAGCTTGTTGATGCGCTCGTCGGTGATTTTCCGCAGCACGTCGATCTGCCGCGAAGTCATCTCCTCGATCTCGTCGATCTTCTCGATGAGCAGCGGGTCCTTTTCGTCCAGGCGCAGCCGTTTCAGGTTCCGCGTGGAAACCTTCTCGATCACTTCGCGGGTCAGCGTCACCCCTTTGGTGAGCAAGCGCTTGTTGGTCTTTTCGTCGTGCAAATCCGCCGCCAGTTTTTTCCCGGTGAGCAGCTCGGAAAGCCGCTTCAGCCGCTCGTCCGTCAGGATGCGGATTTCATCCGACAGGTTCTTTTCCAGCCGCGATTCCTGCGAGGCCTCGATGGCCTTGTGCCGGTCGTCCTTTTCTCCGCTCTTGCGGCAGAAAATCTTCACGTCCACCACCGTGCCTTCGATGCCCGGCGGGCAATAAAGCGAAGCGTCGCGCACGTCCCCGGCCTTTTCTCCGAAGATGGCGCGCAGCAACTTTTCTTCCGGCGTCAGCGTGGTCTCGCCTTTGGGCGTCACCTTGCCCACCAGGATGTCCCCCGGCTTCACCGTCGCGCCGATGCGGATCACCCCGCTCTCGTCCAGGTTGCGCAAAAAGCTCTCGCTGATGTTGGGGATGTCCCGGGTCACCTCTTCCGGTCCCAGCTTGGTGTCGCGCGCCTCGATTTCCAGCTCTTCGATATGGATCGAGGTGTAGTAATCCTCGCGAACCAGCTTTTCGCTCACCAGGATGGCGTCCTCGAAGTTGTAGCCACGCCAGGGAAGGAAGGCGGCCAGCACGTTGCGGCCCAGCGCCAGCTCGCCCCGGTCCGTGCATGGCCCGTCCGCCAGCACCTGCCCCTGCTTCACGTGGTCGCCCACATGCACCAGCGGCTTCTGGTTGATGCAGGTATTCTGGTTGGAACGCTTGAATTTTGTCAGCGTGTAGATGTCCGCGCCCACCTCGCGGCTGAGCACACCGGAATGGTCGGACTCCACACGCACGATGATGCGCTCGCTATCCACCTGGTCCACCACGCCTTCGCGGCGGCAAATCACCACCGCGCCGGAATCCCGCGCCGTTACCCGCTCCATCCCCGTGCCCACCAGCGGCGATTCTCCCCGGATCAGCGGCACCGCCTGGCGCTGCATGTTCGAACCCATCAGCGCGCGGTTGGCGTCGTCATTCTCCAGGAACGGAATCAGGCTGGCGGCTACAGAGACCAGTTGCTTCGGCGACACGTCGATGTAGTCCACTTCCTCGCGGCTCTTCAGCACAAAGTTGCCGGCCTGGCGGCAATTCACCAGCTCGGCGTTGATCGTGCCCCGCGCGTCCAGCGGCACGTTGGCCTGCGCCACCACGTAGCGGTCTTCTTCCCAGGCGGAGAGGTAGAAGCAATACGGCTCCGAGGTCACCTTGCGCCGCTTCAGCTCCTCGTTGACGTTTTCCACCTTGTCGCGCTCGACGATGTCCCCGGCCTTGAATTCACTGTCGCCGGCATTCAGCACCTGCAGGTAGTCCACCACCCGTCCGTTGCGCACTTTGCGGTACGGGGATTCGATGAACCCGAACTCGTTGATGCGCGCAAAACAGGAAAGCGAGCTGATCAGCCCGATGTTCGGCCCTTCCGGTGTTTCGATGGGGCAAATGCGCCCGTAATGCGTCGGGTGCACGTCGCGCACTTCGAATCCCGCGCGCTCGCGCGAAAGGCCCCCGGGACCCAGGGCGGAAAGCCGCCGCTTGTGGGTGATTTCGCTCAGCGGGTTGGTCTGGTCCATGAACTGGCTGAGCTGCGAACTGCCGAAAAATTCCCGGATGGCCGCGGTCACCGGCTTGGCGTTCACCAGGTCGTGCGGCATGGCCGTGGACATTTCCTGGTATACGGACATCTTTTCCTTGATGGCCCGCTCCATGCGCACCAGGCCGATGCGGAACTGGTTTTCCAGCAGCTCGCCCACCGCGCGCACCCGGCGGTTACCCAGGTGGTCGATGTCGTCCACCATGCCGATGTTTTTGCGCAGCTTCAGCAGGTACTTGATCGCGGCAATGAAGTCCGGTGTATCCAGCGTGCGCTTGTCCAGCGGGGTATCCAGCCCCAGCTTGATGTTGAACTTCAGGCGGCCCACCTTGCTGAAGTCATATTTCCGCGCGTCGAAGAACATGCTCTGGAACAGCGCGGTCGCCGTATCCAGGGTGGGCGGATCCCCCGGGCGCAGTTTGCGGTAGATTTCGATGAGCGCCTCGCGCGAGCTGTGGATCGCGTCGCGGTCCAGCGTGCGGCTGATCACCGTGCCCACGTCGTCCCGCTCCGGGAAGCACACGTCCACTTCCCCCAGCCCGGCTTCCGCCAGTTTCGCCCAAAGCTCGGCGGTAAACGGCTTGTTGGCTTCCAGCAGCACTTCTCCGGTCTGCCGGTCCACGATATCCGCCACCGACAGGGCGCCTTCCAGATCCGAAAGGTCCGCCTGCACGTGGGCCACCCGCGCCTTCACCAGTTCCTTGTAGAGCGGCTCGGTGATGCGGCGGCCCGCGCCCACCAGGGTCTCCTCCGTCTTGGGGTGCTTGATCTCATGGGTCAGCTTGCGGTCGATCAGCCCCTCGGAGAGGTTCCAGTAATACTTCCCCTCGCGCACCGCGATGCGCTCCACCTGGTAGAAGTTCCGCAGGATTTCCTCGCTGGACTTCATGCCCAGCGCGCGCAGGAAGATGGTGCCCAGAAATTTCCGCTTGCGGTCGATGCGCACGTACAGCGTGTTCTTGGTGTCGTACTCAAACTCCACCCAGGAGCCGCGGTAGGGAATGATCTTGCCCAGGAAATACGTGCGGTTGTTGGCAGTCTCGAAAAACACCCCGGGCGAGCGGTGCAACTGGCTCACGATCACCCGCTCCGTTCCGTTGATGATGAACGTCCCGTTTTCGGTCATCAGCGGGATGTCGCCGAAGAATACTTCCTGCTCCTTGATGTCCCGGATGGTCTTGGCCCCGGAGTCCGGGTCCTTCTCGTAGATGGTCAGGCGGATGGTGACTTTCAGCGGGGCGGCGTAGGTCATCCCCCGCTCCTGGCATTCATTCACGTCGTACTTCAATTGCAGCGCCACCGGATCGCCGCACTTGTTGCAGAACGTGGGCGTGTTGCGGTTGAACGTGCCGCACTTGGCGCAAATCACGTCGCCGGATTTATACGGGTCGGTCACCACCGAGGCCCCGCAATTTCGGCAGGTGGCCCGCAGGTGGTGCAATCCGCGCAGGTGCCCGCACTTGCATTCCCAGTTGCCGATCGCATAGTCCACGAAATCGAGCTGGGAAAGCCCGCGGAAATCCTGGATGGGGAACACGGAGCTGAACACGGACTGCAGCCCGGTGTCTTCCCGCTCGCTCGGCAGCAAATCCATCTGCAAAAAGCGCTGATAGGAGCGCTTCTGCACTTCGATCAAGTTGGGAATCTGGATGGTCGCGCGAATGCGCGAGAAGTCCAGCCGCCGCCGTTCCCGGTTCTGATACTGTCCATTCTGCATTTGGTCTTACCTCACGTAGTCCGCGTCGGGGGACAAACCGCCCCGGCCGGCCAGTGCTGTGCGCGCACACCACGACCGCCGGAGTAAGTGGCCGAAAAAGAGTGATGCCAGCAGAACTCTCCCCCGAAATTCCGCTCCGGCCTGCCCGGAGCGCGGGTTCGGAAACCAGTCCAAAGCACGCGCCAGAAATTCGGACTGCGCGGCGCGCCTCGCGTACCGCCAGGCCGCCACTCGGCCTTACTTCACGTCCACTTTGGCGCCGGCTTCCTCGAACTTCTTCTTGATGTTGGCGGCCTCGTCCTTGGTGATGCCTTCCTTCACCGTTTTGGGCGCGCCGTCCACCAGATCCTTGGCTTCCTTCAACCCCAGGCTGGTGACTTCACGGACCACCTTGATGACGTTGATCTTGTTGGCCCCCACTTCGGTGAGCACAACGGCGAACTCCGTCTTCTCCTCCGCCGGAGCAGCCGCGGCCCCCCCGCCGGCAGCTCCGCCGGCCACCATCATCGGCGCGGCGGCCGCGGCGGAGACTCCGAAGGTCTCCTCCATCTTCTTTACCAGCTCCGAGGCCTCAAGCAGAGTCAGGCCCTTGAGCTGTTCGAGCAGCGTTTCCACTTTGCTAGACATGACCGTTTCCCATCCTCCTCAAAAGATTATTCCGCGAACTTTTTCTCTTTGGCCGCCTCGTTCATCACCACCGCCAGATTCCGGGCCACCGCCGCCGTGGTGCTGGCCAGCCGCTGCGCCGGAGAAGAAATCAGGAACATCAGCTTCGAAATCAGCTCTTCCTTCGATGGCAGGCTGGCCAACTGCTGAATCTCGCCCACCGATACCACCCGGCCTTCCACCACTCCGGCGCGGAATTGGTACGCGGGAACATCTTTGGCGAATTTGGTCAGCGCCTTGGCCAGCGCCACCGGGTCCGCTGCGGTGCATGCGATCGAGTTGGTCCCCGCCAGGGACTTGAGCAGTGGCTCGGCGGCGGTGCCCTGCGCAGCCCGTTCCGCCAGCGTGTTCTTCACCACCTGGTAGCTGCCGCCCGCGGACTCCACCG
>Ga0335085_10003057_pt1 | contig 29820 bp, 25 predicted proteins | sample Lox_Sample_45_FD_206712 | JGI IMG/M metagenome (GOLD analysis project Ga0335085, IMG submission 206712) | Soil microbial communities from Loxahatchee National Wildlife Refuge, Florida, United States - Lox_Sample_4.5 | ecosystem: Environmental > Terrestrial > Soil > Wetlands | place: USA... | reverse complement strand
CCGGTCGTCCCCAGCGGCGATTGCGTCCGCCTCGCCCGCCGCGGTCACCGAACCCGGCGCGTCCACGATCATGCCGCTGTTCGAATGGGCGCTGGCTGTTCTGCATTGGAGCCGAAGGAGGCGTGCCCGATTCCGAAGCGCCGGGCTGGCCCGCGGCCGCAACCTGGAAAGTTTCCCCTTCCAGCGGCGTAATAGCGGGAGCAACTTCCGCGGCCCCTACTGCCCCTGCTATCGGTTCGGGGGGAGACTGGTGGGAGGCGCCACCGTTCGTCGTCGAGGGCGGAAACACTTCGCCGCCCTGCTGCTCCATCTTACGGACCTTGGCTTCGACGGGAGTCGCGACGTGATCGTATTCTTCCAGATGTTCTAGAAAATCGCTGACGTAGAGGAAGGCGTCACTATCGAGGCCGATATCCACGAAGGCCGATTGCATCCCCGGAAGAACTCTGGTCACTCGGCCCTTGTAAAGACTTCCAACTAACGCAAATTCTTTTTCCCGCTCAATGTAGATTTCACAAAGCTGTCCATCTTCCACAATCGCGACCCGCGTTTCGTGCGGGGTCGCGGAAATCACAAGCTCCTTCGACATGAAAACTCCTCGGAGGGCATCGCCGCAATTCGGCGCGGCGCACCGGTTGCGGGCTCCACTGGGAGCCCGTCTGAAAGACGGTACGCTCGGTCCCGCGATGCGGGACGGCCGGGGAAGCTAGGATTGAATTTACTCTTCCGCTGGGCACGCGATACAAGCCTCGCTCAAAATTTGTTTCTCGCCGGCGGACCGCTCATTCCACACAGGGCGGCGCGGGCCGGAAAGCGATGCCACTGGCTCAGTTGACGAAGCGTCGAATCCGGACGTTCATCACCAGCCCTAATGCCAAAAACACGAACAATGTGGCCGATCCGCCGTAACTCATCAAAGGCAGCGGAATTCCGGTAACCGGCATGAATCCAATTACCATGGCCACATTCACCAAGACATGAAAACCCAAAACTGCCGTCACGCCCATGACCAGAAACATGCCCGCTCGATCGTGCGCGCGCTGGGCGTTCTGAACCAGCCGCAACAGCAAGAACATGTACAACAGCAGCGCAACGAAGACTCCCGCAAATCCGAGCTCTTCCGCGAGCGCCGCCAGGATAAAATCCGAGTACCGAACCGGCACGAAGCCTAATTGATTCTGGCTTCCGTTGCCAAGCCCCTTGCCCCAAAATCCACCGGAACCCACGGCGATCTTCGATTGCAGGATTTGATAGCCTGCACCGCGGGGATCTTCTTCCGGCCTCAAGAATGTTGTAACACGTTCCCGTTGATAGGGCTTTAAAAAATGATAGCCTACCGGAACCATAATCGCGGCCAGAGTTACAATCACCAACGCGTGCTTCCACTGCAAGCCCGCTAGGTAAGCTCCCACCGCCGCAAGGGGCACGAGCACCAGCGCCGTCCCGAGGTCCGGCTGCAACATGATTAGGCCCAGCGGCAACCCCACGAGTGCGCCCGCCTTGATCAAATCCACGAGCGCCAGTTGCTCCGTGCGCACCTCTGAGAAAAAGCGCGCCAGCACCACGATTATAATCAACTTGACCAGTTCTGACACCTGCAAAAGTCCGCCTAGGATGGGCAGCCAGCGCTTGGCCCCAAAACGCGTGTGTCCGACGGCGAGAACCGCAATCAGAGCGATGATAGCAATCAGGTAAAGGACGGGCGCCTGATCCATGATCGTATGGTAGTCCAGCCGGGAGAGCACCAGCATCAGGACGACGCCCAGGCCGATCCATTCGATTTGGTGGGTATGCATGCCGGCGAGATGGCTCGCATGCGTCGCGGACCAGATTTCCAAAACTCCCACGGCGCAAATCGCCAAAGCGGTGGCGAGCAGCCACCAGTCATAGTCGTGAATGCTGGTACCCTTTTCCATGAGAGATCAGCGAGCCGGCTCCGCCTCCGCCAGGGTTTGATCGTGCTTAGGAGCGGGTTTGGGCACGGGCTTGGACGTGGGCTTAGAAACAGGTTTGGACGAGGGAGCTTCGGGCTGGCTCCTGGTCGCTGTGAATTGTTGCCCGGACCGTCCGCTCTTCTTATCGTAATACGCTTTCACGATATCTCGCACGACGGGTCCTGCTGTGGTTCCCCCGTGCTCGCTGCTGCCCTGGACTACGGCTGCGACGACAATCTCCGGGTTACGCCGTGGCGCGTAGCCTACGAACCATCCGTTGGTTTCTTTCCCTTTCTTTCCCAGCTTGCTTCCGGCCTCGTAGCTCATCAATTGAGCCGTCCCTGACTTGCCGGAGAACTCGATATTTTGCAGCTTCAGGCTCGATCCCGTGCCGCCTTCATTAATCACGCCGTACATTCCCTGGGTCACCTGCTCGACGGTTTCGTCGGCAAGCGGGAAACGGTCCGTCTTTGCCGAGAGGCTCTTCAAAAGATGCGGCTGGAGCAAGTTTCCGCCGGAGGCTACCGCCGCGATCATGCGCGCGAGTTGAATCGGGGTAACCGTTACGGCGCCTTGGCCGATGGCCACGGAAATCGTTTCACCCGCGTACCATTTATGGTGGTACACGCGTTGAACCCAGTCCTCCGACGGCATCAGCCCGGGCTCCTCGCTGGGCAAATCGATGCCCGTGCGGCGGCCCAAACCCAAACCGGCCCCGTAGTCGTGGATGCGGTCGATTCCGAGCCGTTGTCCGATCGTGTAAAAGAAAACATCGCAGGAATCCACGATAGCTTTATGCAAATCGACCGACCCGTGTCCCTGTGGCCGCCAGCAGTGGAACGTTCGTCCGTAGAATTCAGCGTGTCCTGGGCAAAAGGCGGTGAAATCCGCCGGGAGCAGCTTCGACTCGAGCATCGCGGTGGCCATGACGATCTTGAACACGGAACCCGGCGCGAGTTGCCCCTGGATGGCCCGGTTCAACAAGGGTGTGCGCGGGTCTGAATTGAGGGCCTGCCACTCGGCGGCGGGAATGCGCACGGCAAAATCATTGGGATCGAAAGTAGGTCGGCTGACCATAGCCAGAATCTCACCCGTGCGTCCATCCATGGCAACAACAGCGCCTTCCTTATCGGCCATGTAAGAATCCGCGACGTTTTGCAGATCGTAATCAATCGTCAACTGAATCGGCTTCCCAGGGATGGCATCCTGCTGCTCGAGGCGGCCGACTTCCTTCCCAATGCTGTTGACGATCACGCGCCGCATGCCGTCGGTGCCCATCAAGGTTTCGTTGTATTGCCGCTCCAGTCCCGCCTTGCCAACGATATCCCCAGGTTTTAGTTTGGAATCCGAGGCTTCCACCTGTTCGGCGCTGACTTCACCAACGTAGCCGATCGCGTTGGCGAGCATATCGCCATGCGGATAGCGGCGGCGATGTACCATCAGCATTTCGAGGACGGGAATGTCGGCGCGATGCGATTCGATAAACGCGATGTCGGAAGGACTGGCTTCCGGCTTGATCACAATGGGCTGGAATTTCGGCATCGCTCTCGCGGCGTCGATTTGTTGTTTCACGTCATCCAGCGTCATGCCCAGGCCGTCGGCGATCAGGGGCAAGAACTTGTCCACTAGCGAAGGAGAGTCCCGCAGCAGAAGAACGCTGAACGACGGATAGTTATCGGCGAGAACTCGGCCTTCGCGATCCAACATCGAGCCGCGGGGCGCGATGATGGGAATCGACCGCACGCGGTTACGCTCGGCGAGTTGCGAGTAGCGGTCGGAATCAATAATCTGCAGCTTCCAAAAGCCGGAAAGCAGCAGAGCGATTATCCCCACGATGACATAGGAAGTGATGGCTAACCGCTCCTGCGGCAGCCGTTTGTCATTCATGAATGAGATAGACACATCGACTCCGTGCGGGCCTCAGCGCCGCACACCCGGAAGGGCTTTCCCCACACCTAACCATCGTCCAAACTAGCACTTACAGCGTAGGTGCGCAAGATTGTGCGCGTCGTATCTGATAACCCTGCTCAGGAGGGTTTGCGGAACCGGTCGAGCAGCGGGAAAAGCCCCATGGCGATGATGGCGTTGACTACGGCGGCAATGAGGATCGGAATCGTGATGTAGGGTTCATCTCGCTGTGCCAGCAGAACCCGTGTCGTCAACGCAAATACGGCGTGGTGGAACAAAGAAAAGCCGGCCGTCAGTAGAAACCGGGAGATGGGGTGTTCGACATCGATCCGGGCACCGAGCGACGAGGCAATGAATCCCACAAATGTCTTGGCGATCCCGTACAAGCCCAGAGGCGTCCGGCTCAGGCTGTCTTGCAGCAGCCCTATCACCATGCCCAAGAGCAGCCCCGACGATGGATTGCGCTTGCTCAGCGCGAAATAAAGCGTAACCAGCAAGGGCAATTCGAGATAGCTGGCCGAATGAAAATAGACGGGGAAAAACGCCTGTAGCAAGAGCGCCAGCAGCACGGCGATGGGCACAACGCCGCTGTAATACTTGTGCACTTCGATGTGGGGCTCAGGCCCGATGTAAATCTCTGTGCTATCCACGGCCTTCCGCTCAATTTCCCGCGATCAGATCCCAATCAATGTGCGTTCGAAGACGCCTTGGCTGCCGGAGCCGGAGCGGCGGACGCCGCCGGCGTGGCGGGCGAACCGCCCGGAGCCGGGCTCGCATCGGCATCTTTCTTCAAATTCAGTTCTTGCCTTGTCTCGAGAACCAGAACTTCTTCGAGGCGGTCCAGGTGTGCGGCAGGCCGCACGCGAATCTTCATGAAGGGTGTCTTGCCGTCCGGCGCCACTTCCACCACTGTGCCCACGGGGAGGTCCTTTGGGAAGATGCGATCCTGGCCGGAGGTCACGACTGTTTCCCCAACGGAAACTTTTTCGTCGTTGCTGACGTAATCGAGCGAAAGCAACGGTTCGCCCGTCCCTTTGACAGGCCCTTGTGTTCGGGTGTTCGCGAGCAACGCGCCGACACCGCTCTCTTTGTCGCTTATAAGAAGCACCTGTGAGGCGTCCGGATAGACAGCGAGGATTTTGCCGACCACGCCGTCGGGTGTGATCACTCCCATGTCCCGCCGGATACCGTCGCGCAAACCGCGGTTGATATACATCAGCAGGCTTCCGGAATCCGGGCTTGCGCTGATCACTGCGGCGGCGAGCATGGGCACCTCGGCGTGGGAATTGCGAAAACTCAGTAGCGCGGCCAGCCGGTCGGCTTCGAGAGCGCGGCTTTCCAGCTCCGCATTGCGAATTTTCAAGCGGTCCAGCTCGGAGCGAAGCATTTCATTTTCCTGTTGCGCGCTTCGCAGGCCGATGTATCCGCCCCAGCCGTGCCGCGCTCCGTGAATTGTCCAGGAAGCGGCGCGCTGCAACGGCGCGACCAGCTCCACGGCCCACACGCGGATGAGGCGCACTTGCCGCTCGCGCTTGATTTGGATCGCGAGCAACAGCACCTGTGCGACGACGACGCTCGCAAGCAATGTTAGGGATCTGTGCCGAGAGGGAATTGCGATCATCGAGGAGTACAAGTCGCTTTCAAGAGTTTCGCTGCGAGTTCGCAGCGCCGATCCACCCATGCTCAGTCGATCGAGACGAGGCGCAGCAGCCGGAAATCGCTCAGCATCTTCCCCGTCCCCAGCACCACAGAGGCCAGCGGGTCGTCCGCAATCGAAACCGGCAAACCAGTCTCTTCGCGGATCCGCTTGTCGAGATTTTTGAGTAACGCGCCTCCGCCGGTGAGCACGATGCCGCGATCGCTGATGTCGGCGGAAAGTTCGGGCGGCGTGCGCTCGAGCGCCACGCGGCACGCATTCAGGATCGTCGCGACGCACTCGGAGAGCGCCTCGCGGATTTCACTGTCATCGATCGTGACGGTGCGCGGCACGCCCTCGATCAGGTTGCGCCCTTTGACTTCCATGGTCAGAGGTTTTTCGAGCGGATAGGCCGAGCCGATCTCCATCTTGATCTGCTCCGCCGTGCGTTCGCCCACGAGGAGGTTGTATTTCCGCTTGAGGTACTGCATCACAGCTTCGTCCATCTCATTTCCCGCGACGCGTACGGAACGCGAATACACAATGCCGCTCATGGAAATGACGGCGATGTCCGTCGTGCCCCCGCCGATGTCCACAACCATGTTGCCGGAGGGCTCTTCGATCGGCAGTCCCGCGCCGATTGCGGCAGCCATGGCCTGCTCGACGAGAAACACTTCGCTGGCTCGCGCGCGGTAGGCCGAGTCCTGCACGGCGCGTTTTTCCACCGGTGTGATTTCGCTCGGCACGCCAATCACAATGCGCGGATGCACCAGCATGCGCCGGTTGTGCGCCTTTTGGATGAAGTAGGTGAGCATTTTTTCGGTCACCTTGAAGTCGGCGATGACGCCGTCCTTCATCGGCTTGATGGCGACGACGTTCCCCGGCGTGCGACCGAGCATATCCTTGGCTTCCTTGCCCACCGCGACCACTTCGGCGCTGTTCTTGTTGATCGCCACGATGGAAGGCTCGTTCACGACGATGCCTTTGGTCTTCGCGTAGACCAGTGTGTTGGCCGTCCCAAGATCGATCGCCAGGTCGGAAGAGAACAAACTAAAGACCGAGCGAAGGTTGTAACCGTTCTTGACCATATGTTCCCTCAGTGCCAGGTGCGCAAGCGGCGTGCGGAGGCCGCCTCGGATGGGACGCGCCCGGTCATGGAATTACAATCTCAACGCGCTTGATCGCGGTGCCGCCCCGGCGATTCTGGCCCATGATAACGATCGTCTGGCTGCCGCGCGCGAGCGGCGCCGTGAAGTACTTGAATGTACCATCACCCCGGATGTCAGCCACCGCCTCTCCGTTGATGATGAGCGCCGCGCCCGGCTCGGTGCGCCCACTGATCTCCACCACGTTACCATGCAATTCGGTGCCTCCGACTTCCAGGAGCATCTCCTGGCCCTTGCCTTGTGTCGCGAGCGTAAACTTGAACGTGTCGCTCGGCGCGCTCACATGTTTCTCCGAGTCGATGGCCAGGACGTTCCAGAAGTAGTCTCCTGGATCGAGGCCGGTAATTTCCGTAGACGTTGCGGTCAGCTTCCGGTCTTCCACAATACGGGAAAACATGGACGTCGTGCTGACGCGCAGCTCGTAGCTGATCGCATCCGCCACTGGTTTCCATTCAAAGCGCACCGGAGCGTGCTTCGGATCCGGAACGATCAAGGGCTGCAGGTTCAGCGGCTGCGCCAGGTCTGGCGGCGCAAGCACATTGGTCTTGACGACCGTTCCTCCAGCAGGCGGCACGGTCACGCGTTCCCAGCGTCCGATCTCGACGTGCTGGCGGCCGTCGGTAGTGGCAAGTTCCGCGGTACCGGCCGACACGGTGATTTCCGCTTCGCTCGTCTTCGGGTCGCTGCGCACGGCGGCGCGGCTGTTTTGTTTGACGGACGCCACGGCGTTCGAGAACGAGACTTCCGCCTGCGACTTTGGAGAATCCCACGTGCCCGTGGCGAGGTCCACCGCGCCGGAACTGATGTGCATGCCGACGCGCGTTTCGCTGTCGCGTCCGACGGAGTTTTCCTCGACGGTAACCAATGAGTCCGACTGCACGGTGTACGTGGTGCCGTCGGCAAAAGTGATGCGCGCGGCGCCGTCTCCGCCCGTCTGGATCAAGTCACCCTTGTCGAGCGCCATGCGGTAATCTGCGGTGACCCACTCCACGGAACTCACTTTTTTCACCTGCACCCGGCCGTCGAGATTCACGAACTTGGCCTGCTTCATCGTCAATTCTGCACCCGGAGCCGTCGTTGCGCCAATCGCCCGTGAAACGCGCGCGATCACGCCGCTGAATGATTCCGGATAAATCAAATACAAAATGGCCATTAGAACGGCAAGACACAGAAACAGGTACATCGCAACCGTTCGGTAAGTGACAGTCTTCCAATAGATCTCAACGGGCGAGATCTTTTGACGCGGCGCGACCGGTGGTCTTTGAATCGGCATCAAACCATGGCTGGGATTTCAACCAACTTCAAAATTTAGCACGCGGCTCTAGACCCGCAAACCACGCGGGCGAAAGCAGTTTCCCTCCGCGCAATAGAGTGCCCTCTGTGGCCAGAGGCGCTAGGCTGCCCCGGATTTTGAAGCCGCGATGGAAGGGTGCTTTCCTTTCGCGTGCGATCCAAAATTCCAACGGGTGTGAATCGTTACGGTTCGCACTCAGACCTCAAATCGGAGTCACCCACTTTGGCCACGGACTGTATTGCGGAAAAAATGAAAAATGAAAACAACGGCTCAGCCATTTGTGTTCTCAATGAAGAGCGGCCACACCGGCTCCTCTTGCGGCCCTGCGTGCCGCCAGTCCGCAGCGGAGCCCGTCGCGCGGGTGGTTCGTGGGATCGGCGCCACGATCGCGGCCCTGTAGCAACCCGAGACGGCAGCCAGTTCGACGGACTGGAACTTGTTCATAACGTATTCGGCGCTTACGCCGCGCCCGCTAGACACGTCTAATAACATTAGAGATTGAGTGTATGCGCTCGGCTCCTCTATAATGCCTTGTTTTCTGATGGGTGCGATGGCGGCCTGTTTTTCCTGAGAACCTGTTGCCACGGAATCGGAGAATCGGGGCGGCGCCGCGCGGGAGGGTTTTTCGGACGTGTGGGACGCTCTTCGTGAAAAAAAGATAGGTGTGCGGATCATGCTCGGGGTCGTCGTAGGGATTCTCGGGGTCGGCATGCTGCTGTACCTCGTGCCGCAGGGCACGGGCGACTTGCTTGGATCGGACACTGTCGCCGAGGTCGGGGATCAAACGATTTCTGTCCAGGACGTTCAGGACCAATTGAGCCGGATTTCACGTAACGGCCAGATTCCAGCCTCGCTGCTGCCAATCTATACACAGCAAGTTCTCGATCAATTGATTCTTGAAAAGAGCCTGTTGGTGGAAGCCGACCGATTGGGCCTGCGCGTCACCGATGAAGAGCACGCCGACTTGCTCCGTAAACTCGTACCGACGGCTTTTTCCGGGGACACGTTCGTTGGCATGGACCAGTACACGAACGAAGTTCAGACCCGCTTCCAGATGACCGTGCCGGAGTTTGAATCCGAGGTAAGGAATGAGCTGCTCCAGCAGAAATTTCAGGAGCTTGTGACCGACGGCATCAGCGCCAGCGACGAGGAGGTGCGCGCGGAGTTCCGCCGTGAAAACGAAAAGATCAAGCTCGATTACGTGGTGATCAAGCCGGAAGACTTGCAATCCAAGGTGGACGTTTCAGACGCGGACCTCGCCGCCTACTTTGACAAGAATAAGGCTCAGTACGTAGTCCCGGAGCGCAGGACGGTGGATTACGCCATGTTGGACCTGGCGCAGCTCCGGCAGCGCGTCCAAGTGACCGATGACGAAGAGAAAGTCTACTATCAGGGTCACATCGATCAGTACAAATTGGAAGACCGCGCTCACGTCGCGCACATTCTTTTCAAGACCGTCGGCAAGACCGACGCCGAGGTCGCAGAGATCAAGAAAAAAGCCGAGGACGTGCTGAACAAAGCCAAGCACGGCGGAAATTTCGCCGATCTCGCCAAGCAGTATTCCGAAGATACGACCAAGGACAAGGGTGGCGACCTGGGGTGGATTGTCCGGGGCCAGACGGTTCCCGAGTTTGAAGCCGCCGCGTTCAGCCTGCCCAAAGGGACGATTTCGGACCTCGTGAAGACGCAGTATGGCTTCCATATCATCCAGGTCGTCGACCGCGAAACCGCGCGCACCCAGACGCTGGATGAAGTCAAGGCGAACATTTTCAATCAGTTGCAAGGCGAGAAAGCGGACCAATTGGGCGAAAACCTTTCCTCGCAAATTGCCGATGAGATTCGGCGCGGCGGGCGTATCCCGGTCGCGGATTTGGCCAAGAAATTCAATATGACGACGGGAGAAGCCAAGCTGGTCGAGGCTAATCAGCCGCTTCCAGAACTGGGGAATGCACCGGGTTTGGTCGACACCATCTTTCAGCAGCGCGTGGGCGACGTAAGTGCTCCGATTCACACGGACCGCGGCTACGTGGTCCTTTCCGTGAAAGACATTCAGCCGTCGCATCCTGCGATGCTAGCGGAGGTCCACGACCGCGTGGTCAACGATTACCGGCGCGAAAAGGCCGTCGAACTTGCGAAGACCCGCGCCGAGGACCTCGCCAAGCGGGCCAAGTCGGGCGAAAATTTTGCAGCGGCCGCAAAGGCGCTCGGGCTTGAGGTGAAGACATCGGATGCGGTCTCCCGCACGGGCTCAATTCCCGATATAGGCAACGCCAAACAATTCCCTGAGGCATTCACGTTGCCGGTCGGCCAAGTTGGAAATCCGGTTGTTCTCGGCTCGAATTGGGCCGTGTATCGCGTCGCGCAGCACGATCCCGTCAATGAAGCGGAGTTCGACAAGCAAAAAGAGAAACTGGAAGCTCAGGTTTTGCAGCAGAAACGGCAAACCGCCTACGATTTGTTCCGCACAGCTTTGAAAACACGACTTCAGCAAGAAGGCAAGCTGCGCTTCAATCAGGACAATTTGAAGCGTCTTACAAATCCAGCATAGCTTGTAACACACAGAATCTAATAGCTTTATTTGTTCCTTGGCAGCACTTGCTTTCGCTGTTGCCGTAGGCTAGCATATTTATGTCCGCAGCCTTAGTCCCAACGCCAGGGGGTTAAGCGCTTGGGGCTGTTGCCTTCCCAGCTCTCATTGCTTCTGATGGATTGGTTCTTCTGATTCTGACCGCGGTTTATCAAGAAAGGGCAATCGTCGACGCGCACGATCAAGCGCCTGAGGGTCATTTCTAGCAGGGGTATATCCGGAAGGCTTGAAGCGGAGAAATGAGCGAGGTGTTGTATGCAGGTGAAAATGAACCACCGGAACGAGTACCAATGCACGATTGAAGTGAATCAGAATGGCAAGTACTGCGTCCGTGTCCGGGCCCTGTTCGCCCGCAAGGACTGGGTCTTGCCCGTCTATTTCCTCGCATCGACGTTTGACCGCGCCATGCGTAAGCTCGAAGAAGTCCTTCAATTCCTGCAACAAAAGGAAGAGCGGCTGTGGTTTTGGGGTGTGCAATACTCGGACGACCCGAATTTCTCCGAGGAGCTTGTCCGCGACGCCGGACTGCGCCTTGACCGCCGGGCCGAGTTTCCGCGGCGATCTGCTAACGTTGCCCTCTCGCCAGAAAAGCCTGTTCCCGCAGTACTCCTTGCTCCTGTTCGGCGCGGCTTGGCCCACTCCATTGACGCTGGCCGTGCGACCGTCGCGGGAGGTTAGGTCTTATTTCTCTCTTAAGATGACTTCGCCGTGCCCGATGGGCTGGTCGTTCAGCCAGAGGCGATACTTGTACGAACCGGGATTCGTTCCTGGGCGCGGCGGACCGCTTTGTAGTTGCCGCCCCGGCGGCGCCTGAAAGACGTTCGATTGGAATGGGCAGCGGTTCGGGTCGAATGCGACCTTGAGGGTTCCGGTGTCCGAGAGCCAAACCACCTGCTCGGCCGGGTCGATCACGACGACTTCGGGAATTACGCCTACCAGAACCAGTTTCTCCGCCATCGATACCCGTCCCTCCAGAGGCACGCGAAGATAACACAGCCCGGCGCGTGGGCGCTTGCGGAATGTGCGATCCCACCATCGGACACGAATCTTCGTGGGCCTTCGAGTCGGCACAAGGAGTACTGGGAAGTGCCGGGACGTTTCTTGAGCCGCGGAGATGATCAATGAGGTGGCACACAACCATATTGGTCGTTGCGTGGAAGCAGGGAATCGCGCAAACTAGATTCTGGTCAGGAGCTCATTTGAGGTACGGTTCCCGAACGCAATTGGGCCAAGCGCCTTGTCAGGCTCCCGTTTACGTGAATCGCGCGATATTCTTGCGGCATATCGTTTGGGGTTCGGGAAAAGCGCCGCGCGAAAGCTGAGGTTTGATTTCATGATGAACTCGATGGAGGAATTACGGCCGCCCACCAGGCTAATGCTGACGCCCGGCCCTTCGTGTGTCAGCCCGCGGGTATACCGCGCGCTCGCCTCGCCAATCGTGGGACATGTCGATCCATGGTTTACGGAATTTATGGGTGGCGTACAAGATTTGATGCGGCGTGTTTTTCAGACGCAAAACCAAATCACCTTCCCGATTTCGGCGTCGGGATCGGGCGGCATCGAAACGGCGGTCGTAAACGCACTGGAGCCTGGCGATGAAGCCATCGTCGCCGTCAACGGAGTGTTTTCCGCGCGCATGGCGGACGTCGCTGATCGCACGGGAGCGAAAATTCATCGCGTCTCCACACCGTTCGGCCGGACCGTGGATCCTGAGGACGTGCGCCGCGCGGGGCAAGGCCGCAAGATCAAGTTTGTCGGCCTCGCGCACGGAGAAACCTCAACCGGCGTCGTGACGAACATCGACCCATTCCGCAAAGTCGCCGATGAACTGGGCGCGCTTTTGATTGTGGATACTGTGGCGACGCTCGCGGGAGTGCCGCTCGACGTGGATCGCCAGCGCATCGACATTTGCTTCAGCGGAACGCAGAAAGCCATCAGCGCGCCGCCGGGCATGGCGCCTATTACGGTGAACAGGCGCGTCGAAGAGGTGATCCGCAGCCGGAAGTCGCCGGTGCAGAGTTGGTATTTTGATCTGACCAACGTGATGAAGTACTGGGGCACGGAGCGCACCTATCATCACACGCCGCCGATTCCCTTGATTTATGCGGTCCACGAGGCGATGCGAATTGTTCTCGAGGAAGGACTCGAGGCGAGCTGGGAGCGCCACCGGCAAAATCAGGCAGCGCTGATCGCCGGCCTGGAAGCAATGGGCATTCGGCTGTTCGTGCAGAGTCCGGACGACCGGTTAGCGACGGTTACCGCCGTCCAGATCCCCAGTGGCATCGATGGCGCGAAGGTGCGCGGCCGCCTGCTCAATGAATTCAATATCGAAATCTCGGGCGGACTCGGAGATTTCAAAACCACCATGTGGCGCATCGGCTTGATGGGTTACTCGAGCCAGCGTGCGAACGTCCTGCTGTTTCTCGATGCGCTGGAACGGATCCTGCTCGACCAAGGCATGAAGCTGCCCGTCGGCGCGGGCATCGCGGCGGCGGCCGGCAGTTTTGCTCATGCCGAACCGGCGACGGTTGCCCACGGAAAGTAGTTGGGGGAAATGAGCTTAGCGATTGGAATTCGGAATCAGGGGGCGATGAGCGAATTCGTAGGCGAATTCGACGTTACCTCGCGGCTCACGGGCCGAACCTATCATTGCCGCTTTTCCCACTTGTGGAACGGCGTAGCCACGCGCCATAGCGACACGGTGGACACAAAATTCACGGTGGATGGCGTGGGATCGATTGTCGGCTTGGCACATCCCGGAATCGTGCAGTTCAGAGAAAAATCCGGCCGCGACTTGACGGATCGTGAAGCGAGCTACGTTGCCGCGCAGTACCTGCGAGAGCAGCTCGAGCAGGAAGACGAGCGATCGCTCTATGACGTGTCCGCCGCGGACGTTACGCGGATTATTGGCCTGCTGGGCATTCAATGACCCTGGCCTGTGCTCTTTTCTGACTGACCTGCGAGGAAGCAACTTAGGCGTCCGAAAGTGATTCGTCGAAGCCGTCCTTCGGTTTTGGAAACTCGCCGGATTCGAGGAGCGCTCCACAATCCAGGCATTCCACGTACTCCGCGTCGGAATCTTTGGCGATGAGTTGCGTGTGGGAATGAGGGCAGGAAACAGGATCGTTCACGGGACTTCTCCAAGCCTTTGCGAATTGTAACACGTCCGCTGCTCCGCTTGCCGCACAGGTTCTTTGACAACGAAACGAATCGCCGAAATCTTCTGACCTGAGTTATAAAGTTATAATAAGGGGAAGCGAGTAGTTTTTTAGAAAGCGAAACGCGGGGAGAAGCGGATCGCCGTGGCCCAGACTGCCGATGATCGCTTCAGCAACGTGCTGTTCTACGGCGTGGTGTTGTGCACCGCCTATTTTGTATTCCGGGTCTTTCAGCCGTTTCTCACGCCTTTGGGATGGGCGGCTGTCTTCGCGGTGATTTTTAATTCGCTCCAAAAGCGATTCGAGAAAAGATGGGGCCGGACGCTGTGCGCGGTGGTGATCACCGCGGGTGTCACCCTAATTCTGATCGTTCCCGCCCTCTTGCTTGCCACCTTGTTTGTGCGGGAAGGGATTGACGCAGCGGTCGCCGTTCAGGCCGCACTGGCGCAGGGCGGGTACGGCTGGCTCGGCCGCGCCTGGGGATGGGTTTCGTCTCATCTTGCCGCTGCAGGGATTGGCGTGAATTTGGCCGCACTCGTACGCCAGGGCGCAAGCCGTTTCGGTGAGTCGATGGCTGCGGAGCTTGGCACGGTGATTCGCAACATCGCCGTGTTCCTCTTCGAACTATTTGTGACGCTGTTTGCCCTGTTTTATTTTCTCCGGGATGGCGATTCGATCCTCGACCGTTTTCGACTTTTTCTGCCGTTCGAAGAAGCGACGCGAGAGAAGATGCTCACCGAAGCGCGCGAGCTGATTTTCGCGAGCGTCACGACGAGCCTCGTAATCGCGGCGGTGCAAGGCATCATCTGCGGTGGGGCTTTTGCCATTGTGGGCGTGAGTTCGGCTATTTTCTGGGGCGTGGTGATGGCGTTTTTGTCCCTTTTGCCGGTTGTGGGCGCGTGGCCGATTTGGGTGCCCGCCGCGATTTGGCTGTTTTCGACGGGGCACGCCGGCCGCGCGGTCGTCCTGATCGCGCTCTGCGGCGGTGTGGGCGCAACGATCGACAATGTCCTGCGTCCAGCCCTCCTTGGCGGCCGCACTTCGCTAAACGGATTGTTGGTGTTCATCGGCGTGCTCGGCGGCATCACCGTATTTGGAGTGCTGGGCGTGGTCCTCGGCCCGATTGTCGTCGCAACGGCCGTCGGTATCCTGGATGTATATTCTGGGAAAGATGCGACCCGGAGCGCGGCGCAGTCCCCGGCCGGATAATGTGACAATCTCTTCGCGGCCCGCATCTGTACTTTCGGGGGGGCGGTTCTCGACCTCTTGCACAGGATGGAAATCATCGCCGCGGCGCCAATACGCCCGCCGTCTTGCCTGTGCTAGAGTAGCGCGCCTGGGACCACAAATCGCATGACGGCTACGAAATCGATGAGCTTGCTGGATGGGTTGCCTCCCGACAAATTGCGGTGGCGATGCGATCCCGCGTCGGTTCCGTTTGCCACGACGGCAGAAGCTGAGCTTTCGACGGACTTACTCGGCCAGGAGCGCGCGTTTCGCGCCCTAAAAATGGGCGTCGAACTGAATGCGCCGGGATTCAACATTTTTGTCTGCGGCCTGGCTGGGACGAGCCGCGGCGGCACGATCACGCATTTGATCGACCAGATTCATCCACCTGCGAAATCCTCTCTTGATCGCTGCTACGTTAATAATTTCAAAAGTACGGATCGCCCGCGGCTTCTGACGCTACCTCGCGGGCAGGCAAACGGGTTTAAGAAGGACACGCAGAGCGGGATCGAATTCCTGCGGCGGCGAATTCCTCAAGTGTTCGAGGGCGAGCCGTTCCAGCGGCAAAAAGGCCGTATCGTGGACCGCTTTACGGTGCGCGAGAAGGAATTGATGGATGACTTCACCCGCCGGATTGCCCGTGAACAATTTGCGCTGGGCCACATGCAGGTTGGGGCTGTCGCGCTGCCGGAAATCTTTCCGGTTCTCGAAGGGCAGATGGTGCCGATCGAAGACATCCCGAAAATGGTGCATGAAGGCAAACTCGAAACGGCCGTCGCCGAGGAGTTGGAGCGCAAGTACGAACAGTTCCGGCAGGAGTTCACCGTCGTGTATCGGAAGACGTTGACACTGTCGCGCGAGCTGGCGAGCGAACTGAGTTATCTCGAACAGGAAGCGGCGTCGGTGCTTGTGGACGGCTTCATCGAGGAGTTGAAAGAAAAGTATTCCGGCGCGACCGTCGCGGAGTACCTCGAAGAGGTTCGCCACAATATTCTCGATAACCTCGAGCCGTTTAAGGAGCGGGAAGGCGAGGAGGAACCCGGCAGCACGCCGCCGGACGGCGGCTCGCGCTCCGCGCCGCCCGAGCGTGATCCCTTCCGCGTGTATGGCGTCAATGTTCTTCTCGCGCACAACGATGAAGACCGCTCGCCTGTCATTTTTGAAACGACGCCGACCTATACGAATCTTTTCGGCACGATCCAGCGCAGCTACGATAATCGCGGCAGTTGGAATTCGGATTTCATGGATTTGCGCGCGGGATCGGTGCTTCGCGCGGACGGCGGTTTCCTCGTGATGTACGCGTATGATGCGCTCACGGAAGCCGGCGTGTGGCGCACGCTCAAGCGTATGCTGAATCACGCGCGGCTGGAAATCCAGCCGATGGAAATGTTCTTTCCCTTTGGATCCTCGGCGCTCAAACCCGAGCCGATCGACATCGACGTGAAGATCATTTTGATCGGCGACCGCCACATGTACGAGATTCTCTACGAGTTTGAGGAGGACTTTCGCAAGATTTTCAAGGTCCGCGTCGAATTCGACGAGGAAATGGTGATGAGCGACGCCGTCGTGCGCCAGTACGGCGGACGGTTGCGGCAGCTCTCCGAGCAGGAAGCGATCGGCCCGTTTGACCGCACGGCGGTCGCGAGCATGCTCGAATACGGAGTGCGCCTGGCCGGACGCCGCAACAAAGTGACCGCGCGATTCCCGGAGCTGGCCGATCTTGCCCGCGAAGCGGCTTACATCGCGCGGCAGGAAGGCGCGCGGCTCGTGAGCGCCGTGCACGTCCGCCGCGCACGCGAAGCTCGTATCGAGCGGCACAATCTGACGGAAACAAAGATCCGTGAAATGATCGAAGAGGGCACGCTGCTGATCGACACGGACGGCTCGCGCGTGGGACAAGTCAACGGCCTGAGCGTCCTTGAAATTGGCGGCTACGCCTTCGGCAAGCCCGTGCGCATTACCGCGTCGGCGGCACTCGGAAAGGCTGGACTGATCAACGTCGAACGAGAAGCCAACCTCAGCGGGAGCTTCCATGATAAGGGCATGCAAATTATTGCCGGATATCTGCGGGCCAAGTTCGCGCAGGATAAGCCCCTTTCGCTGGCGGCCAGCATTTGTTTCGAGCAATCCTACAGCGGCATCGATGGGGACAGCGCCAGTTCGACCGAGATTTATGCCCTCCTCTCCGCGCTCTCCGGATTACCCATCCGGCAAGACGTGGCGGTAACGGGGTCCGTTAGCCAACAAGGCGACGTTCAGCCGATTGGTGGCGTCAACCAGAAGATTGAAGGATTCTTCGACGTCTGCCGGCTGAAATCGGGGCTCACCGGACGCCAGGGCGTCATGATTCCGTCCGAGAACATTGAAGACCTGATGCTGCGCGACGACGTGATCGAAGCGGTCGCTTCAGGCAAGTTTCATATCCTGCCCGTTTCCACGGTGGAAGAGGGAATCGAAATTCTGACGGGAGTGAGGGCCGGACGCCGCGGCGCAAACGGAGAGTTCGAGCCCGATACGGTCTACGCGCTGGTGGACCGCCGCCTCCACGAAATGGCCACAACCCTCAAGTCGTTCGAGTAGCGGCAATCGAAGAAACAAGAACTCGCGGGCGGAGAGCCGGGCGTTTCCGGCGCGTTGCTACTGCGCGCGCGCGGTGCCGGTGTCCTTCGGAGTCGATAGGTAACCGTTCACTTTATCTTTGGCTACGTCGAAGACCACGATTTCGTAAGGGCGCGTGGCGCCTTTGATATAGAACTGCACCGGCTCGTCGGCCGTCTTGTCTTTTTTCTCGATGGTCTTATCGTCGGCCACGACCATCAGCGTGTATTTGAATTTCTTCGGGTCGGTTTTTGTCAAGGTGACCTGAATGGGGCCGACGTGCGTCGGAGTCTTGGACTTGCTCAGATGCAGTTCATAGATATTGCGCTCCCCCGCGCGTTTCAGTTGTTCGACCTCCTCCTGATTGCGCGCGATGAGGCCGCTTTGCACGCCCAAGTCTCCGACCGTGCTGGTGAGCTTCGCCTTCGTCGCTTCGAGATCCTGCTTGGTCGTGCTGATGTCGGTTTTAGCCCCGCTCAAGTCCGTATTTACTTGCCCGAATTTCGCGTCGGCATCCTGCTTCACCTGGCCGATTTGCGCGGCCAATTTTTCGTCGGAATCCTTCTGCGATTCGCGAATGTTCTGCGCGAGGGCGCGCGCCTGCGCGAGTTCCGCCTGTGTGAACCCTAGTTTTTGCGTCGTGACTTCCAGCTGCCCCTTGAGGTCCGCGACGCGCGCGTTCGTCTGATCGATCTGCGCCGAAAGAATCTCCTGCTTCGAACTGGCTTGCGCGAGGGCGGTCTCCAGCTTGGTCTTCTCGGCATTGCCGGTATAGGCGAAGTAGGCGATCAACGCAAAAGCCACGACGAACACAGCCATGATCCAGCGGGGCGTACCCGGTTCTTCGTAGGTCTGGGTATCTTTCGGCTCGGGAACATTCGGGGAAATACTCATCATTTCTCCTTGGCGGCCAGCTCTGGGTCGGCGGCCCCCATCATTAATTTTTGATTATCGCCAAGCCGGTTGTGGTTGTCTACGCCTTGCGGACGCGAATGTTCCTCGGCTGGCGGGCTTCCGCCGTCTGGGTCAGTCCGCCGTCCTACACCTCAGAGATCATTGTACATGGCGGTGCAACCGTGAACGAGATGGAACTTGCCAGAACAGTGAGCCTTCACGTATGCTTTTTGCGAACTTCCCAGGGGTGAAGGAATTTGTTGTGTCCGGCCTGTCATAGCGACAGTCCCCGCAGGTCCCGCAGGCGCAGCGTCAAGGATTATGTGCTGGGAGTTGCGCGTCTGCGCCCCTGGCGTTGCCGGGCCTGCGACAGGCGTTTTTACGCCTGGGCAGCTCCGATTGGATATGTCAGGTACGTGCACTGCGGAATGTGCGGCAACATGGACCTGCAGCGCATCTCGAGCGAACACGGGACCGGCGTGTTCCTAGTCGCTTCGCTGTTTCGATTGTTTCGTCTTCCCGCGTACCGTTGCGCACCGTGCCGCAATCGCTTTTTCTCCATTCGTATGTACCGCCGGATCGTGCCGGCGCAGCATCCCGTGGAAACCAGGGCTGAGTCCCATCCCGTGACGGATTAGTGCACGGGCCGGAGGGGAACTTCGCCCGAACCGAGGATTGACTTCCGCCGACCGGGACGTATGATGAGAAAGGCGATGGAGTTCGCCATATAACCGCTGTCCTCATTTCTTGCAGGCTCCAATGGGAGCTCGCACCCAGTTGGCCGGACAGATGATGACTCCTGACAAGGTTTTTGTCGCGGAGTCATGTCCACGGCAAAGACCTATGACAGGGTCGAAGCACTCCGGTTTGAGGACCGGTGTGTGAAGCAGTGCCATTCCCATACTCCCGGCAGTTGTATGCTGCAATCGGGTTTGGTTGGCGCTCGTTTCGTGCGCGGGAAAAATGACGGGTCGAGAGGGCGAATGACGAAATACTGGATCGTGGGCTTTGGAGGATTCATCGGAGCGATCGCGCGATTCTGGCTGGGCGGCTATATCAGCAACCGGATGGGAGCGCGCTTTCCGTACGGTACGTTCGTCATTAATATTAGCGGATCGTTTTTGATCGGACTGATTGTCACCTTGCTCGCGGAGCGCACGCATTGGAGCGCGAACTGGCGGTATTTGATTCCGATCGGCTTCATCGGAGCGTACACGACGTTTTCAACGTTCGAGCTGGAAACCTTTCAGAGTTTCCGGGACGGCGAGCTCTTGTTCGCGTTTTTGAACGTGATCCTGAGTGTGACGATGGGATTCATCGCAGTTTGGCTCGGAGTCGTCACCGGGCGGACGCTCGGATGAAACTGGGCGGCATAGCCTAATTTCCAGCAGGAGTTGGTGCGAGGGAATGCTAAAACCGGGGCCGGCGAAAAAAATTTCCATCTATGTGGGCGAGGACCAGCAATACCACGGCCAGACCCTGTATGCCGCTGTTCTGGACTATCTATTTTACCGCGGCGTTTCGGGCGCCACGGTGGTTCGCGGCATGGCCGGATTCGGCGCCGATCACAAAATGCACACGACGCGAATCCTGCGCCTGACGGAGAATCTTCCGGTCAAAATCGAATTCGTCGAGACTCCCGCCAAATTGGACGAAATTCTGCCGAAACTGCACGACATGGTCGGTACCGGTCTAATCGAAGTGCAGGACACGACGGTCTTGAAACCTTCGCAGGCTCGCGAGGACGCGGAGCCGGCGGCCGCGTTGCGCGCGGCGAAGCGGGAAGGCAGAGCGAAGCTGATGCGCATTTACATCGGCGAAAACGATAAGTGGCACGACAAGCCTCTCTATCAAGCACTCGTCGAAAGCTTGCGCGCGAACGATATCGCGGGCGTAACGGTGTATCAGGGGGTTCTCGGCTATGGCGCCAACCGAAGAATTCACCAGCAAAAGGCCCTCCACCTCTCTCACGACCACCCCATCATGCTTTCCATTGTGGATACGGAAGAAAAATTGCGCGCGTTCGTGCCCGTATTGGACGATATGGTGACGCAAGGCCTCGTGGTTCTATCGGATGTGGACATCGTCAAGTACTCGACCGCCCTGCCGCAGGCGGAGGGTGAAAAAGAAGAGGGAGCAAGATGAAGCTCGAAGGCAAGGCGAAGTTACTGCGCATCCATTTTGGCGAGAACGACGAGTGGCGGGGGAAGCCGCTCTACCGTGCCATCGTGGAAAAATGCAGGGAACTCGACATCGCCGGAGCGACCGTCCTTCGTGGGATCGAAGGCTACGGCGCAAGCACCCTGATCCGGCGCGCTCACCTCTTGTCTTTTTCCTCCGACGCTCCCGTGATGGTGAGCGTCGTCGATTCCGATGAAAAAATTCAGAAACTGATTCCATACCTGGACGAAATGCTTCGGGACGGCCTCATCGCGACCTCCGACGTGGAGGTCATCAAATATGTCCATCAGGAGGGAGCCCGTTCCTAGCGCGGCGGGTGCTGAATCATGAGACTTCATCGCCGCACGCCCGATTGGCGGAAATTGGCATAAAGAGCCTGTAAATGTGGGGCTTTTCGCGCCTCCAGCGGCGCGCCGCCTCTTGATTCTTTTACAGGTTCATAGCAAAATGAGAGCGGAGTTGTTGGGGTTGTCTGAATTTTTGCTCAAAACAGAATCCTTGGCTCGTATTGACACGACCACAGAGTCGATTCGCCGGGCACCAGCAGACTCTCTTACGATAGGCCAGCGGAACCAGAGAGAATTTCCGCGCCTTAAACGGAAATCGCCGGAGGAAATGGAAGAGTGCGCATACCAGACCGTCATTTTTCGCGTGTTTCAATCTTACTTGCACTCTTAATTGGTGTGGTTGCCGCCGGAATTATGGCGACGCCGTCCGGAAGCCGTGCGCAGAATGCCGCTTCGTCCGGGACCGCGTCCCTCGGCATTCTTGTCCACGGAGTGAGCGCGGTTCCGGCCGCGGCGCTCCGCTTTGCCGCGAGGCAAGATGCCGGGCAGGCCGCCGCTCCTCCGGCAGCGTCCGCGCCGAAGCCAGTCGTGCTGCCCGACGGCGATGGCAAGGCGATTGCCGAGCAGTATTGCCAGGCATGTCATCGCCTGACGAACCTGACGAAGGCCCACAAGAGCGCGGACGATTGGAAAGACACCATACAGACCATGATCGACCGCGGCGCGGATATTCCCCCGGATAAGGTCGACGTTCTCGTCCCGTACCTCGTCAAGAATTTTGGCCCGAAGGATGCGTCGGCTCCGGCAGGCGCACCGCCCGCTTCCGATGCGGCGGCTGCCCCAGCTCCCACGGCAACTACTCCAAGTCCCGCGGCGACTGCCGCAACTCCCGCACCGGCTACTCCTTCCTCTTCAACCGACGCAGCTCCCACAACCGCGGCAGCCGCCCCTGCGGCCCCGAAGCCCGTGGAATTGCCGGATGGAGATGGCAAGGCGATTGCGATCGAGGATTGTCAGGCTTGCCACCGACTGACGAACATCGTCAAGGCACACAAGAACCTGGACGAATGGAAAGACACGGTGCAGACCATGATCGATCGCGGCGCGGATGTTCCGGCGGATAAAATCGACATCCTGGTACAGTATCTCGCCAAGAACTTTGGTCCGAACGGCTCGTCGCAACCCGCCACTCCCTCGATGCCCGTGAATTGATCTCCCGGCGTGGCTTGCTGCGAAATTCCGTGCAGCCGGCTGCGGCCGTCTAACCTGCGATGATGGGTCCGGTGGCTATGCCGATTCGGGCCTGATGCAATCGATTCTCTGCGGATCACTTTTGAGAGCCGACCGGGATCATGACGTGTTCGTACGCCGTTCCGGCCCACATCATGTAGGGTTTTCCAGAATCTGGGTCCTTCGCTTCAGTGTAGCCCAGGGTCTTGACAGCAGGACCGAACACCATGATGTGTGGGCCGGTTACGATCCAGTGATTGGTGGCCGTCTTAGCGGTGGCGTATGGGTCGGTGTTGCTTGCGCCCTTGTCGCCCGCGAGCATGTAGCTAATCCCGATCTTGTTCGGGGGCGGGGTGCGGCTGGTCACCGCGTGAAGAAATTCCATGCTGTTCTCATCGGCGCACATCTTGTCGGTGCCCATCACCAGACACGTGAAACCATTCTTGCCAGGACGAAGGGTCCGCATGCCGCCGTCCTCGCCCATGCGCACCACGGCTGCTCCGTCCGCTACCGCTTTGGGAGCCGCGGAGAGGGCCTGGGTCATGTACGCGGCATCCGAGGATGGAGTCTGCTGAGCCATGTCCCCGGTCACAACAACAATTAGCAATGCTACGCCCACAAAGGAAATCTTTAGCCTCTGCATGCATCCTCCGATCGTGTTTGGCGCAAGTGCGCGCCCGGTGTGTCCAGTTGGCGGAATTCTACAACTGGTGAAACGGCCCGTCCATCTTCCTCTTTAACGTGATTTTCGATGGCGTCGCCCGCCGGAGACCCAGCGGAGAAAATTTAGAAGAACGCACGCACATCCAACGCATAAAAACCGGTAGTGACTCATTTTGATTTTCCACTGGACAGGCCGAGAAGTCGTGGCATAATCGGTGCATGAGGCGCTCAAGCAAAGCGTTACCGAAAGACCCAAACCAGTTGGCCGCCGCGATAGTCCAGCTATCCACGGAGGAACCTACGGATTCAGTCAGAGGCTATCTTGCCTCAATAGGTCGCAAGGGTGGATTAAGTGGTGGCCCGGCGAGGGCAAAGAAGCTTTCCAAAAGGCGTAAAAAGGAGATTGCTACTAAAGCCGCTCAAGCAAGATGGAAACACCTTTGACTTGGCTGAACTCCGATGATAAAATCTTTATTGCGTTGAGAGCACGTTTGGCGTGCGCTAGTGCCACTCGCAAGGGTGGCGCTACTCAGCGCTTTTTTATTACGGCCATTGCTTGAATCCGTGCCTCTTACCGATGCGAGCATCTCCTGTAATTTTCCCACGAATGACATTGAAGTACTTGGGGTCTTTTGTAGCGCTCCCATAGGCTGCATAGATTGCCCCAGCTGTAAAATCCGCGAGCTGGATTCCTGTGCTAAAATGAGAAGGTGATAAGAACACGCCCTCAATTATGCTTGGAAACCTTGTCCAATAAGTTCCAGTCGTCAGCAAGGCGCGGTAAAACCCTCTCAAGCGGATGTCTTGACTAGGATGCCGTTGATCTTGCACAACAATCCCTAAATCTCTCGTTGCCCGGAGATAATACTGGTACCTTTCCATCAGCAGTGAAACACCTAGCTCGTAAATGTCCTCAGCACCAGTAATTCCCGGCCTTGCGTATGCGGCAACCTTGTCAATGACAATTCCAATTACGCGAGCGTAAGTCGTATTCCGTACTAAGCCGAGAACTTGCCGCCCAAATGTTGCGCGTTGTGCGTCGGTGAGGATATGCAGAGGATTACGATGTCCACCGGGATGCCGTACGTGTCGCCACTTTATTTCCATGTGTGGATTTACGCCAACCCCCGCCTTTAGCTGGTCAAGCCCTACTCGTACGTTTGGCCAATCCTCACAACGCAAAATGACTCCGGCGAGCACAAGGGATTGCGTGCCGCCCATCGCAGCATCACCGGATTCGTCAATGAATAGTATTCGCATGGTCAGTCCTTTTCCTCAGAATCGGCTGTGGAAGATTTGGTGGCCCGACGAGGCCTACCGGGATACCACTCTTGCAATCCCCAGAGACCTCGGCCAACTTTGATAACGTCCCCCTCGCCGTCGCGATTGTTCTTCCGCAGAACCGAAGATATGCTGGCCGGAGTTACTTTCAACCCGCCACGTATCAACGCCTCTATAAGCTGTTCGGTGCTCTTTGCCCCTTTGCCCATCATTCGGAGATACTTTGAGGCTGCCTCAGGTATGTTAAGACCTACGAATGTGTCAGCCTGAATCTCAGCAGTAACAGGCAAACTCTTTGCGCCAACGGCTACGGCATGTTCGCCTGACAATAGCCTGAGCGCAGCAATCGCTGCATCAAGGGCGTCCCGCCGCGCCTCCAAATCTTCCAGTACTGCCTTGTAATCAATCGCTTCTTTCATCGCAGAAAACCTCCTCGCGTCGTCGTGAATCGTGATATAAATACAAAAGGGCGATAATCGAGGGGCAAGTTTCCTCACCCCTCTGCGTGCCCGGTAGCGGTTGCCGCCGCTCCTCAGGGCACATGACCTCTCATAGGTCATCACCCTCTTTCGTGTACGGGGCGGCCCCGGTTTGTAACTCTAACAGAACTCCGGGGCCGTCACCCATTCCATTCTAGGTTCAACCACCGGATAAATGCAACTCTTTTGTTTCGCCCGTACCGTAAGACTCCCGCTTCATGGCTTGCTTCCATTTGTTCCAAAATAAAGTTGCGTTTGTCCCATTTGGTCCTTGACAAGCATGAGCCGCTCAAGCATAATGACTTCATTATGAATCGCCTAACGAAAGACCAACGAATCAAGATTATCTCAGCCCTCGTAGAGGGGAACTCACTCCGCGCCACCGCTCGCATGTGCGATGTAGCTTTCAATACCGTGCTGAAACTCGTACCGGAGATTGGCCGCGCTTGCGCTGATTATCAGGACAAGGCGTTGCGCGGTCTGACGTGCAAGCGAATCCAGTGTGACGAAATTTGGACCTTCTGCTACGCGAAAGAAAAGAACGTCCCTGCCGACAAGCGCGGGACTTTCGGCTTTGGCGATGTCTGGACATGGGTTGCGATTGACGCGGAAACCAAGCTCGTTCCCTCTTTCGCAGTAGGGACACGCGGGGCGCAGACCGCAAAGCATTTCATGGACGACCTAGCCTCGCGGCTCGCTAATCGCGTCCAGCTAACCGCAGACGGGCATCGCGCCTATCTGGAAGCCGTTGAAAGTGCGTTTGGTTCGGAGATTGATTACAGTATGCTGATAAAACTGTACGGCGACGAAATGCAAGGCGAGACGCGCTACAGTCCAGCGGAGTGCATTGGAACGCGCGAAGTCCCTGTGACAGGACGGCCTGACCCGGCGCACATTTCTACGAGCTTCGTAGAGCGGCAGAATCTAACCATGCGGATGATGATGCGGCGCTTTACCCGGCTCACTAACGGCTTCTCTAAGAAGGTCGAGAATCATGCATGGGCAATCGCGCTACACTACATGCACTATAACTTCTGCCGGATTCACAAAACTCTACGGGTTACGCCTGCAATGGCGGCGGGAATCAGCGACCACGTGTGGGATATTTCGGAAATCGCTGACTTGCTGGAATCAAAATGAGTCACTACCTAAAAACCGGGTGAGGCCAGTGATCCGGATGAATGTGATAAACTGACGCGACGGCGATATCGTCTAAGGGTTAGGACGTGGCCCTCTCAAGGCCAAAATCCGGGTTCGAATCCCGGTATCGCTACCAACCGCGTCCTGCTTCGGAAGCGACGGACTCGAATCTTGAATTTCGGCCGAACTCCGCTACAGGTCCGCTTCGATGCAGGCTCTCTAGCGAGTCGCAAATCTTTCACATGAGCGGTCAGACATTGGATGTTATATACTTTTTCTCCGCGATCTCGGCTGTTCAGTCCACGGTGTGACGGGTTGCGGTCGGCGCTCAAGATCACGAAAGGCAGATTCAGGATTTGGGCCGCCTCCCTTGCAGTCGCAGGGTCCCCGGGTTGGCTCGGAGGCGGCTAGAAACGGGCCATCTGGGCTAGCGTAACCGGAACTCGCCCGAATACGTCACTCAATAGTCGGGTCAGGCCGATCCATACAAGCTAACGAGATAAATATGGCTATTTCTCATCCTTCGCAGGACAGCGATCTGGAACGTCAAGCGGAACAGCATCCTCTCGGCGACGAAACTAGCGCGCCGAAGAAGAGAAGCTGGGTGTGGATCCTCGTTCTCATCGTGCTCGCCGGTGGCGGATATTATTACTATAAATCCCGTCCCTCCGCCGAGAGCAAGGCCGCGCCCGCACCTGGCAGGGGTGCGGGATTAGGTCCCGTCTCGGTGGCCGTCACACCGGCCCTCAAACAAAATGTTCCTTACTATCTTTCGGGGCTTGGGACGGTGACGGCATTCAACACGGTGACCGTGAAGAGCCGCGTGGACGGGGAACTGCAAAAGGTCTATTTCCAGGAGGGGCAATTCGTGCGCGAAGGCGATCTTCTCGCAGAGATCGATCCGCGCCCCTTCCAAGTTGCGCTGGAACAAATGGAAGGACAGCTCTTCCGGGATCAAGCTCAACTCAACAACGCGCGCGTCGATTTCAAGCGATATGACCAATTGCAGAAAGAGGGCGTCATCGCGGCGCAGCAGGTGGATACGCAAAGCGCCACGGTGGGGCAGCTCGAGGGCGCAGTGCGCGCGGATCAGGCGCAAATCGACAACGAGAAATTGCAACTCGTCTATTGCAAGATCACCGCACCGCTATCGGGACGCGTCGGTTTGAGGCTGGTCGATCAAGGGAACATGATACATGCCACCGATCCGAGTGGGCTGGTCGTGATCACACAGGTGCAGCCCATTGCGATTTTGTTCACGTTGCCGGAGGACAGCCTTCCGGATGTGATCAGCCACATGAAGAGTCAGCAGTTGGGCGTCGAAGCCTACAGCCGGGACGATCAGACCAAGCTGGCGGCGGGCAAGCTGCTAACGATTGACAACCAAATCGATCCCTCGACGGGAACGGTTCGGCTCAAGGCGGTTTTCGACAATCACGATTTGTCGCTCTGGCCGAACCAATTCGTGAATACTCGCTTGATGCTGGCGGTGCGCAAGGACGCCATCGTCGTACCGCTCGCGGCGATTCAGCGCGGAACACAGGGCTCGTACGTTTACACTGTAAAAGGCGGCAAAGCGAACCTGCAGCCGGTCAAATTGGACCTGACGCAGGGAAATATCGCCTTGATCGGCTCCGGGATTACGGAGGGGGAGCAAGTGGTCGTGGACGGGCAGGAAAGATTGCAGTCAGGCACGCCGGTGGAGGTACATGGTTCTTCTTCCGGCACGCCGGCCGGTTCCGGGGCCGCCAGCCCTCAGGCAAGCGGGAATGGGGGGCAGAATAGCGGCCACCAGCCAGGGGAACTTGGCTCACAGGGTGCGCCCACGGGAAGCTCCGTCCAGCCTGGTTCCTCGAAACAGAAGCCGCAGGGAAAGCAGAGTTAATGAATCCATCCCGGCCATTTATTCTTCGCCCGGTGGCGACCTCGCTGCTGATGGCGGGAATTTTGCTCGCCGGGGCCGTGGCGTACCGGCAACTTCCGGTTTCCGCTTTGCCGCAGGTTGATTACCCGACAATTCAGGTTTTGACGTTTTATCCGGGTGCGAGTCCCAGCGTGATGGCTTCGTCTGTCACGACGCCCCTCGAGCGGCAGTTCGGCCAGGTGCCCGGACTCAACCAGATGACCTCGACCAGTTCTTTCGGGGCTTCGCTCATTACCCTGCAATTTGTACTGGACTTGAATATCGACGTTGCCGAACAGCAGGTGCAGGCTTCGATCAACGCTGCCTCGACGTTCCTTCCGACGAATCTTCCGAACCCGCCGATTTACAGCAAGACAAACCCGGCGGATACGCCTGTGCTCACGCTCGCGTTGACCTCGGACACGTTGCCCCTAACGAAACTCGAGGACATGGCGGACACGGTCCTGTCGCAGAAAATTTCGCAGCTGCCGGGCGTGGGCCTCGTCAGCATCAGCGGCGGCCAAAAACCGTCGGTGCGGATTCAGGCAAATCCGACGGCGCTCGCATCCTACGGGCTGAGTCTTGAAGATTTGCGTTCGGCGCTCGGCCAGGCCAACGTCAATCAGGCAAAGGGCAATCTGGATGGGCCGCAGCAGGCGTTCACGATTTGGGCAAACGATCAGTTGATGACCGCTGACTCGTACAAGCCGATCGTCATCAGCTACAAGAACGGCGCTCCGGTCCGCATCATGGACGTGGCGGACGTAGTGGACAGCGCCGAAAACCTCAAACTGGCGGCCTGGGAAAACGGCAATCCAGCCGTGATCGTCAACATTCAGAGGCAGCCCGGCGCCAACATCATCAACGTAGTGGACCGCATCCAGAACCTATTACCGCAGCTCAAGGCGTCGCTGCCTAGTTCGGTCCAAGTGGCGATTTTGACCGACCGAACGACCACGATCCGCGCTTCCGTTGCGGATGTGCAATTCGAATTGATGCTGACCGTGGCGCTGGTCGTGCTCGTCATTTTTTTGTTTCTTCGCAGCCTGGCAGCGACCGCCATCCCCAGCGTGGCCGTGCCTCTTTCGCTCGTCGGCACGTTCGGAGTGATGTATCTGCTCGGTTACAGCCTGGATAACCTGTCGCTCATGGCGCTGACGATATCGACTGGATTTGTGGTCGACGACGCGATCGTGATGATCGAAAATATTTCCCGTTACATCGAGGAGGGCGACCCTCCCCTCCAAGCGGCCCTCAAAGGTTCCGAGCAAATCGGCTTCACCATTCTATCCCTTACCGTGTCCTTGATTGCCGTGTTGATTCCGCTGCTTTTCATGCAGGACGTTGTGGGCCGGCTGTTCCGCGAATTTGCGATCACGCTGAGCGTAACGATCCTGGTGTCGGCCGTGGTATCGCTCACGCTCACGCCGATGATGTGCTCGAAAATATTGCGCCATCACAAGGACTCGGAAAAGAGCTGGTTCTACCGGGCTTCGGAGAATTCGCTGAATTGGATCATTGACCGGTATGCGGCGATCCTGCGGTTTGTGCTGAAGCATCAGCCAGCGACGCTGGTGGTGACGGTCGGAACGCTTGCCGTTACGATCTTCTTGTTCCTGTTCGTGCCCAAGGGCTTTTTCCCCGTGCAGGACACGGGGGTGATCCTCGGCGTCTCGGAAGCTCCGGCCACCATTTCGTTTCCAGCCGTCGCGGAGCGACAGCAGGCTCTTGCGAAAGTAATCTTGAAAGATCCCGACGTCGTGAGCCTTTCTTCGTTTATCGGCGTGGACGGCGTGAACATGCTGCCGAACAGCGGGCGCGTTCAGATCAACCTGAAATCGCGCGAAGAGCGAACCGACGACGCGCAGACGATTATTCGCCGTCTGCAGGCCAGCCTGAACGACGTGAAAGGAATCACCCTCTATCTGCAGCCCGTGCAGGACCTGACGGTCGAAGACCGGATCAGCCGCACGCAATTCCAGTACACGATGGAAGACGCGGATGGGCAGGAACTCGCCGAGTGGACTCCCAAACTGCTCGACCGGCTCAGAAATCTGCCGCAATTGACCGACGTCGCGAGCGACCAGCAAGAGCGCGGCATGCAGGCGTCCCTGGTGATTGACCGTGACACGGCGTCGCGGCTGGGAATCCTGCCGCAGGCAATCGACGACACGCTCTACGACGCGTTCGGCCAGCGGCAGGTCTCCACCATTTTCACGCAGCTCAATCAATACCACGTCGTGCTCGAAGTGAA
>Ga0335085_10003056_pt1 | contig 29826 bp, 26 predicted proteins | sample Lox_Sample_45_FD_206712 | JGI IMG/M metagenome (GOLD analysis project Ga0335085, IMG submission 206712) | Soil microbial communities from Loxahatchee National Wildlife Refuge, Florida, United States - Lox_Sample_4.5 | ecosystem: Environmental > Terrestrial > Soil > Wetlands | place: USA... | reverse complement strand
GGGAGTGGAATGTGTCCGATGCTCTCGATCGTGTCAAAGAAATCATCCCCCGGAGCAAACCGGATGTGGCGCTCGCCGAATGCACCGCGGGAGATCACTTCGGCATGGAGTTCATCATCCTCCCCAAAGAACAATTGTTCGCCAACGGCAATCTTGCGACCCGGCCGCACCAGGCATTCCCACTCATTCGGATCTTTGCGCAATTGCCGTGTAAGCAGAACTTCGACGCGTCCCCTGAGGAAGTCATGTGAGGCCGGATTCTGCGGACTTAAGGCTTGCGATCGGACTCCACCGCGGCGGCCATAGAGGCGCGCCGGAAAAACACGGGTGTTATTGAATACAACGAGATCATCAGGGCGGAGCAGGTCGGGAAACTCAATGAACCGGCGGTCTTCAAAATGCCCGGTCGCGGCGGAGAGGTGAAGAAGCTTTGAGGCGGCGCGATCTGGTAGGGGCTGCTGTGCTATGAGTTCATCCGGAAGATCGTAATGGAAATCGGAAACCAGCACGCAGGCTGATTATAAGGATTTCGGCCCAATGACGGGCCTTTCCACGTTTTTTAACAAACGATTTTCGTTAAAATTTTGGATTGTTTCGGGCACAATAGTACTGATACTATGCGGTTGCCAGTGTGCGGCCTGCTTTTTGTAAATCCCCCAAAAGGTTATCCATGCCTACGGAACGCAAGCATAGGGAAGAAATCGTCCGGTACGGAAAGATGCTGCACGAGCGGGGATTCGTGGCGGCCATGGACGGAAATCTCTCAGTTCGTCTAAGGGACGACCGCATTCTCGTGACTCCGACGTGCCTGAGCAAAGGCGCGATGAAACCGGCGGACATGGTGATCGTCGATCTGGATGGCACTCGCGTGTCAGGTCATCGCAATGTGACCAGCGAGATCGGCATGCACCTGCTGATCTATCGCATGCGGCGGGACGTGCAGGCGATTGTGCATGCGCATCCACCGACGGCTACAGGATTTGCCGCAGCGGGAATTCCACTGACCGAACCTCTCGTGTGCGAAGTTGTCATGGGCCTGGGATGCATCCCGCTGGCGCGGTATGGAACGCCGGGAACTTCAGAACTGGCGCAGACGCTGGAGCCGTATGTTCCGAACTATGACGCTATCCTGATGTCGAATCACGGCGTAGTGGTGTACGGGGATACCATCGAGCACGCCTATATGAAGATGGAGACGGTTGAGCATTTCGCGCAGATCGCCCTGGTCACGCATCTGCTTGGACGGCAGCAACCCCTACAGCAGGTCGAGATCGAGAAGTTGCTGCATGCTCGCACACAATATTTTGGTGCGAAGCTCGCCGCGGCGATGCCGATTCCACGCGCACCACAGAAGGTCAGCTAAGCACAGGGCAGAATCCCTCTTTCCCTTGGCGCATCAACTCGTGGCCCTGAAGGGCCGCTCGTCCACCGTAGCCTCACATTTGAATTGGCGAGGCGCGGACTATTCTCCTCCGATTCGAAAGCGGACGCCTCCGCGAAAATTGAATGGCATTGCCGGGTATCCGACGACTTCGTTGTAGCGGTGGTCGAGGGCATTCTCAACATCTATATAGGGTGTGACTCGCGAGGTGACCGCATACCAGCCGCCGAGATCGACGCGAACGTAACCTGCGGCGTGATTAATGCCAAATCCATAAAAGTCGGAATCGGACCGGCGTCCGACGAAGCTGCCGCCGAGATTTGCTCCCCATCGCGACCCAAGATACGTCAGCAGTGTTGTTGCCGAGTGCTTTGGACGGCGGAGAAGCGGCTGGCCCGGGTCGTATGTGGGATCAATTGGGACCGGATTGTCAAGGTACTGTGATGACGTGTAGGTGTACGCGCTATCGAGCAGAAGGCGTGAGCGGATCTTGGCGCGGAACGCGATCTCCGCGCCTTGGGCGAAGGCTTTGTTGACGTTCACGTATTGGCCGACAAAGGTTACGGGATCGACTGTTACATAGTTGATCTGATCGCGAAAGAGATTGTTGAAGTAGGTTGCGTTTAATTCCCATTTCCCATTCAAGAACAACTGCTGCAGGCCAGCCTCAAAGGCACGCACACGTTCGGGCTTGAGTGTGAGATTCGGTTGCGTGTACGGAGGTCCTGCGAATGTTTCTTCGAGGCGCGGCTCCTTAAATCCGGTTGCGTAAGAGAATCGCAGGCGTGTGCCGGAGAATATTTCGCCTCCGCGCAAAGCCTGCCAGGCGACAGCGACTCGAGGGACGCCGGTGTTGCCGAAGGCGCTATTGTGAACGAAGCGTCCGCCGACGATTACATTCAGAGTCTTCCAGGTGATTTGCTGCTGCAGATAGGCGTCGTTGTTCAGGCGCTGGCCGTGGGTTTGCGGGCCGTAGTCGACATCGCCAACAAATCCATTCTCATTCTCTACGCGATATCCAAATGTTGTATGCGCCCAGCTTCGTTCTGAGTAGTCGCCTTGATATTCGAAGCCAGCGCGATTAATGTGATCGACTTCGTGCGATGGAAAATCGAACGGGCCGTAAAGCGGGCTGATGCGGTCAGGGTCGCCGTTCAGGTTCAGTTCGTTGTAGCGGTAGAGATAGTCGAATCCGGTGAAGTGGTGCTGCCATCCGTTCGGCGTGGCGATTGCAAGTTCAACGCTGCCCAGTAGGTTATTCAGTTGCGACCAATCACCGGGATCGGGCGGCAATGGCGCGAGTGTTGGAGGAGATCCTATCGGTACAAGAGGGTCGTTGCCGTTGAAATTCCATTCGCCGGGAACTCCTGAATGGCTGTTGGAATGCCGGACTCGCACGCGCAGTGATGTGCTGTGATTGAGCGCGGTTCCAATATTTCCGCCGAGGAGCGAATCGGAATAGGAATTATTGACGTACGCACCCTCCGTGTTGAATTGGCTGCCGAACAGGTTGTAATCGAAACGGCCATGCGCCCCGCCGAGCGAGGCATAGCCGTGGGCCGTCGAGAAATTCCCGCCATCGGCGCCGAAGCGCAATTCCGGAACCGGAGTGCTTCCGGTGCGAGTCCAGAATTGCATCACGCTGGTCATCGCGTCAGAACCGTAGAGAGTGCTCTGTGCGCCGCGAACAAACTCCATGCGGTCGGCCTGATCCATCGAAAGCGTACCGAAGTCGAACGTGCCACCTGGTTCGTTAATGGTGACTCCGTCGACGATGACTTTGTTGTAGCGGGATTCTCCGCCGCGCACGAAAAGCGAGGTCAATCCTCCATGCTGGCCCGCAGCATTGATGATGGCTCCGGGAAGAAAGCGGACAGCATCGGCGGCCACGATGGGCTGCATGGTGATGAGTTGCGGCCCAGTGAGAGTGTCGACATCCGCGCCAGCAGCCTCACCGGGAACTGGAGTACGAGTTCCGGTGACAACTACGGTCTCTGCGGAGGTTGCGAGACGAAGCGTTACCGTTAATTCACTGTTTGAGGTGCTAATCGTTTCAGCCGCGAATCCTGGAGCCAAGACTTTGATCTGCGTGGGCCCGGTGACAGCCGTGTGCAATGTAGCAGCTCCTTCCGCGGATGTAGTTTGGGTTGCCAGGATGCGGTTGCCGCTTGCGGAAAGTAGTTGCACTTGCGCTCCGGCGACTGCAGCGGAGCGCGGATCAACAACCTTGACAGTGATGTCGGCGGCGAACGCCGAGATCGAGAGAAGAGCCAGGACAATGAGAAAGCGCATTCGATCCTCCTTTGCACGCGAAAGGGATTGAGTAGACGGATCGCGCCGGTCTCCTGGCTTTGCGAGTAAGAATGCAGTGCATCCAAAGTCGCTCGCGGTCTTCCCGGGAAATTCCCAGTGGCCGTGAGCAATGTCCTCGCTTACAGTTGCGCGGCAGCGCGGGATTTACACCCGCTTCCCTGTCTTCGCCGAGCGGCGAAGACGCGCGTTCCGAAGGCATTGAAAAAGAGCTGAACGTCGGAATGAATGTAATGGGCAGGCGGGGGGATGTCAAATCTGAGAATCCGGGAGATGGTTACACCCCCATTATCGACGTTCGCTTGAATTTCAATTTCTCTGTGTACTCTGTGATACCTGAGGTGAGTCTAAAAATATCTTTCACCACAGAGGTGCACAGAGAAACACAGATTGTCATCTGATTAGTTAGTGGCGGAACCTGCTGATTATGTACAGCACGAGCGAGAGGACCACACTCAGCAAGATCGAGGTCGCGAGTGGGAAATAGAATGTCGTGTTCTTGCCGCGATAGAGAATGTCACCCGGCAGGCGGCCGATGGGCAGATGAGTGCGGCCGAGCAGGACCAGCGCGAGGCCGGCGATCACCAGAACGACGCCAAGAACGATGAGGATTTTTCCGAAGTCGGTCATATCAAGTCGCTGTCATGATTGCCCAAAAGCCCTGTCTGTAGCCCTTTCCGGCAGACCAGGATTATGACAGAATAGCGTCCAGCAGTTGCCTCTTCGTCTTTCTCACCATTGTAAATCGCTTGACTTTCTGCAAGGAGGCCCACCGTTCCATGCTCAGTAAGACATCCGCAAGATTTCATTCTCGTTTTTCACGCAATCTTCGCTCGATCATAGTCGCCCTGACGCTATCGGCTGCCACAGGCGTCTGCCAGGATGTTCTGACCTATCACAACAACAACGCTCGCAATGGCCTCGATGTGCACGAGACCCGCCTCACGCTATCCAATGTGAATTCTTCTACTTTCGGCTTGTTGTTTACCTTGCCGGCGGACGGGTTGGTTGATGCAGAGCCTCTCTATATCTCTACACTCACGGTGAATGGCGCAAAACACAATGTCCTCGTCATCGCGACGGAACACGATAGCGTCTACGCATATGACGCTGACACCGGGGCGGCCCTTTGGCATGTGCGAACGCTGAAAGCCGGAGAGACGACGTCGGATGATCGCGGGTGTTCACAAGTCACGCCCGAGATCGGTATCACATCAACTCCGGTGATCTACCGGCCGAAAGTCGGTCATCCGGTTATCTACGTCGTTGCAATGTCGAAAGACCGATCCGGAAATTATCACCAGCGTCTGCACGCGCTGGACGCCACCAGCGGCGCGGAAATCCTCGGCGGCCCAGTGGATATTGCGGCGAAGTATCCCGGAACAGGAGATAACAGTAGCAACAGCTACGTGATATTCGATCCCTCGCAATATAAAGAGCGGGCAGGGCTGCTGATGATGGGCAGCACCGTGTATCTGGCGTGGGCTTCGCATTGCGACTTCCGGCCTTACACGGGTTGGATCATGGGTTACGACGCAAGAACGTTGAAGCAAACAAGTGTTCTCAATGTCACGCCAAACGGGAATGAAGGAGCGATCTGGAACTCGGGCGCAGGTATGGCCGCGGACAACAATGGCAACATCTTTCTGCTGGATGCGAATGGAGTGTTCGACGAGAAGCTCAATGGCTCTGGATTTCCGTCTGAGGGTGATTACGGCAATGCGTTCCTGCGCCTGACGACCAAGGGTGGTGGGCTTGCCGTGGCGGACTACTTCGAGATGGATAACGAGGAACAGGAAAACAACACCGATACGGACTTGGGATCCGGTGGTGCGTTGCTGACCAATCAGAAGGACTCAAACGGCAAGACGTGGCAGCTAGCTGTCGGCGCCGGTAAAGATTCAAACTTGTATGTCGTTGACCGCACGAACATGGGGAAGTTCAGCCGGTCCAGCAACAATATTTACCAGGAACTCCCGGGCGTATTGTGGTTCGGAATCTGGTCGATGCCGGCGGCTGGTGCCGACAGGCTCTATTACGGTCCGGTTGCCGGGCCAATCCTCGAATTTCAATTCAAAGATGCGAAGCTGCTCAGTGCGCCGGTCGCCCAAACCTCGGTAACGTTTCCTTATCCGGGAGCAACGCCCAGTATCTCAACCAATGCGGGACAGAACGCAATTCTCTGGGCAACCGCGAATACGAATCCAGCAGTGCTGTACGCCTTCAACGCGCTGACCTTGCAAATGCTCTACAACTCGAACCAGGCCTCGAACGGCCGGGACCACTTTGGCAATGGAAATAAGTATGTCACTCCAATGATTGCGAATGGGAAGGTGTATGTGGGATCGCAGACTGGCGTGGGGGTGTTCGGGCTGCTGCGATAGTTTCGAGCGTTCCAAGACATTCGAGGCGCTGCATCATAAAGCAGATTACTCCTTTGGCGCTCTGCGACTTGTCAGAATGACAAGACTTGGGATATTTACTTTACAGTGAAAAGTACTTGACATTGCTGGATGGCTGGATATAGCCTCGTTGCATGTTAGATTCCCAGCACCATCGTATTCGGAGGATTCGCCGTTCGTTGCATTCCTCGGGCACGTCGGCCCTTACGCCGAAACTTGCTGAGGATCTGCGCTACATCCGCGACACAATGGAGCGCTCCGCGGCATTCACCGCGGTTTCGGGCTGGGGACAAGTTTTGACGGGCTGCACGGCGATCGGCGCGGCATGGCTCGCGGCTCGTCAAGCTGCTCCGTATGGATGGCTCAGAGTGTGGCTCGCTGAGGGCTTGCTTGCAATTGCCATCGGTTTGCTTTCTTGTACGTGGAAAGCGAACCGGCGCGGACTGCCACTATTTTCTGGTCCTGCTCGGAAGGTAGCGCTCGGGCTCGCACCTCCCATCGTCGCCGGAGCATTCCTCACATTCTTTCTGGTTCGCGCGGGCGTTGACACGGCTCTTCCCGCGATGTGGCTTCTCCTGTATGGGGCCGGGATCATGACCGGTGGCGCGTTCTCCGTACCAATCGTCCCTGTGATGGGAATGTGCTTCATGCTGTTGGGTGGGCTCACGGTGCTCGGTCCGGCAGGCTGGGGCAACTGGTTTCTGGCGGCTGGTTTCGGCGGACTACATATTGTCTTTGGATTCCTCATCGCAAGGAGGCATGGTGGCTAGGGTAGTTTCAGCACATCGAAAGCATAGTAAGGTCGCCGGGCACCAAGCGCACAAACATCCACGGCAGGATGTTCCCGCGCACGCACCCGAGTTGCCGGAACTCGACCGGCTGATTCATGAGCGAATCCGGTTGGGGATTGTCAGTGCGCTGGCAACCAACGACTCGCTCAGCTTCAACGATCTGAAACGCGTCCTGAAAACCACGGACGGCAACCTGAGCGTGCATGCGCGAAAGCTGGAAGAAGCGGACTACATTTCGTGCGTAAAATTTTTTGAAGGACGAGTACCGCGGACGGAATACCGGTTGACGTCCAAGGGTCGTGCCGCGCTGTCGGAATACCTCGATCAGATGGAAGAGTGGATCCGGTTGACGCGCGAGCCATAAATTTTTTTCTTCCTATGCTTTGCAGTATAAAGTCCATTGCGGCAGGACCTTGGGTACCCGGCTCCCGGCCATATGGTCTGATTTCGCAAGAGTCGTTTTCGCGGGGTAACGCATGACCGAAACCAACGGTAGTAGACCAAGCGTTGATCTCAGGGATGCGGCGCGGTTCTGGGAGCCGCGACGCCTCTGGTACAACGTGGTCCTGCTGCTGATCGTTGTGCTGTGGGTGGCATTGACTTGGCCGCATTTTCGTCCAGCGATGAACTGGGTGGCACTCGGCAAGATGACTGTCCTCGCCTTGCTGGCGAATCTGTGTTATTGCGCCGGATACGTGGCGGAAGGATTTATTCAGCCTCTATTCCCCCCAACATTCTGGCGGCGTGCGCGATGGGCAGTTTGGATTGCGGGAATGCTGTTTGCGATTCTGCTTTCAAACTATTGGATTGCCGACGAAATTTATCCAGACGTGCAACAAGACGCGGCGAACGCTGTAATGGGTGGGAACGTGACTGGAAGTGTGACGATGGCGAGCAATATGAATTTTCCAGCGCCGTTAGCGATTGTCGGGTTTCTGGGGGCGTGTGTTGGATTGTTCCTGGCGATCGCGGCTGTTGTGATCTTCTGGCTCGCGCGGAAGCGGAGGTTTGCGCGCTATGTCCTCCGGACGATAGGAGCAGGAGCGGTCGTCTATTTCACGCTCTTGTTCGCATTCTCCGCGGGAAGCCGGGCGAGCACGCTCGCGCGCGGAGAGGAGAAGTACTTTTGCGAGATCGATTGCCACCTGGCCTACTCCGTCGTCGGGGTTTCGACGAAGCCTGACGGGGCGGCGAACGATTGCGTGGTCACATTAAAGACACGCTTTGACGAGACGACGATATCGCCGCATCGTCCGAAGGACGCGCCGCTGATGCCTTCGCCGCGCGAGGTGCGGGTCATTGACAGTGCAGGACGCGTGTACCGTCCAGTGGCCAGTACGGGGGCGTCGTTGATGACGCCGCTCAAGCCTGGAGAATCGTATACAACGCAGATTGAATTTCGGATTTCGAAAGATGCTAGCGGATTGCGGCTGCTATTAAATACGATTCCGCAGTGGCCTGACCGGCTAGTGATCGGAGATGAGAACAGCTGGGGACATAGGAAGACGTACTTTGCTCTGTAAATTACCGGGGCAAACCCACCTCAGAGGTCTTTTCGCGCCGCTTTTCCACTGTCTCCGACCATCTACGCTACGCTCCGAGCGCCTTCTTGATTTCATCGGCAATTGCGGCGGTGAGTGCCTGCATCTTCTGTTCGGATTCGGCTTCAACCATCACTCTAGCTAACGCTTCGGTGCCCGAATAGCGAACTACCACTCGCCCTCTGCCGCCCAGTTCCTTCTCTGCCGATGCGATTGTGGCCTGAATCGCGGGCACCTGCGCGAACGGGACCTTTTCACGCACACGAACGTTCTGAATTTTTTGTGGGAATACCTTCAGATCAGCAACCAAATCGGCGAGGGGCTTTCTGGAACGAACAATAATGTCCATCAAACGGAGTGCGGTCAGCAGTCCGTCACCCGTTGTAGCGTCACCGTCGCGAAAGATGATGTGGCCGGATTGCTCTCCGCCGAGCGTGGCGCCTGTCTTGAGCATCTCTTCCAAAACGTACTTGTCGCCAACGTTTGCGCGAAGCATGCGAATGCCGGAGTTCTTCAGCGCGATCTCGAGACCCATGTTTGACATGGTGGTGGAAACCAGCGTTTCGCCCGTCAACTTTCCTTGCGCCTTCATGTCGCGGGCCGCCGCGAGAAGTACAGCATCTCCATTGACAACGCGTCCGTTCGCATCGCAAAAGAGGGCGCGGTCGGCATCGCCGTCGAAGGTCACACCGAGATCGAACTTGCCGCGCGATTCGGCCACCTGTTTTCCGAGAGTGTCAGGATGTAAAGCGCCGCAACCCTCGTTGATATTCTTGCCGTCAGGTGAGACATGAGTGAAAGTCGCCTGAATGCCGAGCTTGCGAAAAAGCTCGGGAGCTTCAGCCGTTGCGGCTCCGTTGGCACAATCCACCAGAATGCGCAGTTTGTGAAGGTCGGACGAAATACTCCCGGCCAGCGACTGAATGTATGCGTGCCGCAACTCGGCTTCCCCGGGCAGAGACGGCTGTGGGATTTTCAGCGCAGTATCGTCGCCTGCCGCTGGATTCTGCAAGAGCGCGAAGATTTCCTTTTCGATGGAAAGCTCGTGAGAGTCGGGCAGCTTGAATCCATCGCCCGAGAAGACCTTGATGCCGTTGTCGGTCCACGGATTGTGCGAGGCCGAGATCACCACCCCTGCCGCCATCTTCCGCGAGCGCGCCAGAAAAGCGATACCGGGAGTGGTAATTACACCGGCGCTGTGGACGTCGACACCAACTGCAGCCAACCCTTCGGAGACACGATCGGCAATCCAGCGGCTGGATTCGCGTGTGTCCTGGCCAATGACGGCCTGAGCCTTGGAAACGGCGCGAATCAAATCGTGTCCGAGCGCACGTCCAATCAGATAGGTGCTCTGCTTCGTGAGAGGGAATTCTCCGGCAACCCCGCGGATGCCGTCGGTGCCAAATAATTGCCGTTGCTGAGTCATGAAGGGTGAGTAGAAAAGCGCAACTAAATATTACGACAGTTTTACTCTTCCTCTTCCTTTACTTCTCCACGCTCGGCTTTGGCCTTCTCGATAATCTTTTCCTGCAGCTGTCCCGGAACGACATCGTAGTGATGCATTTCCATGTTGAAGCTGCCGCGGCCTTGGGTCATCGAGGTCAGATCGGCGCCATAGGTGAGCATCTCCGCCATAGGCACTTCGGCTTTCACGACGGTGTTGCCGGCCTTGTTGTCCATGCCTTGAATGCGTCCCCGACGGCTGTTGAGGTCGCCCATGATTGATCCAGCAAAGTCATCGGGCACCGTGATTTCGACCGACATAACGGGCTCGAGAAGAGTGGGCTTGGCGGTTTCCATGGCCTTCTTAAAGGCGATGCGGCCCGCCATCTGGAAGGACAAGTCGTTGGAGTCAACATCGTGATACGAGCCGTCATAGAGCACGACTCTGAAATCGACGACGGGATAGCCCGCGAGATATCCGCGGCCGGCAGCATCTTTGATGCCCTTTTCGACGGCTGGAATAAAGTTTTTCGGAATCGCGCCACCGAAGATGTCGTTAACAAATTCGAACTCGCCACCGCGGGGTAGTGGCTCCATTTTGATCTTGCAATCGCCGTATTGACCGTGGCCTCCCGTCTGTTTCTTGTGGCGCCCCTGGACGTCGGCCTTCCCGCGAATGGTTTCGCGGTAGGGGACTTTTGGTGCCTTCAGATTTACCTCGGTGTGATAGCGCTTCTTCAACTTGGCGACCACAACCTCGATGTGCTGCTGGCCGGTGCCCGCGATGAGAAACTCTTTCGTTTGTGGATCGCGGAAAAAGCGCAGCATGGCATCTTCTTCCATGAGCTTGTGAAGGCCGGGACCAAGCTTGTCTTCGTCGGCGCGGGACTTGGGCTCGATTGCGAAAGTGATTGCCGGCTCCGGCAACTTGACGCGCGGATACTGAATCGGGGCTGACTTGTCGCCGAGCGTGTCGCCCGTCAGAGTGTCTTTCAATTTCGCGACTGCTCCAATGTCTCCCGCGTGGAGTTCGTTCACGGGTACCGCCGTCTTACCCTGCATCACTGAGATGTGGGAAAGTTTTTCAGCCGTGCCTTTGGCAAAGTTTTGGAGCGTGGCGTCGTTCTTGAGAACGCCGGAAAAAACCTTGAAGTACGAGATTCGGCCGGCGAATGCGTCCGAGACAGTCTTGAACACATAAACCGATACCGGCTCTTCGTCGGTCTCATGGCGTTTCGGGGCGTCGCCATTTCCGCCGGAAGCGATTTCGCCCTGCACCCATTCATGCTCCGAGGGTGCTGGCGTGTAGTCGATGATGAAGTCCATGACGCGGTCGGCACCGATATTGCCCAGGCCAGAGCTGAAGATTACCGGGAAAATCTTGTCTTCGCGGATTGCGTTGTGCAGCGCCGGTACTAAATCCTCCTCGCTGAGCGTGCCGGCTTCGAAGAATTTCTCCATCAGCGCGTCATCGCCTTCCGCGACCAGTTCCACAAGCCGTTCGTGGGCTTCGAGAGCCTGATCTTTTAGATTGGATGGGATCTCAGTCTCTTTCCCTTTACCGTTCCCGCCCATCTCGTAGTTGTAGGCTTTCATTCGGACCAGATCGATCACGCCGGACAGGCTTTTCTCAGCGCCGATCGGCAGTTCGATGGGAATCACATTGCGGCCAAAAGCCTTCTCGACCGATTCGAGCACGCGGGCAGCGTCGGCGCGCTCCCGGTCCATGCGGCTAACAACGATCAGGCGGGGTGTTTTGTATTCCTCGCAGTAATTCCACACGCGTTGAGTGACGACTTCTACGCCGGCTACACCGTCAACGACTACGATGGCGGCGTCGACAACGGGCAGGGCCATCTTGGCCTCGTGCACGAACATGTTGAAGCCGGGCGTATCAAGAATGTTGATCTTCGTTCCGCTCCACTCCACGACCGCGCAGCCGGTCGAGATCGACATCTGGCGGGAGACTTCTTCGTCGTCGTAATCGGTAGTGGCCGAGCCATCGTCCACGCGTCCAAGCCGCTGAGTGGCTCCTGAGGTGTAAAGCATGGCCGAAACCAGCGAGGTCTTGCCGGCGTGACCGTGGCCGACCATGGCGACATTCCTGATGTTTGCTCCGGAATAGACTTTCACTTTGGGCTCCTTCAGGCAGGGCTGGGAAGGAATGGGCCCAAGAAGAGAATGAGGACGGGAGAAGAGGCCAGCCCGGCGAATTCCTTCGAACTACCTGCCAAAACTTAGGATGCTACCACGCTGACAGTAGGCGCCTCAACCGGGCAAAGCGGCGCACTGAAGCATACAGAAATCAACCCAAACTGGAGAGCATGGCAACTAAGCATGACGGGTTTATACCCGGCTTCCGGTTGGAAGAAGTTGAAAAAAGTAATGAGAACCTATACCAGAACTGGCCTGCCCGCTCCTAGAGGAGGAGCACTGGAGGTAATTACTGTGTCTGAAGAGTCGCTACCGGCAGCGAGCGTCCGGACTAAAGCAACGGCAACTTGTAGTATCATCCCCGACGATATGTTTGGCGCACGGAACAGCGATCAATGGATCGCAAAGTACGCGCGGAGCCACCAGCATCCCGTCAACCGGGTCTGCCATACGTATGGCATTCCCACTATCCTATTTTCTCTCGTCCTATTTGCCGCTGGATTCTTTTATCACCGGATCTGGTGGTACGCACTGCTGCTGTTTATCGCCGGATGGCTTCTTCAATTCATCGGCCACGCATTCGAAGGCAAGCCGCCAGAGTTCTTCCAGGACTGGCGTTTCCTGTTTGTCGGCGTGAGATGGTGGTGGGCCAAGATCAACGGACGGGCCTGAACTAGCCGAGAATCCCTTTCCTGCTCCTGATCGTCGAGTGGCGCTCAGCCATATCAGGGGCAGGAAATCGGAAGGCTTCTGCTTCTTGGATAGCCTTACCTGCCAGCCTCGGCGTGCCCGCGTCGCTTCAGCTCATGCTGCCGCCGATCATAAGAGGCAATACGCTGAATTCGTCCCCCGCTTTGTAAAAATTCTGTCTCACTGCTCCGAAGGCTTGCCTGTTCCGCCGCTTCTGTTTTATTCTCGTCCCACCTCGGGGTTCTGGGTTAACGAAAATCATGCAGCGCCTTACCGCCAGATTTCTGTTGCTGGTTGCGCTTTTCGGAACGATTCTTCCGATTGCGATGCAGGCGTCCGCTGCGCCTCAACATGCCTGCTGCCGGCGGCAGGCAGCCCACCACTGCCATGATTCCGAATCCAGTTCCTCGCAACCTCTGATTCGCTCACGTGATTGTTGCCGTGGGAACTGCAGCCGAGCCGTCACAACACTTCAGTGGGTACACTCGAATCGCACAGCGGCTTCATTTTCTCCCGTGGAAGTCCCGATCGGCGAAGCGGCTCTCACTCCGATCGTGCGCTCTACAGACCTTTCCCCAGTTCGTTCGCCCCGCGCTCCTCCTTCCTGCTGACCTTTAATCCTGTCATCGCGTTCTAAGCCAGACGAACAGACCTTGCTTTGTCGTTTTGCTTGCCAGGAAGACTCCATGGATGTGCATTGGATCCATAGAGCCCGTGCGCTTTGCATCCCCAGGCCGGACCGCATAACGGCGGATCGCAAAACGAAAGAGGAGCAACTCAGAATGTACACCTTGCAAATTGAAACCACGCCAACTAGTCGCGGGAGCGTCGCCTCGTGCATCGCTTTTAGAGTATTTCTTGTGTTGTTGCTGAGCACCCTGACGTCGGCCTCAGTCGTTAGCCCTGTGCGTGGGGTAGTTCACGATCCCCAACATCGTCCCGTCGAAGGCGCCATGGTGATGATCAAGGCGAAGCATTCGGACTGGGCGGCGACCGTGAACTCAAATGCCAGCGGCGATTTCGCCTTCGATGCGGTTCCGTTGGGTGAGTACATCGTTACCGTAGCTGGCGTTGGATTCGAACAGGCGAAGCAGGAACTGACCGTGATCTCAGGCTCGAATCCAGTGCTGCACTTCGCGCTCAACGTTGCGGGAGCAAAGGAAACAGTCAATGTTTCGGGAGTGGCCGAAGAAGTGCCCAACGACACGGCGACTCCGACCACGATCGTGGACCGCCAGGAGATCGCGCGCACGCCCGGCGCCTCGCGGACCAACAGCCTCGCTATGATCACGAACTACGTGCCGGGCGCTTACATCACGCACGACCAACTCCATATCCGGGGCGGACATCAGACCAACTGGCTGATTGATGGCGTCCCGGTTCCCAACACCAATATCGCCTCCAACATTGGTCCGCAGTTTGATCCCAAAGACATTGATTACCTAGAAGTGAGCCGCGGCAGCTATGGTGCGGAACTGGGAGACCGTACATACGGAGTCTTCAATGTGGTTCCGCGCACTGGATTTGAGCGCAATCGCGAAGCCGAACTGGTTTTGAGCGCTGGCAATTTTTTTCAAACTAACGACCAATTCAGCATTGGCAGCCACACCGAGCGTTTTGCTTACTATGCGAGCGTGAACGGAAACCGGAGCGACCTAGGCATTCAAACGCCAACGCCGGAAGTCGTGCACGACGCCGAGAATGGATACGGAGGGTTCGGCTCGCTAATCTTCAATGTTGATCCTTCCAACCAGCTTCGACTGGTCTCCTCGGCGCGAAAAGATTTCTATCAGGTTCCATACGATCCAAATCCCGACGACATCGAGAATGGCTCGATCCCTGAGAACGATTTCACTCCGCAATATCCCAGCATTGGATTGAGGGATAGTGATCGCGAGTCGGATGTAGTCCTGAACTTGTCGTGGGTGCATACCTTCAACTCGAAGCTGCTGTTGACCGCTTCGCCGTTTTATCACTACAACGCCGCGAACTATACGAGCTCATCAACAGACATTCCGGTCGCGGCGAGTCAGGATCGCACCTCCACCTACGCCGGCGGACAAGTCAGTTTCAACGCGAATGTTGCAAGAAACAATTTTCAGATGGGCACCTACAGCTTCTATCAGTCCAATCACGAAGGTTTTGGCGCCACGTTTAATGATGGCAGCGGCCAGCCGGCTTTCTCCGATAACGAACACCCCACCGGAGGGCTGGCCGCCTTTTTCATTGACGACAGTTTCAAGCCGTTTTCGGGACTAACCCTAACGGCCGGGATAAGGCCGACACACTTCTCGGGGAATGAAGGATTCTCGGAGAATGCGATCAGTCCGCGTTTTGGGGCGGCCTTTACCGTCCCGCGGTTGCGTTGGACCTTCCGCGCCTTCTATGGACACTATTACCAGGCTCCGCCGCTGGTGACGGCCTCTGGTTCGCTGATCGGATTGTGCAACGTGAGTGACTGCGGTTTTATCACGCTAGCAGGGGAGCGCGATGAGGAAAGTCAGTTTGGCGTCAACATTCCCCTTCGTGGGTGGACTCTCGATGCCGACACTTTTCGCACACGTGCCCGGAATTTTTTCGACCACGATGTGATTGGAGAATCGAATTTGTTCTTTCCCCTGACCATCGACAAAGCCCTGATCCGCGGATGGGAATTAACCCTGCGTTCGCCGAGTCTTTTCCACCGCGCGCAAATACATCTTGCATACTCCAACCAGATCGCCGAAGCGGGAGGAGGAATCACGGGCGGCCTCACGGATTTCACGACGAACGTCTGCGATCCGGCGCCGCCGGGAAGCTTTTGCCCGCTCGACCACGATCAGCGGAATACCTTGAACGTGGGCGGCGAGGTTACGTTGCCGTGGCGAGCTTACGCCTCTACGAACGTCTACTACGGTTCGGGATTCACCAACGGGTTTCCTGGGCAGCCGTATCCCGGGGATTATCTTCCCGGACATACGACATTTGATTTGACTCTGGGCAAGGAATTCGGGGAAAACCTTTCCGCTTCAGTGTCCGCACTCAACGTGGCGAATCGCCGCGTAGAACTCGACAATAGCGTGACCTTCGGGGGATTCCACTGGAACAATCCGCGCGAGATTTTTGTGGAGCTGCGATATCGATTTCACTTTTAAAGAAATTTTCACCACAGGATCACGAGGAACACAGAGATCCTGTGTCTCAATGGTGCGTGGGTCTTACCCTCGTGCCTATCTTTCGCGCACCATTTCCTCGACGTCCCCGATTTTTTCTCCGAGCAAATTGAGTTTGCGGGCGAGTCCCTGGATCTCGGCTGCGGCTCGCCGGTTCACGTCGTAATCGAGCTCGCCGCGCAGGCGATCTTTCGTGTCCTGCCGATTCTGACTCATCATGATGATCGGGGCTTGAATCGCGGCCAGCATCGAAAGGAAAAGATTGAGCAGAATGAACGGATATGGATCCCACGAGTGACTCCTGAGCCACAATGAGAGGATCACATAGGCGATCAATGAAAGTAGAAACGAGATGATGAATGTCCAGGAGCCGCCAAACCCGGCGACGATATCGGCGATGCGTTCTCCGAAAGTAGCATCTTTTTCGATGACTTCGTTGGGATGGCGATTCGCACGTATTCGCACGAGTTGCTGCGAAGCGTGAAACTGCCGGCCTAATATCCGCAACATGTCCATTCCGGCAAGCGGTTTTCGCTGCAGGAGCACCACGATATCCTGACGGTCGACTTCGATGCACACTGCTTCGTCGACAGCTGTGGCGTCCGTTTGATGTGGCGTTTGCTCCAGCATCGAGGCAAAGCCGAAGAACTCTCCGTGCGAGGGTTCGTCGATCACGATCTCCTGATGATCCTGATCGACCGTGGACACACGTACCCGTCCGGAGACTACGACGTATGCCCGCCCAGTCGTGTCTCCCATTTTGTAAATGCGTTGCCGCGGCGCGAATGTTTTGCACTCTACCTGTCCCGCCAGCACAGCGGTTTCTTCTTCATCAAGCAGCGAGAACAAGGGAACGTGCTTCAAGACTTCAGGGTTGCATGCCATTGAGAACTCTCCGTCGCGTGTGAAATCCCGCGTAGGATTGCACAAAAGCCGCGCCACAACAACACTCCCGGCGTGGCAAAGAGATTCGGAGAAGAGTTAAATTGGTTACATCGTGAACAATCGAATCGAACGTGTCACTCGTATTTGGGTTGTTTTGGCGTTCTTAGCGCTTCTGCTTTCGTCATGCCATCGCTCCAAACCGCAATCCACAAAGAAATATGCCTTCACCGGACAAATAGTCTCGGTCGATATGCAATCGAAAACTGCCAACATTGATGGCGATATGGTCCAGGGTTACATGGAAGCCATGACGATGGCTTACAAAATCAAACCGGAATCGATGCTGAGTCAGTTAGCTCCGGGAGATCGCATTGCCGCGGAGCTGATCGTCGTCGACACTGATCCGCGCGACGACAGTGCCGTGGAGGAATATTGGCTGGAGAACGTCAAAGTGACCCGGCATGGGCAGCCGCCCGCCGCCGCGCCCAATGCGATGCATATGCCGTCCGCGGGAGAAGATGTTCCGGATTTCGTACTGACCAACCAGGATGGCAAGCGAATCTCGCTCTCGCAATTTCGCGGGAAAACCGTGTTCATCACGTTCATCTACACGCGCTGCCCATTTCCCGATTATTGTCCGCGCATGAGCAGCAACTTCGACGAAATCTATAAACAGATCGCAACGAATCCAGCGCTCACGAAGGCACAACTGTTAAGTGTTAGTTTCGACCCGGAGCACGACACGGCCAAGGTCCTTCGCGATTACGGGTTTCATGTCGCGCAAACGCACGATCCGGCGCTATTCCGACGGTGGGAGTTTGCGGCACCCAAAGCGGCTGATTTGCAGAAGATGGCAGACTTTTTTGCGCTGACTATTAAACCTGAGGGCGGCATGATTACGCACAATCTGAGCACGAGCGTAATCGGTCCTGATGGCAAAATTGTGAAGTGGTATCACGGAAACGACTGGCAAGTTTCTGATCTAATAAAAGACGCTGCGGACACGGGCGGTCCCAAGTCGTAGCTCCACGCTCGCGGCTCATATCTCTGAGGCATTCATGAAATACGTTCTGCTTATTCTGGCCGTGCTCGGAATTGTCGTCTCTTCGCTCGCCCTCCGCGAGCACTATCGTGAATACGGCGACTCGCCTTGCAGCATCAACGAGCGCTGGGATTGCGGCGTGGTCAACCACAGCCCGTTTGCTGTGCTCGGCGGAGTGTTTGATCAAATGGGCTTACACGCTCACATCCCCCTGGTCAGTGCTCTGCCAGTCGCAACGGCCGGCATCCTGGGCTATCTCGTGATGGCTGCTTTCGCCTTTCGTCGTGGATATCGAACGCTGCTCGTTCTCACGATGGCAAGTCTGGCGTTCTCGCTCTATCTCGCTCACATCGAGAAAGACGTCCTCGGCGTTTGGTGTGTTTATTGTGTGATTTCGCTGGGGATCATTTCGCTGATGGCCTTGCTGACGCTTGTCACGGTAATTGGCACGCTGGTTCGGCGGCCCAGGATGGCGTAGGGCACAGTCAGAAAGTCGGTGGAGTCTGCGGCTTGGCTCCGATTTTGCGATTGATCTCTCCCGCAAACTCAATAAAGAAATTCAGTAGCGATCCGAACTCCGCCTGCCCCAGCATGCCGCGCCCGCCTTCTGCGAACGCGTTTCGCGGACCTGGCTTCCAGGATGTCGAAATGAGTCCCGCGGCGAACGCGCCACCATAGAGTGCCAGCTGCGGACGGCGCTCGACTTCCGTCTCGTTGAAAGTAACAAAGTTCCGTACGAGCGCGTGTTTGGTGCGCGGCCAGAATCCTTTGCACTGGCAGCGATCGTAGCGAGGCTCATACTTTAACGCTGCATTTCCGAGTGCGGCCAGGCTGTTCGCGGCAATGAACTGTCCTTCACGAGATGCGAAGCGCTCCATATAGCCGCCCCAGCCATCGTCCCACTCGCTGGGAACGCCACGGGCCTGATCGATTCCGGCGGAGAACATTCTCTTCATGTAAGCGCCCGGAGTGATCAGCGTCTGTTGGAGGTAGAGTTCGCGGCGCTGCGGACCGGTGAGCGGCGTCATCGTCTCGCCCTGCCTCACGAATACACCGGTTAACCAGCTGTTTTCCCATGTCCGGGCTTTCACCATGGCCAGTTCCCCCATTTTTTTGGTGGCGTCCGCGGCTTCCTTCACGACGCTCTGTGGCGTGGGTTCCTGTTTCTCAATAGAGGGCGTTTGGTTAGGAGATGGTGCATCGGGCAGCGGCGGATCGCTTTGGGAAAAAAGGAGGAACGGACTTGTGAGGAAGGCCGTTATGAGCATTCCGCGGAGTGCGTGATTTGTATGCCAAAGGATCACCACAACTCAAGTTTTCAATGCGAAATTTGATTTTCAGCGACTCAGACTCTCTTCGATGCGCTCAAATCATCCTCGTGTTGCAGCCAAAGGAAACCTCTCGCCAAAGTTCCCGCTGGCAATAGGCTGGGTATTGAAGATTATTAGAAATATCTTTCATTGAGGTTCGGCTACCGCCTCTGTTTCGGCACCGGTGCAACTCGCAGTTCGGTACTCGTTAACCTCTCTCGAACGCGTGCTTCTTCTCCAGTTCCTCGACAGCCGCCTTACGCTCGGCCTCGAAGCGAGCCGCCTGATTCATCAGGCCGGGAGTCGCTTCCGCGTACTCTCCTTCGATACGTATCAAGCCTTGCGCCCCCACCAGTCGCGCCGCCAGCTCGAGCAGGTGGTTTGGTGTAGTCTGCACGTATTGCGCTTCAGCGGGATCAGCAATCCAAACTCTTGGAGTGCCGGCCTTCGTCTGCCAGAAAACTTTGCGCTCGATAAAGTTGCCCATCGACTCGTCCGTCGCTTTCCCAAACACCCACTGCTGACGCTTGAAATCATAATGGCGGCTGGAGAAAGCTACAGGCAACAGTTTCCCTGATCTCAGAAATTCGATCTGTCGGCGATCCACTTCCTTCCGCAACGCATTGATCACCGGAGCTTCGGCGTCCTTCTGCTCGAGGGATGGTATGACTTCCTTCACTGTCTGCGATAAATTCACCGCGACTGGGGCGTGTAATCCTTCCGAGCCTTCCAAAACGATGTCTCCGTGAATTACCCAGAAATCGGCGCCCGAAGTCGACTGATGGAATGGCCAATCCAGTTTGATGTTCAGCGGCAAGCCGGTTAGTGTCACCCAGATTCTCTTCATTTCATTCATAGCTCCGCCGTTCTGCGTCATTTCAGTCCGATTCCCCTTATCGGAGTTTTCCCAGGAGAATTCTATCGAAATCAGGGGCAGGGGTCAGGGCCAGGGATAGAGGGTTCTTAATTATCGCGTCAACATTGAGATTGATGCTTGTAACTCGTCAAATCGTAACGATGTTCGTGCACTTGCTCACGGCCCTTTCTTATCACGCAGTGTAAAGTAACCCTGAATCACTAGCTCCTGATCCTATTCCCCTTCATCCAGCGTAGCCCGCACCTTCTGGGCGAGCTCGACCTTGGTGAAGGGCTTCTGGAGAAGCTGCACTCCGGGCTCCAACACCTTGTGCTGCACGACCATATCGTCGGTGTAGCCGGTCATGTAGACGATCTTTGTCTCAGGTCGTTTCTTTAGAATTTTTTCCGCCAACTGGCGTCCACTCATGCCGGGCATGATCACATCCGTCAGCAGAAGGTGGATTTGCTCTCCGAAATTCTCTGAAATCTTGAGCGCCTCTTCGGCACTGGCCGCCTGCAGCACCCGGTATCCGTAGCCTTCCAGGAAAATTTTTGTCAGCTCACGCAGATCCGGCTCGTCCTCTGTGACCAGAATGGTCTCCGATCCTCTTTCTACCGCTTGGCTTCCTGCGCGTTCGATTGGAATGCCACTTTCCCCATCGACCGCAGGCAAATAGATACGAAATCCAGTTCCGCGATCCGCCTCACTCTCCACCTGAATGCTGCCGCCGCTCTGTTTCACGATGCCATAAACAGTAGCCAGGCCTAGCCCAGTGCCCTTACCCATCGGTTTAGTGGTGAAGAACGGTTCGAATACGTGTGATAGCGTCACCTGGTCCATGCCCAGGCCAGTGTCAGTGACGCGAAGCACAACGTAGCGTCCCGGCGGAAGATCAGGATCAAGCGCCTCCTCGGGCTCAATCGTGACTTGCGACGTCTCCATTATGATCTTGCCGCCCTGGGGCATGGCGTCGCGCGCGTTGACCGCCAGGTTCATCAATACCTGTTCAAGCTGGCCGGGATCGGCACGAACCGTCATCGGCCTCGCACTAAGATTGGCAATCAGTTCAATGTCTTCGCCGATGACGCGTGTGAGCATCTTTTGGACGCTCGAAACCGTCTCGTTGAGATCGAGCACTCGCGGCTGCAGCACCTGCCTCCGGCTGAACGCGAGGAGTTGTTGAGTCAACGAAGCGGCCCGATCCGCTGCGCGCCGAATCTGATCCACTCCATTCTTTCCGTCAGCATCCAGGTTGGCGGTCGCGAGCAGCAACTCGCCGTGTCCCATGATGATGCTCAGAATGTTATTGAAGTCGTGTGCTATGCCGCCGGCCAGGCGTCCGATGGCCTCAAGTTGCTGCGCGTTCCGGAGTTGCTCCTCCAGGTGCAAGCGCTCGGTTACGTCCCGCGTGATTCCCCAAGTTCGGACCCAAAACCCATCGACGATGGTTCCCACCATGGTGTTGCGGAAAATCCGTTTTTGTCCATGGGCGTCCATTTCGACGGACTCCTGGTCCGTTATCCGGTAGCCGCCGCGAATGAAATTCTCCATGAAGTTCATCGTCACCGGATCACGCAAGATAAGGAACTCCGAGAGTTTCTTTCCAATCAGGTCTTCTGCCGCGTCGCGGCCATACATCCTGGCCATCGCATCGTTACATTCCGCCATGTAACCGCTTTGATGTCCCCAATGGATTTGTTCTTCTGCCGGCAAGAAGCACGGAACGGGAGGGTTGTATTCCATGCGGTAAATGCCTTCAGAGCTTTGCTGCACGAAGGCGCGATATCTTTCTTCGTTCTCCCGAAAAGCGTCCGCCGCTTTGCGCCGCTCTTCCTCCACCTGCAAGCGATCTGTGATGTCGCGCTGAATGCCCCAGGTGTGCAGGAGCTTTCCGTCCTCCACAACCCCGAAAAGGCTATGCAGAAAAACTTTCGCATTGCCGCGAGCGTCCATCTCCTGGGAGACGCGGTCCACCACCCGAAAGCCATTGCGGACGTATTCTCGCGTTGACTGGACACTGTTTGGATCCTCAACACTAGTCAGTTCCGCCAAACGCTTTCCCAGCAAATGGTGAGGCGAGTCGAATCCATACATCTTGGCCATCGCGTTATTGCATTCCGCCAGATACGAACCGTGAAGGATGCGATGGACTAATTCATCTTCCGGAAGGCTGACGGGCAATGGTTGGTCAAGATCCTGACGGAAAATGCCTTCCGAACTCTGCGCTACGAACATGCGATAGCTTTCTTCGCTGCGGCGTAGCGCCTCTTCTGCGCGCTTTTGTTCGGTAATATCAACCAACAGTCCGCGTGTGAGGCGTTTTCCAGTCTGCGGATCTCGCACGATAATGGCTTCATCGCGAACCCAGATCACTTTGCCGTCATCCCGCCGCATACGGTATTCAACCTGAAACAAGCGGTTTTCTTCCCAAGTGTCTTCCTGCTGAGCGAGTACCCGGTCTTGCGGATGGAGATGGGTCCACCAGAAGGTTGGATCGGCCACGCACTGCTCGGCTCTATAGCCGAGAATGGTCTCAACTTGCGGGCTCATGTAGAGAAAAGGCCCGAGGGCGCCGGCTTCGGCGACGTAGGAAATCGCCGGCACTTCCTCGACCAACTGGCGGTATTTTGCCTCTGCTTCTTGCAGCGCGGCTGTGGCGCGACGGCTCTGCTCCTGCGAGCGAATCGCCGTGATCCCGAAGGCCAGGCTGTTGGCCATCTCGGTAATGAGTTCTACCTCGGATTTCTCAAATGAGTTTGCCTGCTCCGAATAAATGGCAAGCACTCCAAAGGGAGTACCTGCCGCCCGCAGAGGTAAGCAGAGGACGGCAGCATACCCGCGGGCCTGGGCAAAATCGCGCCACGGTCCAAACAGCGGATCCTGCGCGGTGTCGCTAACAAGACAAATGCGGTTTTCGCGGATGGCAGTGCCGGCAGGTCCTTGGCCCGCCGGAGTATCGGACCATCGAATTTCAATGCGCTCCAGATATCCGCTGTCGTATCCGGCATGCGCCACGGGCCGCACGGTTTTTTCGGCATCGTGCTCGGCATAGGCAATGCCCGCCATTCGATAGCCGCCCACCCGAACGATAATCTCGCAGATCTCGTTCAAGAGTTCCTGCTCGCTGCTAGCTTGCGCCAACGCCTGGTTACAGGCGCTTAGCGCCCGCAAAGCGCGACTCAACCGCTTCAGCTCTTTGTGGACGTCCGAATTGCGATCGAACACAAGAGGCTTGGCAGGCTCATTAGCTTCCCGACTGGGACTCGCACCAGCGACGGACATTTCTCCGCCCGGCTTACCCGATTGTTGGAATTCCTGCGACAAAATAAAGACTTAACGGAAGAAAGTTGTTGGGCTCAGCCCATTCTATGACAATCATAAGGTTTGAATGTAGCCTCAAAAATCCTGTTCCAAAAACAGAACTTTTTCTGCTGAGTCGGTGGGCCTGCGTTTGTGAGCAACGCCGCCGCTGATTTATACTCATCGTTTGTCCTAAGACCGTCGCAGCAATCAGGAGCAGCTACTTTTCATGCCGAAACGTACATTCCAACCGAACCGGCGCAAGCGGAGCAAGAAGCACGGATTCCGCACGCGCATGAAGACCCAGGGCGGCCAGAAGGTTTTATCCCGCCGCCGCGCCAAGGGGCGCAAGCGGGTCTCTGTGAAACCAGGATTTCGTGAATAGTGTGGCGCGGACGCCCCCGTCCGCGTCCGCCGCAATCGCTTAAGGAATTTTTCGCAGCTGTCGAGAGGCCCTGTGACCGCCAGTGTGCCTGCAGAATCCAATGAGAGGACGGGGGAGCGTACTGGCAGTCGAACCTTTCCTCGCAATGCACGCCTGCTTCGGCACGCTGATTTTGAGCGCGTCTATAAGCAGGGTCGAAAGCACTTCTCGCCCTCGATAACCGTGTTTTACCTGGTTCGCCAGGCAATTCCGGAGGGGCTGAAGGGTAGCAAGGGGCTTCGCATCGGATTCACGGTCGGCCGTGCTTTAGGAGGCGCAGTCCACCGTAACCGCATGAAACGGCGGCTTCGTGAGGCAGTCCGGCTCTCGCGGCCCTGGCCAGCAGCCGATGTGGACGTAGTCATCAACCCGAAGAAGGTCGTCCGGACGATGCAGTTCGACGCGTTATTGAACGAAGTCTGCCAGGCATTCGTAGTCATAGAGAAGAAGCTCGCGAAAGTGAGAGAAGGCGGTTCCGGAAGCCGAAAGCCGGAAGGCCAGGCTAGCTAATGCGCAATCCCGCTCAATTCGTCGCGATTCAGTTGCTGCGAGCCTACAAGTGGGCGATTTCGCCGATGCTTCCTGCTGCTTGCCGTTACGTTCCGACCTGTTCAGAGTACGCGATGGAAGCAGTCGAACGTTACGGCGCGATTCGGGGAGGCTGGCTAGCCTTGATGCGCTTGTTGCGCTGCCATCCATTTGTGAAGGGTGGATATGATCCGGTCGTCAAACACGTACACAACGATCCTGTGACGTCGGCGGACTGTCACCACGCAATCTGAGGAAAGTAAGAAACTTTGGCCGAATATCAAAATCCCCAACAACACGGGCCCGGCGGTGGTGGCGAAGGCCGGCTGCTTCTAATTTTCCTCGTGACGTTCGTGGTCATGATGGCGGCTCAGCCTTTTTTGCGGAAATATTTTCCCACGCCGCCTCCCCCGCAGCAGCAGCAACAACAACAGGTGCAAAGCACTCCAGTATCGACTTCGCCGGCTCCGGCAAGCGTCAAGGCATCGAAGCAAACAGGGGCGGCCACTGTTGTCAGCAAGCAGGCGACGAGCGAAGCCGAAACTGTAATTGAGAGCGATCTCTATCGCATCACCTTCACCAACCGCGGCGCTCAGGTGAAATCGTGGATTCTGAAAAAATTTGATAACGATACCGAGAACGGCCCTCTCGACCTGGTCAACGACGTAGCCGCCGCTCAGTACGGTTACCCCCTCTCGCTCTGGACCTACGACGAAGATCTGCGCGGCAAACTGAGTTCTGCTCTTTATGTCGTTTCTCGCGACGGTAATCAGGTCACATTCGAATATTCCGACCCGGATCTAACGGTTCGCAAAGTTTTCAGTTTCGATAACACGTACGTTGCCAAGATTGAAACCAGTGTTACGTACAAAGGGAGCTATGTCGCTGCGATCCCGGCATGGCCTTCGGGTTTCGGAGATCAAACCACGCCAGCTTTCTACGCCGCGTCGCTGATCGACTACCAGTACAACAAGAACATCGAGCGGCTTCCGATCAAGAAAATCAGTAGCGGAGCCACAATGCCCGGGCCCTTCCACTGGGCTGGCCCGAACGACCAATACTTCGCGGCGATCTTCATTCCAGACGATCCGGCGGCGACGTCGATGGTGACATTCCGTCATGGCCTAGCGATCGCAAAGGAAACGCAGGCGAAGAATTCCACCGAAAAAATCAATGTGGAGTTGCTCGGCGCTGCTGTGGGTAACATTCACGGGCCAACCTCGCAGCGTATTTTCGTCGGCCCGAAAGAACTGGAAGTCTTACAAAAAATTCCGGTTCCCGGCGTCACCGGCGCAGACAACGACCTGACTGGCCTCGTCGACTTCGGCTGGTGGGGCATCATCGCGAAGCCGCTCTTTGTGTGGCTGCGATGGACGTATCATCACATGATCGCGAACTGGGGATGGGCGATCGTCCTTCAGACGATCATTATCACGCTGGCGCTGCTTCCGCTGCGTATCTCGCAGATGAAGTCGATGCTGAAGATGCAGCGTGTCGCGCCCCAGATCAAGTCGATTCAGGAGAGATACAAGAAGTACAGCCTGCGCGATCCGCGCAAGGCGGCCATGAACGAGGAGATCAGCGCCCTATATAAGAAGGAGGGCGTGAATCCGGCCGGCGGCTGCCTGCCGATGCTGATCCAGATGCCGTTCCTGTTTGCCTACTACCGGATGTTGGCGACGGCGCTCGATCTGCGGCATGCGCATTGGCTCTGGATCAAGGACCTGTCGGCGGCCGAGCCATTTCCCTACATTTTGCCAGTAATCATGATCGTCAGCATGCTATTCGTGCAGAAGATGACGCCGCAGGCGGGCATGGATCCGTCGCAGCAGAAAATGATGACCGTGATGATGCCGCTGATGATGGGCTTCATCTTCTTCCGCCTTGCTGCCGGCCTGAACCTGTACTATGCCGTGGTCAACGTAATCAGCATCGCGCAGCAGGCAGTGATGAACCGAACGCACCTGGGCCGGGAGATGCGCGAGATGATGGCCAAACGTGCGAGGAAGAAAGAGAAGTAAGCTGCTAGCTACTAGCTAGGCAATTGCGCGTAGATTTCTTGGTCGCGCATACGAATTCAGAGATTTGCGGGCCTGTGCCGAACTTGGTTTGGCTAGAGCCTAGGAGCTAGAAGCTAGCAGCTAAAGGTCAGGAGCTAAACGAAGTGTCCATTCCCGACAAAGTCGCCGCCGCACAAAAGATCAACACCTTTCTCCAGGCCGTCGTCAATCACGGTGGGCTCCGCCTGAAGTATCGGATCGTCGTCGATCCGCCACTTCCCGAGAATCGCGACTGGGAGAAGCCAGAAATCCTGGTCGACTTCTCCGGTCCCGATTCGCCTCTCTTGCTCGACCGCGGCGGAGAACTGCTGCGCGCGCTGGAACTGCTCGCGCTTGAGATGCTGCGCCTGCCCTCAGGCGAGCATGAGAAGGTCTGCTTCGACTGCCAGAACCGCCGCTCCGTGCGAATTCAGGAGCTGCGCACTGCGGCGACCGTGGCGGCTGAGAAGGTCCGGAAAACGGGCAGTCCGTATGAGTTCAGCCCAATGTCGTCGCGCGAGCGCCGCATTGTCCACCTCGCACTCCGCGATGAAGCTGATCTTCACACCGAGAGCGAAGGAGAAGGCGCGCATCGCCGCTTGGTCGTCTATCCCAAGGACTATAGAGGTGCGCCGGGAAAACCGGCTCCCCGTACTCTTCCGTAGAAACTTCGAAACTTTCAGGGTTTTGATTTTGTCATTCCGACAACTCGCCGCAGCGAGGATGGAGGAATCCGCTGTGTGCCGGCAGTGTCGATGCTGCGTGCGAACAGCAGGTTCCTCCACCCTCGCTATCGCTCGAGGTCGGAATGACAAAGGGCTAAGAAACGGGTCCAGCTATTGAAAAACTACCGAGGCTTCCTTTTCTTAGGAGCTTTCGGTGGTTCCGGAGTCTTCGGCGCGGTCAGCGATTCAATTTGCGATGGAGAATCCGCGAGTTTGCGAAGGACCTCGGTCGGCAGCGCTGCCTGTAGGACTGCTCGGTTCTCGATCTGCCGCACCTGCAAGCTATCAAAGAACGCCCTGACATCGGTATCAGCCCCCGTCGATCCCACTGACGCTTCGGCGCTATGGAACATCGTCAGAAATACATTTAACTTGTCGGCAATCGTGTGGGCGTCCTCGTCATTCAGAGCCCAAGCCTCAGCCCGCAGATGAAGTATCCCCGACCGCAGCGGTAAATGCAGTGGATTGAAGCTGGCCGAAACCACCAGGTCGGCAGGCTTTGGGAAGACCGTCGACCATCCTTCGAATCCGGGCGCTTCCGGATTTACTCGCAGCATGAGCCAAACCGGACTCCCAAGCTGTACGAACTTGTAATATCGCCGTAAGAACGCTGGACCGCCGAACGGAGATGCCAGTCTCCGCGAGCGGTCCACCATCCCGCGAATCACTCCCGGATCCTCGTGATTGGACGCAGCCACTGTGTCTACGCCGAGAAACGCCACGCGGAATGTTCGTCCATACATCGGAATTGTGAAGATGTCGACCGAGCTGTAGTTTTCAACCGACTGCGCCATCTTCTTCAGATACGCGATGCACTTCTGTCCATCGAATCGGCCGATAAAGACCTCTGAAAAGCGGGGCTCAGCAGCGGAACTACCTGTGCCGCCTCCAGGCCAATCCTTTGGATAATGAATCGCGAACGCGGCCGATTCCAGATCGCGTTCGAAATCGAAGCCGGTGGCCTTGATAAAGTCCTCGTATTCCGGTTCATGCGTGACGGGATAAAACGGCTTGCCGCTGTTGGCCCGGCGAACCCAGCTGTAGTCCGCATAAAGAAAGCCGTCCGCACCGGGAAGAAGCCGTGCCGGTTCGGGCGGAGCATGCTTGCGAAGTTGGACGGCAAGCACCAGCGCCGCGGCTATCGCAACGACCGCTAGAACAATTGGGAGAGTGCGTCTGAGTCGCATGAAATGCGGTCAGGGAATGATAGCATCTGTGCAGGGACAGGCTGATTGTCCGGATGGGTTCACATATTGCGCCCCTTGTTTTCCTTGTGATACCTTAGATAATTGTCCCGGACATCTGGAAGGGATCCGTGGGATAAGTTTGCGCGGAGACGCGCCTTTCCCCAGTTGCTGGCGTAGCTCAGTCGGTAGAGCATCTGATTTGTAATCAGAGGGTCGGGGGTTCGAATCCCTTCGCCAGCTCCAGATCAAGAGCTCGACAGCGAGCGTAGCACGAAGCAAGAATTGTCCGGCAGGCGGCGGACTGGGCAGTAGCGGCGCAACAGGTTTTTCCAAAACGCACTCCATTCGGAACTTTTCCGGCGAGTTGTAATCTTCGCGGTATCGGGCGCGACCTTGGTTTCCCTGCTTTGCGAAAGTTGGTTGTGAAAATTAGAGCGTGTTTTGTGCTGCGTTCTGTCTGCGCGTTATGCGGTCGGATTGCAGTCTGCCGGACGACGCGTCATCGGCCGCATCGCCCGTTAAGGTTTTGCACAGGTGGGTGAGTGGTTAAAGCCGACAGACTGTAAATCTGTTCCTCCTAGCGAGGTACGGAGGTTCGAATCCTCCCCTGTGCACCAGAGTTGAGCCGCTTAGCCGACGTGAGCCGGCTGGCGAAATCCTGAGCGACGTTTGCGAAGGATCTTGCAGTAGCTGATATGAATCGCCTTACGGTAGCTTTGATCGCCTACGCCGTGCTTGGAGTGCTGGCGTGGTTGACGATCAGCGACGTGCGAATTCGAGCCGTGCCGCTGGGGATTCTGGTGCTGTTCGCGCTGAAGTCGGTGTTGCGGCGGAATGAAGTGATGCATCCCGACGGCGAGCAGGACGCGGACGAGGCTGAGAGCTGAGTTTCGAGCCGATGTAGCTCAGTTGGTAGAGCACTCCCTTGGTAAGGGAGAGGTCACCAGTTCAATCCTGGTCATCGGCTCCAGATTTAGGTTTTGCTGGAGGCTGACAGCTGATCGCTGACAGCTGGGTTTAGGGCGGGAGTAACTCAGTGGTAGAGTCACAGCCTTCCAAGCTGTTGGTCGCGGGTTCGATTCCCGTCTCCCGCTCCAGAGATTAAGGTTCGCGGGCGAGGCCGCGCCACACGAGCAGAGCAATGGGTTTCGAACAGGCTGCCATCAAGGTTGAGAAGACGCAGGAGTACTCGAGGCTGCAAGCCGCCATCGAGCAGGCGTTCCTGCCGAACAAGGTCGAAAGATTCCTGAAGCAGATGGATCGCAAGGGAATCCGGATTCGCGATTTTGACGGATTGCTGGTACAGCGGGTGCTCGACGGCGATACGGCGCAGAACTCGCAGCAGCTATATCAGTCGCTGAGTCTATCGGACCAGGCTCTGATGCGTGAGTTCTTCCTCTCGAAGATCGAAGAGGTCGACACCGCGCTGCGGCATAAATTTAAGAAGCTGTATCAGTACTACTGATCGATTAACTGAGAGCTGAAGGCTGAGAGCTGACCACTCGAGCTAGAAGCTAGGAGCTAGAGGCTGCAATCATGGCGAAAGAGAAATTTGAGCGTAATAAGCCGCACTGCAACGTAGGGACGATTGGACACATTGATCATGGCAAGACGACGTTGACGGCGGCGATCACGAAGGTATTGTCGAAGCACAATCCGTCGA
>Ga0335085_10003055_pt1 | contig 29830 bp, 34 predicted proteins | sample Lox_Sample_45_FD_206712 | JGI IMG/M metagenome (GOLD analysis project Ga0335085, IMG submission 206712) | Soil microbial communities from Loxahatchee National Wildlife Refuge, Florida, United States - Lox_Sample_4.5 | ecosystem: Environmental > Terrestrial > Soil > Wetlands | place: USA... | reverse complement strand
ATAACAGCGGCGACTGAAAATTCGGCCACAACTGGCGCATGTTCGGATACGGCAGCGCAAAGTAAATCTGCCAGATGCGCCCAAGATGCACCGCAACAAACAGGCCGGCCGTCATCAGCGAGAAAGTGGTCATCGCTTCGGCAAAGCGATAAATCGGCTTGCGCCAATCGGCATGTATGATATGAAGAATCGCTGACAGCAAGGTACCGGAATGGCTCATGCCGATCCAGAAGATGAACGAGGCGATGTACAAACCCCACATGTGCGGGTTGTCGAAATTGCCGACACCCAGCCCCATGGTGTACTGATACACCTCGCAGCCCACCGCAACGCCGACCGCGGCAATTGCGGCGAACAAAATGACCCAATACAGCTTCCGGGGATTTTCCAGGCTCTTCAGCACGTCTTTGTTAATCTGTGCCCAAGCGATGTCTTCGCGAATATCTTTCATCGTTTATTTCCTAAAGAAATTTCAGTGGGTTTGCAAACTTAAATTTCGGTTTCGCGCACACGCTCCAGATACATGATCGAGGGATAGGGTGCCAGAAATTCATATATCCGATAACCGCGCAGATCGCTTCCGCCCGGTTCCTCATCCTTGGCCTGCTCATGCTTGTCCAGATCGACCTGCTGTGCGCGCCACTGCTTATGCACCTTCGATTCAGGATCGACCAGATTGCCGAAGCTGATGGCGCTAGTCGGACAGGCTTGCTGGCAGGCCGTCTGAACTTCACCATCGTGCACCAGACGCCCCTGGGTCTTTGCGTCACTTTCGGCCTGCCTCAACCGCTGCATACAGAAGGTGCATTTCTCCATCACACCCTTGCTGCGCACCGTCACGTCCGGGTTCAATTGCATGTTCATTTCGGCGGGCCAGACATTGTCGGTGGTGGGGTAATCCCACCAGTTGAAATAGCGGACTTTGTACGGGCAGTTGGACGAGCAATAACGCGAACCGATACAACGGTTGTAAACCTGGGAATTAAGTCCGTCGGGCGTATGATTGGTTGCCCCTACCGGGCATACCGTCTCGCAGGGAGCGGCTTCGCATTGCTGGCACAGCATCGGCAAGAATCGCGCGCCCTGATCCGGAAACTCACGTCCGTCTTCGTCCCAATAACGCTCGATGCGCATCCAGTGCATTGCCTGGCCATGCGAGAATTTTTCCCTACCCACGACCGGCAGATTGTTTTCCGCATAACATGCGACAGCGCAGGCATTGCAGCCACTGCATGCGTCCAGGTCAATCGCCATCGCCCACTTGTAAGGGTTGTGCGGGACGTCTCCATCCGGATGCCGGTGGCGGAATTGCGAGTAGTCAGCAAACAAAGTGCTAAGCGACATCTTCAGATCTCCTTCGAAAGGTTTACTTTATCAGTGGTCATGAGCGGGACAATTTTTTGACCCAATTGTTTGCCGCCTACCGGGCCTTCATCCTTGACCACGATCACGCGCTCGCCCGTTTTGCTGATTTTGACGCGTGTCTCATGCAGAGCAAGTTCACCAGTTTCCTTGTCAAACACCATATCCAGAATCTGGAACGGGTTGACGCCATAACCCTTGGCGTAACGGCCCATGGCTTCATGGCCGCGTCCGAGCGGAATTGAAATCGCATCCGGATGTATCCCCGGAAACAGATAGGCTTGCACCTTGACCGAACCGTTCTTTCCGGTCACTTCGACAATATCGCCCTCTTGTATCCCCAATTCGGCTGCCCTTTTAGGGTGAATCTCAACCCAGGAATCCCACACGATGGTGGTCATCGGATCGGGTGATTCCTGCAACCAGGGCTGGTTGGTATGGCGCCCATCGCGCAGACTGCCGGTCACATGCGGAATCAGCTGAAACGGATACTGGGCATCGATAGCGGCAGGTTGAGGAAGAGCCAGACCTGCCACGCCGGACTTGACGGATAGTGAAGCGTGCGCAGCACCGGGCAATTTGACGATGCCTTTGCTCAGTGTCTCGTTCCAGAAAATATCGTCGTCAGCAATGCTTCCGCTACCCAGTGCGCTCTTGTTATTCAACACGGCCGAACGCAGATAGCCGTAGAAATCATCGAATTTTTTGTATTCCTCCGCACGGCGCTGTTTGATCAAGGCCAGCAATATGTCGCCCATGCCGCGGGTATCGGGATGCAGCGTTTCCATCAGCGGCTGCTGAATGTTGATTTGCGCGCCTTCGGCCATGTACTCGGGCACCTGGGTTCCCCAGTCTTCCAAAGCGGAATCGAGTGGCAACACCAGATCAGCCTGCATCGCGGTTTCATCCAGGTAATGTGCGAATGCCACCTTGAAACCGGCTTTGGCCATGTTGTCCCTGAACTTCATCGCGCCCGGCGCAGTGAATACCGGGTTGGCCGCATAACTGAACAACACCTTGTACTTGCCCGCTGCCAGTCCGTCATTCAGTGTCTTCAAAGATGCAGTATTGCCGGTCGCCGGCGCCATTTGCGGGAATGGCACAATCGCAGGCGCCTCAACCGTCTTGCCGACATTGCCCAACACCTGATTAAGCAGATTGATCGCGGCGGCGTTCTGTGAACCATGTGCATAGCCTTCTGCAGCATTGCCCACCAACACCAGGCTGGGGGTACGGGCTTTCAGCAAAGCAGCAATCTTGTCGATCTGCTCTGCCGACACGCCGGTGTCCTTGCTGACGCGCTCTTTGCCGTAACCCTTCACTGCGGACGCCACATCTCCGGGAATTGTTACCCCGTGGCTACCCAGCGCATTGATGATGCCCAGCGCCAGGATACCTTCCGTTCCGGGACGCACCACCAGCCAGCGGTCTGCATTGGCTCCGGTAATGGTCATCTTGGATTCGATCTGTACCAGCACACCGCGCTGTCCATTCACGCCCTTGCGGAACTGGGCATACTGCTGGGAGAAATGCACCGGGGAAACCCAAGCGCCCAGAAAGTCGGCGCCGAACGACAGCACTACCTTGGCCTTGTTGATATTGAAGCGCGGCATTTCCACGCCATAGGATTTCTTGTTTGCCGCACGCACCACGGCAGGCGCGATCGCTTCATAGACGAAATGGTTCTTGCAGCCGAAGCTGTCCAGATAATTGCCCAGCAATACCTTGAGATGGCCGCTCACGCCGCCGGTCAAAAAGGCGATCTCTTCGCCGCTGACACCTTTTAGCTTGTCTGCGATCAATGCATAAGCCTTGTCCCAAGTGACGGCCTCGCCCTGATCGCCGGTGCGCAACAACGGCTCGCGCACACGATCCGGATTGTAGTGATGCTGCACCCCGGCCTGCCCCAAGCCGCAGGTTTTGCCGCGATTGATCGCAGAATTGGGATTGCCTTCCAGCTTCAGCACGCGCCCTTCGCGTACGCGCCCCATGATGCTGCAACCGGCATCGCATTGCGCACACGTCGAATTGAAATACACGCTGACGCTGGGAATCATGTAGTCGTTCGTTTCGACATAAGAAACGACCGTTTCCTTGCCATTCTCAACCATTCCGTTACCACAGCCGCTCAATGCAGCTGCCGTACCGCTCCAACCCAGCACCTTCAGAAAATCACGCCGATCAAATTCATTGTTCATCTTTACAACCTTTCTAAACTATTTATGGCATTCCCAACAGTCGTTCGGACCCTGGGCCTTGAGCATGACCGACGCATCGGTAATCGGTTTGCGCATGCTGTACCAATATTTCTGATCGCCAATGGGTGTGCCGCCTTCGGCCGTGACCGGATGGTTAATTTCGTGGCAGGTGACGCAGAATCCCATGGAAAGCAAACGCTGGCGGCGTGCCACCGTCATTGTTTTCACATCGCCATGGCAATAACCGCAGACCTCTTGAACAGGGCGGTTTAACTGGAAGATGAAACGCTGGACATGACGCTCATGACTGAAGCGCACGAAGTCCGGAAGGTCGTGCACTTTCTTCCAGGGAATGGCCTTCTTGGCATCCCAGTATTCGAACAATTTCTTGATGCGCGGTTTGTCGCGAACCGAATCAATACTCTGATGGCAGCCTATGCATTTTTGTACCGGGGGTATACCCGCCACCAAACTGCGCCGGGCGTAGGTATGGCAATACATACAGTTGATTTCCATTCCGCCCTTGTCGTGGTCGCCGGCATGTCGGAAATGGGGAAATTCGATCGGCTGCTCGATCGCAGGGCCCACGTTATCCGGGCCGGACGCAAAGTATTTCGACTCCCACTCAGAGAAAGCAGAACCTCCGCTATCAGACATTTCCTTTGCAGCCTTGTCGATAGCGGAACCTTCAACACCCGGATCCGCCGGCTCGGATTGAGTTGCTTCGGTGACATAACTGCCCAAGGCAAAAAGCAGCCCAGTGAATAAAACGGAAAAACGTAAGAAACGGTGCATCGTGTGCGCTCCCCCCAGCAAACAAATGATCCCACACCCCTTAACTTCTGGCATGATGGAACAAATCATTCAGATTATTTTTTGATATGTTGCGTCGCGATTATAATCAGTACATCTTTGTTTTTTTCCGCCCGAACGAGCACGGCGCGATTGCACGGACGAATAATGTCTAGTCTGAAAAATAAAGTCAACATTGAATATTGCAACCCGCGCACGACATTACAAAAAAGTTATATGCCACACGTAATTACAGCAACTGCTTATATACCTTTGGATACATTTCGATACATTATCAAATGTAGGATCACTTCGGATATGACAAGATGAATGAAGAACTGGCGATACTTGAATTTTTCGCCCAGACAGAACATTTATCGCTGGGTCTCACGGTAGCCGAACAGATGGACAAGGTGCGCGAGCAAATGAACAACGGCCTTTGGCTGAATTTGCGATCACGGCTTGAACGGCTGATGAAAGAACGTGGACTGGCATGGGGTTTCGAACCCACCGAAAACAGGAACGCACCAGATTGCCTGGTCGGATTGCATTGCAGCTTCGGGACTGAACAGCCACTTTACCTTCGCCCGATGATGGAACAACAACATCTGGGCGGGGAATGGAGAATTTATTTCGGTTTGATGTGGAGTGCCGTTCCCTCGCGCGAACAACTCCGAATTGAATCAGTCAACGGCCTGAAAGCGTCGCTGCAAAAAGCCGGCTTCAGGAGTAACGAAAGTTTTCTTGCTTGGAAATGGACGGCATTTCATCCGCGACGCAAAGATTTTCTGTTGCGATATGCGCAGCAGCCTGAAACATTATTGGATGATATCCAAAATAATTTTAGGCCGTTGCTGATAGACCATCATGAAGCCATCGAATCCGCCAATGCAGCACTGAAAGTTTCGGCAGAAAGCCTGGTTTCTTCTTTGGCTCGATTGCGCAACGAATTGATCGATTGACCGGAACACCCCGCACAAAAATTTCAAACCTTTGCGTTTAAATCGGGTTGTTCTGGTCGAAAAAACGATGTTCCAAACCGAATTGCACAGCCAGATGTTCACCCAGCGCCTGGATGCCGAAACGCTCGGTCGCGTGATGTCCGGCGGCTATAAACGCGACACCGGTTTCATTGGCCAGGTGAAAGCTCTGCTCCGATACTTCCCCGGTAATATAAGCATCCGCACCCCGAGCAATTGCCTGTTCGAAATATCCTTGAGCAGCACCGCTGCACCATGCCACTTTTAGAATCTGTTTGGCATCCTCGCCGATGACTTGCGGGGCGCGCCGCAAAACTTGCCTGATCTGCAAGGCCAGTTGTGCCAGCGTCTGGGATTGCGTCAACGAACCGATCCATGCGATGTTCTGGTCACCGAACCGGCCCAGCTCGATCAAGTCCAGCCGCTTTCCGAGCTGGGCATTGTTACCCAATTCGGCATGTCCATCGAGCGGCAGATGGTATGCCAGCAAGCTCACATCGTTGCGCAACAGCTCGGCGATGCGTTTCTTCTTTACACCAACAATAGTAGCCTCTTCATTGCGCCAGAAATAACCATGATGCACCAGGATCGCATCCGCACCCCAGGCGATTGCGTCTTTCAGCACTTGCTGCGAAGCTGTCACCCCGGTTGCGATGCGCCGCACCTCAGCACGGCCTTCGACCTGAACACCATTCGGACAATAATCCTTGAACAGATTGGTTTGCAGCAGGCTTGCGTTATAATCGCACAATTCACTTAGCAGCATAACGTCCCCTTCAGTATTTTGGACAATTTGGTTCATCATAACATGCGTAAACACTGGCTTTTGTTCTCCCAAACCGTCACTATCGCGCTGGCGCTTCTGTTCATTGTTCATACTCTGAAGCCCGAGTTGCTTCCGAATGCGGCTCGCGGCGGTGTGGTCACGCTTTACGAAAACACACCACTGGCTGGTGACAACCGTTCACCCGCAGTGGGTATGAGCGCCGCGGCACAAAAAGCCATGCCAACCGTGGTGAACATCTTTACCAGCACCATCATCAAAAATCCGGTCAATCCCTTCATGGATGATCCGCGCTTCAAATTCTTCTTCGGTGACCAGTTCGATACCGAACCCCAAAGCAGTTCCAGCCTTGGCTCAGGCGTGATCGTCAGTCCAGATGGCTACATCCTGACCAACCAGCATGTGGTTGAAGCGGCCGATCAAATCGAGGTGGCTCTGTCCGATGGCCGCAAGTCCAAGGCTCATGTCGTCGGCTCGGACCCCGAAACCGACTTGGCAGTGATCAAAATCGATCTGCCCGGCAACCTGCCGGCAATCACCTTCGGACATCCGGAACAGGCGCATGTGGGAGACATGGTACTCGCCATCGGCAACCCCTTTGGCGTGGGTGAAACCGTCACAATGGGCATCGTCAGCGCGCTCAAGCGCGACCATTTGGGGATCAACACGTTCGAAAACTTCATCCAGACGGACGCCGCGATCAACCCCGGCAATTCGGGCGGTGCCCTGGTTGACAGTAACGGCAACCTGATCGGCATCAACAGTGCCATCTATTCGCCGAACGGAGGTTCACTGGGTATCGGCTTTGCGATATCCGCCAGCACGGCAAAAAAGACCATGGAACAGATCATTCAGCATGGCTCGGTAACACGCGGCTGGGTAGGGGCAGGAGTACAGGAGCTCACCCCGGAACTGGCCGAGTCTTTCAAACTGGGCGATACCAAAGGCGTGCTGATCACCGAAGTGATACACGATAGTCCTGCAGAACATGCCGGGGTAAAGGCCGGGGATATACTGGTCGCGATTGACGATAAAACAATCGATGATTCCAGCGCCATGCTGGATACGGTTGCCAATCTGCCACCGGGCAAAATGGCCATGATCAGGCTGATGCGCAACGGAACAATGATGGAGGTGCAGGTGAAGATCGGCAAACGCCCGAAACCGGTTGCGGAGTAGTTCGCAGACCAGTCTTTGGCAGTTACCGGCTATCTTGTTCGGCAGCTTTCTCGCCCGGCTTGACCCAATTCGCCACAACGATCCCGGCTTCATATAGCAGCCATAACGGAATGGCTAGCATCGATTGTGACACCACATCGGGGGGGGTAAAGATCGCTCCGATCACGAATGCTCCAACCACCATATACGGACGGATTTCCCGCAATTTGTCGACTGTGATGAAACCCATACGTACCAGCAGTACGATTGCCACCGGTACCTGGAAAGTGATGCCGAATGCCACAAACATGGTGAGAACGAAACTCAGATATTTATCGATGTCGGTCATCACCGCCACGCCATGCGGCGCGCTGGAGGTGATGAAGCCGAACACAACAGGGAAGACTATAAAGTAAGCGAATGCCATGCCGCAAAAGAACAATATCGAACTGGCGATGATCAGCGGCCACACCAGACGCTTTTCGTGTTCGTATAAGCCGGGCGCGACAAAGCGCCATATCTGATAAAGAATGTAAGGCAAAGCAATCAGGAAGGCCGTCATCAGGGCGACCTTGAGCGGCACGAAAAAAGGGGTGGTGACATCCGTGGCGATCATCTGCCCGCCTTTGGGCAACCTGGCCAACAGAGGGCGCGCCAACAGGGTGTAGAGGTCGGATGACCACGGAAACAGACAGACGAATACCACCAGTACAGCCACAACGGAATTCAGCAGGCGCGTGCGCAGTTCAACCAGATGAGCAATAAAACCCTCTCCGGTATTCATTCTGGCTTGTCGCCCGGCGTTAATGCGGACGGGTTCCCGGCGGGTTGCGTAGTCTGTTGCGATGTTTGATCAGGCGAGGAAAGTTTTGCCACGGCTTCATTGATCTGCTGCACTTGTTGGTCGGCTGTCAGTGCAGCCTGCTTGACTGACTGTTCCATTGCACTGGCTTCGGCTTGAACCTTCTGCTGCAACTGGCGGAATTCCTCAACTGCCATGTCGCGTTCGATGTCCGCTTTAACGCCGTTCACATAACGTTGTGCACGCCCCCAAAGGTGCCCCAGCGTGCGCGCCACTTTCGGCAGGCGCTCCGGTCCGATCACGATGAGCGCCACCACCATGATCAACATCAATTCAGAAAAACCAAAGTCGAACATCCGAGTCCACCACAGGAAAGGTTATACGTTCGTGGTCTTCTTGTCCTTCACCTCGCCTTCGATGGTCTGGCCGCCTTCCTTGATCTGTTGGGCGGGCTCTTCCTCCGAACGCATGCCTTCCTTGAAGCCTTTCACCGCACTGCCAAGGTCGCTGCCGATATTGCGAAGTTTTTTGGTACCGAAAATCAGCACAATAACCAGCAACACAATAAGCCAATGCCAAATACTCAATCCACCCATCTCGTTCTCCTTAAAATTTATTGCAACGCCACTGAAAGTCAATCGCGCCGCACCATGGGCGGAATTTTCCCGCCCCCGATGACATGGATATGCAAGTGGAATATTTCCTGCCCGCCCCCCTTGCCGGTGTTGATCACAGTTCGAAAACCATTATCCAGTCCCTGCTCTTTTGCCAGTTTGGGTGCCAGCAACAGCATTTTGCCGAGCAAAGCAGAATGCGCATCACGGGCGTCGTCCAGTGTTGCCAGATGCAACTTCGGAACCAGCATAAAATGCACAGGCGCGACCGGGTTGATGTCGTGAAACGCCAACACCTCGTCATCCTCGTATACCTTGCGGCATGGAATCTCCGCCCGGATGATTCTGCAAAACAGGCAATCGCTCATGTTCAATCCTTGGTCCGACCGGCCTTTTCGGCTAATCCTGACACGCCTTCTCGCCGTTCCAGTTCGTTTAGCACATCTTCGGCACGCAAACCGTGCTGCGCCAACAACATCATGCAATGAAACCACAAATCGGCAGTTTCATACACCAGATGGGTTTTGTCGCCTGCCTTGCTGGCCAGTATGACTTCCGTGGCTTCCTCACCGATCTTTTTCAAGATGGCATCCTCGCCCTTGCCGAACAGTTTGGCAACATAGGAACTTTCCGGAGAAGCAAGCTTGCGTGCCTCCAGTATTTCGGTCAATTTCTGCAATATGTCTCGCTTCATTTCTTCTTATAGATCTCTTGCGGGGCTTTCAGCACTGCGTCCACTTCCACCCACTCGCCCTGTTCCAAACGAGTGTAAAAACAGCTTTCCCGCCCGGTATGACAGGCGATGCCCCCTAGTTGTTCAACCCGCAATAGGATCACATCCCCATCGCAATCAAGCCTGATCTCTTTCACCTTCTGGAAATTCCCTGACTCCTCGCCCTTATGCCAGAGTTTCTTGCGCGAACGCGACCAATACACCGCTTCATTCTTTTGCCGCGTCAGTTTCAGTGCCTCGCGGTCCATCCAGGCCACCATCAGAACCCGGCCAGTGGCTGCATCCTGGGCAATGGCCGGCACCAATCCATCCTCGGACCAGTTCACTTTATTTAACCATGCTTCGCTCATGCGTGAGCCACCCTTCATTCTCTTATTAACCGGACATGTACCGTCGAGATAGCGCTTGATAATCAGGCCGTTTGCATCTCGCCTTATAACCGTACCTCAATGCCCTGCGCGGCCATAAACTGTTTGGCTTGCTGCACGGTGAATTCCCCGAAATGGAAAATACTCGCAGCCAGTACCGCATCCGCACCCCCCTTTTTGACAGCATCGACCAGATGTTGCAGTGTACCTGCTCCTCCGCTGGCAATCACCGGTATCTCCAGTGCGTCGGTGACGGCACGTGTCAACGCCAGATCAAAACCGCTTTTTTGCCCGTCCCGGTCCATGCTGGTCAGCAGAATTTCGCCCGCGCCCGAATCCTGCATCCTTCTTGCCCACGCCACCGCATCCAGGCTAGTGGCGTTACGTCCTCCGTGGGTGAACACTTGCCAATGCCCGGGTGAAACCTGCTTCGCATCAATCGCCACCACAATACACTGGGCACCATATCGTCCGGCCGCATCGGCAACCAGCTGCGGATTGAGTACTGCGGATGTATTGATGCTGACCTTATCCGCTCCGGCATTCAGAAGGTCGCGCACATCGCCGACTTCACGCACCCCCCCGCCCACGGTCAACGGTATAAACACCTGGGAAGCGACTTGCTCGATGATACGAAAAATTATTCCCCTGGCATCCGAGCTTGCAGTGATATCCAGAAAGGTCAGTTCATCTGCGCCTTGCTCGTCATAGCGCCGCGCGATTTCCACCGGATCGCCGGCATCGCGCAACTCGACAAAACTCACGCCTTTGACGACACGCCCCGCCGTCACATCAAGACAGGGAATGATACGCTTGGCGAGCATGGGCTAGTGTGCCGCCCCGGTCAATTCATCCGCCAAAGTTTGCGCGGCTTTGAAATCCAGTGTTCCTTCGTATATCGCGCGCCCGGTGATCGCGCCGGTGATCCCCTCGGCCTGAACCGCGCACAGGGCCCGAACATCGTCCAGGTTGGTGATGCCGCCGCTGGCGATGACCGGCACATGCAACGGGCCGGCCAGTTCGACCGTGGCGGGAATATTCACTCCGGACAACATTCCGTCGCGACCGATGTCTGTGTATATGATGGCTTCCACGCCATAGCCTTCGAATCGTTGTGCCAGATCAGCCACGTCATGCCCTGTCAACTTGGACCATCCGTCCACAGCCACTTTCCCGCCCTTGGCATCCAAACCCACCATGATGTGGCCGGGAAATGCATCGCAGGCTTCATGCAGGAAGCCCGGCACTTTCACCGCCGCGGTGCCGATGATGATGTAAGTCACCCCGATATCAAGATAGCGCTCGATGGTTTCCAGATCGCGCACACCTCCGCCCAGTTGCACCGGAACATCTGTTCCGACCGCTTCGACGATGCTGCGCACCGCGGCCTCGTTCTTCGGCTTGCCGGCAAACGCGCCATTCAGGTCAACCAGATGCAAGCGGCGCGCGCCTTCAGCTAGCCAGTGTTTTGCCGTAGCAGCGGGATCTTCCGAAAACACCGTGGCATCTTTCATCACGCCTTGTCTCAGGCGCACACAATGACCATCTTTCAAATCTATTGCAGGAATAATCAGCATGGCAGTAAAAATAAGTTAAGGATTCCATTGCATGAAGTTTTGCAGCAGTTTTAGCCCGGCCGCTTGGCTTTTTTCAGGGTGGAATTGCACCGCAAACAAATTATCCTTCGCAACCGCACAAACGAATGATCGCGGATATTGACTGGTCGCCTGAACCAGTGATGCATCCTGCGGCTGAACATAGTAACTATGTACAAAATAGAAACGCGCATCCTGTGCGATATCGTCCCACATCGGGTGTTGACCGTGATGAACCTGATTCCAACCCATATGCGGCACCTTGAGTTTATTCCCCTGTGTATCCTGCATATTATTGGCAAAGCGCACCACATTCCCGTGCAAAATCCCCAGCCCGGAAACATCACCCTCGGCACTGTGTTCGAACATCATTTGCAGCCCGATGCAGATGCCGAGAAAGGGCCTGCTGCATGCAGCCATCAATACGGCATCTCTTAGTCCACGCGCATCCATTTCTCGCATGCAATCGGGCATCGCACCCTGCCCCGGGAATACGACACGTTTTGCATTTGCAACGGTGTCAGCATCGTCAGTAATGACGATTTCGGCAGCGGGGGCCACTTGGCGCAAGGCCTGTTCGACCGAACGCAAGTTACCCATACCGTAATCGACTACTGCTACATCAGCCATTGTTTTGAAATTATAGTGATCCCTTGGTGGAAGGCGTCACCCCTACCATGCGCGGATCGAGCTCCAATGCCATGCGCAGCGCGCGTCCGAAAGCCTTGAATATGGTCTCGGCCTGATGGTGGGCATTGTCACCCGAGAGATTGTCGATATGCAATGTCACCAAGGCGTGATTGACGAAACCCTGGAAGAATTCCTTGATAAGATCCACATCAAAATCACCGACATTGCCGCGCACAAATTCACAATTGAACACCAGTCCCGGTCGGCCGGAAATATCAAGCACTACGCGCGACAACGCCTCATCCAGCGGTATGAACGCGTGGCCATAGCGACGCAAACCTTTCTTGTCGCCTATTGCCTGATTGAATGCCTGGCCGAGTGTGATGCCAATGTCTTCCACGGTGTGGTGTGCGTCGATGTGCAGATCGCCCTTGGCCAGTATATTCATATCCAGCAACCCATGCCGGGCGATCTGGTCCAGCATGTGATCAAGGAAAGGCAATCCGGTATCAAACTTGGATTTGCCGCTGCCCTCAAGCGCCAGTTCGATCGTGATCCGGGTTTCCAGGGTGTTGCGTGAAACTTTCGCGCTGCGCATGATTTGGCCTTATGCGTATGTAATGATGGTTTCTTGTAATGCGGCAATGAATTTGTCGTTTTGCTTTCTACACAACCCGAAGGCGAGCCTCCACCGTAACTCGCTATCCATGGTATAAAATTTCCTTCAATGCTGACATGAATCGATCGTCTTGGCTCCGGCTGATCCAATGGCAAGCCGAAACTCACCCTACTTCGCACATACTTTCCTTTAATGCAGCCACAAACCGTTCATTTTCTTCCGGTGTCCCCACTGTCACACGCAAGCAGTCTTTCAGCATCGGGTGTCCTCCCTGCAGGTTCTTGATAAGCACCCCGCGCTGTTTCAAACCATTGAATATCCCCGTTGCATTTGCGACGCGGAACATCAGGAAATTTGCCTCGCTCGGGTAAACCCTCACCGCTGCGATTTCCCTCAACTGCCCATAAAGTTTAGTCCTATCCCGTTTGATGTGTTCGGCTTGCTGCAACAACACCCCATGATGAACCAATAATATTTCAGCCACCAATTGCGGCAATACGCCGACATTATACGGCAAGCGCAGCTTTTCCAACTCCCCCAGCCATGCTGAACTGCCCGCCAGAAAGCCGAGCCGCAATCCGGCCATGCCGAGCTTGGAAAAAGTGCGCATCACCAATAGATTTGCATAACGCGTCAGGTGAGGAATAAAACTGTCACGGGCAAAGGCATAATAAGCTTCATCCAGCACCACCAGACCCGGCGACGCTTCAATGATTTGCACCAAGGCGTCCGCCGAATACAGGTTACCCGTCGGATTGTTCGGACAGGCCAAAAAAATCAGCGCCGGGCGCTTACGCTTGATTGCAGCGAGTAATGAGCGCAAATCCAGCGAATAATCCTCTGCCAGCGGTATCCCCGTATAACGCATACCAATGAACGTCGCGATCACTTTGTACATCACGAACGACGGTTCCACACTCAGCAACGTCGCACCCGGTTTGTTAAGAGCCAAAACCAGCAACTGGATAAGCTCGTCCGAGCCGTTGCCGAGCAACAACTCCATCCCTTCGGGCAGGCCAATCGTGGTACGGATTATTTTCTTGAGCGACACTGCCCCGGGATCCGGATAACGGTTAATGGCTGCAGCGGCAACCGCAGCTGCAATTTCGCCTCGCAGTTCAGGCGGCACCAGATACGGGTTCTCCATCGCATCCAGCTTGATGTAACCGGAACTGTCCGGCACGTGATAAGCATTCAGTTCAAGGATCTCCTGGCGCAGCAGCATGCCAGCGAGTTTAGATGCCGATAGGGAAGACATGAAACGAAATTAGCACATCGTAATTACAACAGCGCAAAGCTTACCACACCTGGACTTAACTATAAATTGAGATTACGCCGTTCCTTCCTGCCCTCGCTATCGCGCAGCTCGAAGCAGACTTTCCCATCCCGATTGCTGATAAGCGACAGACGATAGCCTAATTGTCCCGCCCAGCGAGCGGCCTGGTACAAGCCTATCCCCAGGCCGTTTTCGGAGGCGACGACGCCGCGCAGCAAATTCGCGGCAATCTTTTCAGGTACGCATTCGCCGTTGTCGCAGACAGTAAGGCTCACCGGTTCGGATTGAATTTGGATGGAAATACCGATATCCGGATCAGACTGGCGTTTTCTCATCGCGTTGTCGATCAGATTGTCGATTACGCAATCGAATAGTGCGGCGGGAATGTTTTTCTCCGGCAACCTGTCCGGCTCGTGCCAGTCGATAACCCGGTGCTTGTTGCGCAGCCGCAAGGTGTCCCACCACGCATTCAGGGCAAGTTGCGCGGTTTCGCTCTCGGGTATATGCGGCTGGTGAAGTTTAAGCAGTGTCATTTCGATGCGCTGGGTAAGCAACGGGAGTTGCTGCAGCAGCAATTGCTGCGCGCGTTCTTCGCGGCTTTGTGCGATTGCGGTGAGCGAAAGCAGCGACTGCAGCATGTTCTTCAGGTCATGGGTGAGACGCGACCCGGTCTCATACACGGCCTGCAAACGCGTAATGTCACGCAAGCTTTGTTCCCGTTGCTTGGCTTGATAGAAGTAGGCGATCAATTTGACAAGCAGGTGTATGTGCAAGACCAAAGTGGGATTGAGCGATTGATTGGAATATATGGTCAAGCGCAGACCATCCTCTTGCGCCACCACACTGTGCTTGCTGAATTGTCCAAATTGCCCTGTTGCATCGGGCGACTGCCATGACAAGCCCGATAACCACTGAAAATCCTCGAGCAAGGTAACCGCGCGACGCAGATAGGCCTCCGCATCGGGTTCATGCTGGACCGCCACGGTCAATTGGTTTAGCCAGTCTTCAAATGGAGTGCCGACATTCAACAGGTAACGCGAGAACATCACTTGCAGGCCGGCGAAACCGAAGCGCGGATTCCACAAAGCGCCAAATACCAGAAGGATAAACCCGATCAGGAACAACGTGCGCAACAGCGCTTCAAGGTAATCCAGCCCGCCCAAGGTCATAAATGCGAGACTGCCAAGCACCACCAGAGTCAGCAGCATGAATAGCAGCAAGCTATAGATGAAGTCCAGCGCCTGGGTGCTTTCTGATTGTGTCTTCCTGACTGGCAACACCGTCATGACCAACAGCAGTAACGGTAATACGTATCTCATCAGAATGCGCCCGGCATCGATGGTATATTGCGCCGCAAACAGATTCGGCAGTACCCAAAGCAGCAGAACCGCGAGCAGATAGACCATCACGGAAAGGTATAACCATCGCGCCAGACGATTGTGAAATGCAAAAATGCGAGCGCCAACCAAACCAAACAGGCCCGTCAGCCAGAATGCGATTGTCCACCAGCTCAACCAGAAAAGCGCTGCCGCAGCCGAAATCATGATAAATACGAACGCGCCCGTCCCGACCCTGCTCTCGCCGCGCCATAACGGCTGCCAGAGCAGGAACAGACCCAGGTGAGCCAGCAACAGCGGATGCACCCACGGGCTTTTCACACCAATCAATAGCGCGCCGTGCAATAACCAGAGCATCGCCGGCAAAAGCCAGCGATTGATAAACAAATGTTTCATCACATATGTTGTCGGCATTTCGTCATTATATTGTCGATATTTCGTCACAACCTTCAAACATATTGCTCATCGCCCCTCATTTTAAACATCCCGGAGAAACCCTGAAACAATAAGAATTCAACCGAATGGCTTGATTTTACGGAATTCCTGCTGTGCGAGAGTGACAGGATCAAAATACCTGTGTATTATTGGCACAACATTTGCTGTTATTCGGGCGTAGCACATAAAAACAGGAGATTAACATAATGAAACGGAATCAATCAGGCTTTACCTTGATCGAAATCGCCATCGTACTGGTGATTATCGGGCTTCTGCTCGGCGGGGTGCTGAAAGGACAAGAACTCATCAACAGCGCCAAGGTCAAGAACCTGGCCACCGATTTCAAGAACGTGCCCGTGTACATCTACGGCTATCAGGACAAATACCATGCCCTGCCCGGCGATGACGTCAATGTTGCCACCCACTTGGGTGCCGCAGCAACACCTTGCACGGGTGCCCCTGTAGTTGTCGCGGGCAGCTGTAACGTGGGAAGCGGCGTCATTGACGGCGGCTGGGATTCCCTTACTGCCGCTACCGAATCCTATGTATTCTGGCAGCACGTCCGTCTGGCCGGTTTTGCTTCGGGGATTACCGACACGACTGCCGCGGCCCAGCCAACCTATACACCAACAAATGCGGTTGGCGGAAACATCGGAATAACCAATGCGGCACAATCTCCGGTTACCGGGTTAACGGGAACCTACATCGTCTGCTCCAATGCGATACCAGGCAAATTCGCCACCCAGCTTGACACCCTGTTGGATGACGGCAACACCGCCACCGGCTCTATGCAGGTCGTGCCTGTCAACACTCCGACTGCAACGCCTGTAGCTGCGATTGCGACCGGGGCTATTGTGCCCGACACGCCTTACCTGGTTTGCATGGGCTTCTAAAGTATTGCCTGCATTACCCAAGCCCGCTTCGGCGGGCTTTTTTATCGCCCCCAAATCTTATTTCCCATGGTGCAGCTGCAGTTCGGCCACCTGCAATGCATCCGGCGTACCGAGCAGCACCAGGATGTCTCCCGCCTGCAGCAGCAAATCCTCGCTGGGTTGCGCGCCGTGCACGTTGCGTCTGCGCACGGCATTTACTTCGACATCCAATTCTTCCAAACCAAGATCGCCTAGTCTTCTGCCCGCCGCATCGGAATCGTTCTTGAGCAGCACGCTGAGAAAGCGCGGCTGCGAATCTTCTCCGGCGCTGTCCTCTTCATTTTGAACGGTGCGAAAATAGCCGCTGAACGCCGCATAACGCCCTGCGCGGCTTTCCTGGACACGGCGTATCACCCGGTTCAGCGGCACGCCGGACATCAGCAATGCCTGCGAGGCCAGCATCACGCTGCCTTCCGTGACTTCCGCCACCACCTCCGCAGCGCCGGCTTTCTTGAGTTCCTCGATATGGGCATCGTCGGTAGTGCGCACCACCACCGGAAGGTCGGGGCGCAATTGATTCACATGATGCAAAATCTTCAGCGCGGAATGTTTGTCGTTGTAGGTGATCACCAGGGCTTTTGCGCGCAGCAACCCGGCGGCAACCAGCACTTCGCGCTTGGCAGCATCTCCATATACGACGCTTCTTCCTTCGGATGCGGCCTCATGCACGCGTCGCGGATCAAGATCCAGTGCGATAAAGCGAAGATTCTCCCGCGTCAGAAAACGCGACAGTTCCTGCCCGCTGCGCCCGTAACCGCAGACGATGACATGCGCGTCGCTGGACATGCTTTTGACCGCGATCTGGTGTATCTGCAGGGCGCTATCCATCCACGCCGAGGGAGAAAGACGCCGCACGATGGCCCCTGCGTGTTGTATCAAAAAAGGCGCGGCCAGCATCGAGATCAGCATCGAAGCCAGCACGTTCTGCATCACGTCCATCGGCAGCAGATTGACCTGTCCCGCGAGGGTCAGCAATACAAAACCGAATTCGCCCGCCTGTGCCAGACCAAGGCCGCTGCGGATCGCCGCTCCCCAATCCCCGGCGAACCAGCGCGCCAGCAGCGCCACCACCGCCGCTTTGAACGGCAGCAGAATAAGAAGGATCAACAATATCCAGCCGAATCCGGTGATCACGCTGTGCAGATCCAGCAGCATTCCTATCGTGACGAAGAACAGTCCGAGCAGCACATCGCGGAACGGCTTTATATCCTCTTCCACCTGATAACGGTATTCGGTTTCGGATATGAGCATCCCGGCGACGAAAGCGCCCAGCGCAAGGGAAAGCCCCGCCTGTTCAGTGAGGTAAGCCAGGCCCAGCGTGAAAAGCAGCAGGTTAAGCATGAACAACTCGGAAGATTTTTGCGCCGCGACCAGATGAAACCACGGGCGCAAAAGCCTCTGCCCGAAGGTCAGCAATGCCGCAAGGACCAGCGCGGCCTTGAACAATGCGATTCCGATCGTGATATAGACGTGTTCATTACTGCTGGTCAATGCCGGGATGATGATGATCAGCGGCACGACGGCCAGGTCCTGAAACAGCAACACCCCCATGATTTTCTGACCGTGCGGCAAGTTCAGTTCGGCGTGTTCGACCAGCATCTTGCTGACGATCGCGGTAGAAGACATCGCCAGCACCCCCCCCAGCGCCAGGCCGGCACGCCAATCCAGCCCGAAGAACAGCGAAGTGAGCATCACCAGCAACATGGTCGCCACCACCTGCGCTGTGCCCAGTCCAAAGACCAGTCGCTGCATGATACGCAGCTTTGCCAGGCTGAATTCCAAGCCGATACTGAACATCAGGAACACCACCCCGAACTCGGCCAGATGCCGGGTTTCCGGCGCATCGGGTATCCATCCCAGCGCATGCGGACCGATCAGGATACCGACCAGGAGATAGCCCAGCATCGCCGGCAGACGCAGAATGCGGCACAGCACCACCACGCCCACGGCAACCGCAAGCAGGATCAGCAGGAGTTGCAAAGAGTTAATCATGTATAAGCTCGAACAACTTTGTCGCCATGTCCGGATAATGCACTAAGTACCGCCCGCTTTCAAAGTTTCCCGGGCAAAATTTTCTGTTCGAAATTTCGCTGTGTATCGGGCCCGCTGCTATAATTCCCGGCCTATGAACAAAATTCTCTCCGCCCCGCCAAATGCGCTGGCGCTCGCGCGCGATGTGTTGAATATCGAGGCCGCTGCCGTTCAGGCATTGAGTTCGCGCCTGGATGAAAGTTTTTTGAGTGCGATGAATGTTGTATTGCACTGTGAAGGACGTGTCATTGTCAGCGGCATGGGAAAATCCGGGCACATCGCGCGCAAGATAGCCGCCACCTTGTCCAGTACCGGAACCCCAGCGTACTTCGTTCATCCGGCCGAGGCCAGCCACGGCGACCTCGGCATGATCACCAGCCAGGATGTCATCATCGCCTTGTCCTACTCGGGTGAAAGCCAGGAACTCATGACCATCGTTCCGGTCATCAAACGCCAAGGCGCCAAACTGATCACCATGACAGGGAACCCCTCTTCCAGCCTGGCCAAAGTTTCCGATGTGCATCTCAATGCGGCAGTGGACAAGGAGGCCTGTCCCATGGGCTTGGCGCCCACTGCCAGCACGACTGCGGCGCTGGCGCTGGGCGATGCGCTGGCGGTGGCGTTGCTGGATGCCAAAGGTTTTGGCGCCGAGGATTTTGCCCGCTCTCATCCCGGGGGCAGCCTGGGCAGGCGTTTGCTCACCCATGTTAGCGATATCATGCGCACCGGCGAGCGGCTGCCCATGGTGGGTCTGGATGCGATGCTGGGTGAAGCGATCCTGGAAATCTCTAAAAAAGGCGTTGGTATGACCGCCATTGTGGATGCCGAGCAGCGCGTGCTGGGCATTTATACTGACGGGGACTTGCGCCGCACGCTTGCCAAGAAACTGGATTTCAATACCACTCCCATTCGCAGCGTGATGTCAGTCAACCCGCGCCGAATCGGGCCGGACAGCCTTGCAGCAGAGGCAGTTCAGATCATGGAGCAATTCAACATCAACCAGATGCTGGTGGTGGATGGACAAAACAAGCTGGTGGGCGCTCTCAATATGCATGATCTGTTGCATGCCAAGGTAATTTGATGTGGGTCTGTTGTTCGGCCATTAGCTGGTTGATTAAAAAACTCCAACCTCCGGCTGACGGCAAATAATAGTAATAGGGAAATTCCATGCTGCTGAGCCGCGCAAAATTGATACGTTTGATCGCATTCGATGTAGATGGCGTAATGACCGACGGCGGATTATTCTTTTCCGATTCCGGGGAAGAATTCAAACGCTTCAATTCGCTGGATGGACACGGATTGAAAATGCTGCGCGCCAGCGGGGTGGAAGCTGCCATCATTACCGGTCGCACTTCGCGTTGCGTCGAAGCCCGCGCAAAGAACCTGGGCATTGCTCATGTCTTTCAGGGCGTGGAAAACAAGCTTGAGTCCATGGTCAATTTGCTCGACAAACTCAAATTGCCGCGCGATGCCGCCGCCTATATGGGCGACGATGTAGTTGACCTCACGGTGATGCGTCACGTCGGCTTGGCGATCTGCGTGCCTGAATCACCGCTGCTGGTGCGCAAACACTCCCACTATGTCACGCAGCGCGGCGGCGGATACGGTGCGGTGCGCGAGGCCTGCGAGTTGATCATGTCGGCGCAAGGCACGCTGGATGCGCAGCTCGCATCCTATTTAAAATGAGATTTTTCTCACGTGCCCGTTACTGGCTGCCGTTGCTGCCATTGATCGGCCTGCTGGGGGTCACCTATTGGCTGAACCTGCAGACGCAGCCGGAGCCGCCCAAGCCTGACAATAGCAAACGTCACGACCCGGATGCGATTGTAGAAGATTTTTCAGCGACGAACCTGAACGAGCAGGGCGTTCCAAGCTTCAAAATGGCCGCAAAAAAACTGTTGCATTACCCGGATGATGACAGCGCCACAATGGAAGAACCGCGTATTACCATGTTGTCCGCCGGGCAGCCGGCTATCCATGCTACCGCCAAACGTGCAACCGTTTCCAGCAAAGGCGAAGAGGTGATTCTGTACGACGACGTAGAAGTTCTGCGCGAAGCGGGCAACAAGAAGCATGGCTATAAACTGCAGACCCAGTATCTGCGTATCTTCCCGGACAAAGATATTGCCGACAGCGACCGTGCCGTCACTATCGTCGATGCGCATAATGTTGTTCATGCGACGGGCATGGAATTGGACAACAAGACTCGCACTTTGAAACTGCTATCGCAAGTTAGAAGCGATCATGTCCCCGACAATCAATAAATCGCTTATTGCGGCCTTCCTGTTCCAGGCATCTCTGCTGCTGTGGGCGCCAGCCTGCTTTGCCGAACGTGCTGACCGCAGCAAACCGATACATCTGGAAGCCGATCAGGTGATTGTGGACGATGTCCGGCACATCAGCACCTTTATCGGCAATGTGCGATTATCCCAAGGTACACTGCTGATCAGTGGCGACAAGATCGTCGTCGTGGAGGACAAGGATGGTTTCAAACACGCCACGGCTTATGGAAATACCGCAGAATTCCGGCAAAAACGCGAAGGATTGGAGGGCTATGTGGAGGGATACGGCGAACGCATCGAGTATGACTCGCGCACAGGAACATTGAACTTCGAAGAAAAAGCTCGCCTCAAGCGCGACAGGGATGAAGTTAGCGGCGACAATATTACTTACAATGTCAAAACAGAAATATTTCACGTGAACAGCGTCGGTACCGGCCCTGAAAACAACCTGCAACAACGGGTTCGGGCAGTGCTTCAGCCCAAATCCGGTGAAAGTATCATCCCCCCTGCCGCTTCGGGAACTTTACCCGTCACCCCTGATACAACCCTCTCCACCCACGATGAACATGAGTGAACTGCGCGCAGTTGGCCTGAAAAAGATATATGGCTCTCGCACTGTGGTGCACGATGCTTCGATGTCGCTGAAAAGTGGCGAAGTCGTAGGTCTGCTCGGTCCGAACGGTGCGGGAAAAACCACCGCGTTCTACATGATTGTTGGATTGATCGCCGCGAACGGGGGGGAAATCTTCATTGACGAACAAAACATCACTCACCTGCCGATACACCGCCGCGCGCGCCTGGGACTCGGTTATCTGCCACAGGAAGCGTCGATCTTCCGACGCCTGACCGTGGCACAAAACATCCAGGCCGTACTGGAACTGCAAGGCGTCGCCAATGAAAATATGAGCAATCATCTGGATAAATTGCTGGAAGACCTGCATATCACCCATATCCGCGACAATCCCGCCATCAGCCTGTCGGGCGGAGAACGTCGGCGCGTGGAGATCGCGCGCGCACTGGCGACCGATCCGCGCTTCATCTTGCTGGATGAACCTTTTGCCGGCGTGGATCCGATCGCTGTACTGGACATACAGAAGATCATCCGCTTCCTCAAGGAACGCGGTATCGGGGTGCTGATCACCGACCACAATGTGCGCGAAACCCTGGGCATCTGCGACCGCGCCTACATCATCAATGCCGGCTCGGTAATGGCTGAAGGCAAGCCGGATGAAATCATTTATAATGAAGGCGTGAGGAAAGTTTATCTGGGCGAACACTTCAAGCTATAACTGGAAGATCTCCCGTATACAACACCAGATAATGAAGCCAACTCTCCAACTTCGAATTTCGCAACAACTGACGCTAACCCCGCAGTTGCAGCAGGCTATCCGTTTGCTGCAACTCTCAACGCAGGATATGCATCAGGAAGTCGCACGGCTGCTGGAAGAAAATCCGATGCTTGAATTGGCCGAAGAGTCGACAATCGGCACTTATTCTCGGGATGCTCCGTCCGCGTCGACCAGCAGCACAGCGCCTGCAGATGAAACGGAGCAATCCGGCAGCGATGATCGCGGAGCTGACGAATTCGGCAGCGAGCCGGCCGACTGGAATACCGGCGGCAGCACGATGCGCAGCACCGACGACGAAGATGAATCCTACCCTGAACAGGCGGCCGAACAAGCCAGTCTACGCGCCCATCTGCATAATCAATTGACCACCAGCTCGCTTGACGCCAAAGATCGCAAGGTGGTCGGATTGCTGATCGACGCCCTGGATGAAAACGGCTACCTGGCCCAGGACCTGGAAGAACTGGTAGCACTATTGCCCGATGAGCTTGAAATCACTCTGGATGACCTGGAAACTGCACTGGTGCAGCTGCAACACCTCGATCAACCCGGACTGGGCGCGCGCAATCTGGGTGAATGCTTGGCACTTCAGCTTAAAGCGCTGCCCGATGACACGCCACAACGCGACTTGGCGGTTCGCCTGGCAAGTCATCACCTTGCACTGGTTGCAGCGCACGACTTCAGCAAGATCAAGAAGCTACTACGCTGTTCTGACGACGAATTGCGCGCTGCACAAAACCTGATCACCTGCATGAATCCCAAGCCCGGCGCCGAGTTCGGGCACAGTGTCGCCGATTACGTGGTGCCGGATGTGGTCGTGGAAAAATACAGGAACAGATGGCGTGCACGCCTGAATGTCGAGGCCATGCCCAAACTGCGCGTCAACCAGATATACGCCAATATTCTGCAGCAACGCTCCGACAAGAGTTCTTCGCAACTCTCCGCGCAACTGCAGGAGGCCAAGTGGCTGATCAAGAATCTTCAGCAGCGTTTCGATACGATACTGCGCGTTGCTCAAGCGATCGTGAAACGCCAGGCAAATTTCTTCGAGCATGGCGAGATCGGCATGCGCCCACTGGTATTGCGTGAGATTGCCGATGAGCTTGAGCTGCACGAATCCACCGTTTCGCGAAGCACCACGCAAAAATTCATGCTGACACCTCGCGGGATCTACGAATTCAAGCATTTCTTTGGCAGCGGCCTGGCCACAGAAAGCGGCGGCACCTGTTCTTCCACCGCAATACGCGAGTTGATCAAACAATTGGTCAGCGCGGAAGATTCCCACAAACCCCTAACCGACAGCCGCATGTCGGAAATCCTGGCACAGCAGGGCATCGTAGTTGCCCGGCGTACCATCGCAAAGTACCGGGAATCATTGCGCATACTCCCGGTGAATCTCCGTAAATCACTCTAAATAAGGACACACCATGAACCTCCATCTAACCGGACGCCATTTGGAAATCACTCCAGCCATTCGCGGATATGCGACCGAGAAATTTGATAAAATCAAGCGTCATTTCGACAATGTGGTCATCGACGTGAACATCATCCTTTCAGTTGAAAAACTAAAACAGAAAGCAGAAGCCACCATGCACATCAGCGGCAAGAATCTGTTCGTTGAGTGCGACGATGAAAATCTTTATGCCGCGATCGACATGCTGGTTGACAAACTGGACCGCCAGGTTCGGAGGCACAAGGAAAAGAACTTTACACGTCGCCACGACGATTCCGGAAAGCATGCCATAGCAGAATAATCGATGACGGGCGGCACCGCTTTCTGCCTTCGGCAGGGAGCTTTAATATAAAGGCTGCCGCCCATTTTCATCCCCTCCAAACAATGAACCTGATCAGCAAACTCCTGTTACCCGATAACATCCTGCTGGACACCGAATCGACCAGCAAGAAACGTGTGTTTGAACGCGTCGGCTTGTTGTTTGAAAACAACCAGCAAATCGCACGCAGCCAGGTATTCGACAGCCTGTTCGCGCGTGAGAAGCTCGGCTCAACCGGTTTGGGACAAGGCGTGGCGATACCACACGGGCGTATCGCAAAGTTGCGCGATGCCACGGCCGCCTTTGTGATGACCTCCCATCCCATTCCGTTCGATGCGCCAGACGGTCTGCCGGTGAACATGATCTTCGTCCTGCTGGTGCCGGAGCGCGCCAATGACTTGCACTTGCAGATCCTGGGCGAATTGGCGCAAATATTCAGCGACGCCCAATTTCGCAACCGCCTGTTGGCCTGCAAAGACACCGGCAGCATCCATCAGTTGTTTTATGACTGGAAAAGCGAGACATGAGCCAGGTCAATGTCCGGCAATTGTTTGACGACAAGCAGGAACGACTTCAACTCCGCCGTGTTGCCGGAGCGGACGGAACCGACCGAATCATCGACAGTGACGAGGTAAATAACTCCAACAAAGGACTCATCGGCCATCTCAATCTGGTCCACCCGAACTGGGTGCAGGTACTGAGTGGGACCGAACTGGATTATCTGCGCGAATTGAACACGGAACAGCGCAACAAAGCGTTTCGAAAGATCGAGCAAAACGGCACGACCTGCATGATCGTGGCGGGTACCGATGACATCCCGGTCGAACTGATCGAGTTTGCCAACCAGTCGCATATCCCGCTATTCGCTTCTCCCAAACCCAGTGTGCATCTGATGTGGCTGGTACGCCACTATCTCGCCAAGGAACTGGCCGAATCCACCACGCGCCACGGCGTATTTCTCGACGTGCTGGGAGTCGGCGTGATGATCACCGGCGAGAGCGCAGTCGGCAAAAGCGAACTCGGGCTTGAACTCATCACGCGCGGCAACGGCCTGGTCGCCGATGATATCGTCGAATTGCATCGCATCGCACCGGATACGCTCGAGGGTCGCTGCCCGGAATTGTTGCGCGACTTTCTCGAAGTGCGCGGGTTGGGCGTGCTGAACATACGCACCATGTTCGGTGAAACGGCTGTAAGGCGGAAAAAGAGCCTGAAACTCATCGTACACCTGCATCGCCCGCCCGGAGGAGACCTGTCGCAAATGGAACGATTGCCGCTGAATGCCACGCATCAGGATATCCTCGGCGTAAATATCAGCACGGTGAATATCCCGGTGGTCGCCGGACGCAACCTTGCAGTTTTGGTGGAAGCAGCGGCGCGCAACTTTGTGCTGCAGCAGCGCGGCATCGACAGCATGCAGGAATTCATCTCGCGGCACGATAAATTGCTTCTGGAAGATTAGTCGGGGGCTGAAGTTGCAATTATTCCTGATCAGCGGCCTGTCCGGTTCCGGCAAAAGTATCGCGCTCAAGGTGCTCGAGGACAGCGGGTATTACTGTGTGGACAATCTGCCTGCCGACCTGCTTGCTGCGCTGGTGGAACACCTGCAGCAAGCCGGCTATCGCAACATCGCCGTCAGCATAGACGTGCGCAGCGCAAACAGTGTGCAGCGTTTGCCGCCGCTGTTGGAGCATATCAAGCTGCAAGGCGTGGATATTCACGTTCTGTTTCTGGACGCACAGACGGACACACTGGTGAAACGCTTTTCCGAAACACGCCGGATGCATCCCCTCAGCGACGGTCAGCGCACGCTGCCTGAATGTGTCCAGCACGAGCGCGAATTGCTCGCCGAGATCAGCAACATCGGACATCACATCGATACCACGGAGCTGGAAGCCAATGCATTACGGGCATGGATCAAGCAATTTATCAAGGTCGACCGCGCGCGCCTGACACTGCTGTTCCAGTCATTCGGCTACAAACACGGTATCCCGCTCGATTCCGACCTGGTGTTCGATGTGCGCTGCCTGCCCAACCCGCACTATGATCCGAAGTTGCGTCCGCTCAGCGGGCGCGACGCCGCAGTGGTCGAATTTCTGGAACATGCCCCCGGTACACAGGAAATGTTTGGGGATATCCGTGATTTTGTGGAGCGCTGGCTGCCCAGTTTTTTCGCCGACAATCGCAGTTATCTTACCGTCGCGATCGGTTGCACCGGCGGACAGCACCGTTCAGTCTATTTTGCCGAGAAACTCGCGCGCTATTTCGAGCATCAGCAACAGGTGCTGGTGCGCCATCGCGAACTGAGACTGTAACCGTGCATGCAACCGCGCTTCAGCACATCAAGCCGGGCGACTGGCTGACGCTCTTGTTGGGCAGTATTTTCGTGGCGCTGCTGACGCTCAAACTTTGGAGCGGCGACCTTGCCGACAAGGCCGTCATCCGCAGCGGCGGAAAGGTATTCCGGGAAATCAGCCTGGCTCAAGACCAACAGATCGCGGTACCCGGCAGATTGGGTATAAGCATCATCAGCATCCGTCAGCGCAAAGCGCGCATCACTTCGGACCCCGGCCCGCGCCAGTATTGTGTGCGGCAGGGCTGGCTGCAACAGGCCGGTGAAATCGCGCTGTGTCTGCCCAATCAGGTGAGCCTCGAACTGACAGGCGGCAGGAAGAAATATGACAGCCTCAACTACTGAAAAACAGGAACAAGGAGCAAGGCACAAGGGGCAAGGCGCAGGCTCCGACTTGGACTTACCTTGCATCTTGCATCTTGAACCTTGCACCTCGATTCTGTTAAACACTACCGCCGAGGATCACCACATCGCGCGCATGGCGGCTGTGGCCCTTGGCCTTACGATACTGGAGAGCGCCATTCCCTCGCCATTGCCCGGTGTCAAACCTGGGCTGGCCAACATCGTCACCTTGATCGTTCTGACACGCTACGGTTGGCGAACGGCCGCGTGGGTCTCGCTGCTACGCGTACTGGCAGGCAGCTTGTTGTTCGGCAATTTCCTTGCACCGGGGTTTTTTCTCAGCCTTTCCGGCGCTACCCTCAGTCTCGCGGTCCTCGCGCTAAGCCAGCATTTGCCTGAACGCTGGTTCGGCCCGGTCAGCCACAGTATCCTTGCAGCATTTGCGCATATCACCGGGCAGATGCTCATCGTATTCCTGTGGCTCATCCCGCACGCGGGGATCGCGTACCTGATCCCCATCTTCGCTACTGCCGCATTGGTGTTCGGCACGGTGAACGGTTTGATTGCGGCGCGATTCATGGATAATGCGGATAATCTCGATAGCAATGTGATCGGGAACCCGACATGAAAACGATTACACTGGCATTTACTGGTGCATCCGGGCTGCCATACGGCATACGCCTGCTGGAATGTCTGTTGCGAGGTGGGCAGCTTGTCCATCTGGTGTACTCGCAAGCCGCCCAGATAGTCGCCAAACAGGAACTCGAGTTCACACTGCCGAGCCGTCCGCAGGATGCGGAGCAGATGTTTGCCGAACACTTTGGAAAATACAGCGGAATACTGAAAATATTCGGCGTTCAGGACTGGTACGCGCCGATGGCCTCCGGTTCCAATCCCGGCGACGCGATGGTGGTCTGCCCCTGCACAATGGGCACGCTCGGCAAGATCGCAGGAGGGATCAGCGATGATTTGATAACGCGCGCCGCCGACGTGATGCTCAAGGAAAAGCGCACACTGATTCTGGTGCCGCGCGAAATGCCCTTCTCCGCGATCCATCTGGAAAACATGCTCAAGCTGTCACGGGCTGGCGCCGTCATTATGCCGCCCAATCCGGGTTTCTATCACCATCCGCGAAGCGTGCAGGAGATCGTGGATTTTATCGTCGCGCGGATACTCGATCATTTGGGCGTGAAGCAGGCGTTGATGAAACCCTGGGGTGAAGAGTAGCTCATTGATTTGTCTGGTGACCACGGAAAATCTTTTCCAGCAGATTCCGCACCGGCGTCGGAATCGCCGCACTTAACGCCTCCTCCATACTCAGCCACATACTTCCCGCCTGTTGCATACGTTGCGGTTTGCGGGCGAGTTGAATTTTCAGTGGTGTGATGTTCAATTTGAAATGCGTGAAAACGTGGGTAAAAGCCTCCATCTTTTCTCCACTGCTCGCTTCCATGCCATTTTGCTCGAACCAAATTCTGGCGGCGTTTTCATCGTCAAACTGCGGCAGACACCACAACCCCCCCCAGATACCGCTTCCGGGACGCTTCTCCAGCAGGATGTCATTGCCGTGTGTCAGAAATAAGAACTTCGCGTATCTTTCCGGTAAAGACTTGCTTGGTCGCGGCACGGGCAGTTCGCTGGTTTGTCCGCTCAAGTAGGCAACGCAATCGCTGCTCACCGGACACTCGTCGCATTTAGGATTGCTGCGCGTGCACAGTATTGCACCCAGGTCCATCTGCGCTTGAATATAAGCTGCAATATCGCGTTCCGGCAACAAGTTTTCGGCCTGTTGCCAAAGCCGTGCTTCCACCGCCTTCTCGCCGGGTGATCCTCTGATGCCGCAGTAGCGCGCCAGCACACGTTTTACGTTTCCATCCAGTATTGCACGGCGCTCCTGGTAAGCCAGCGCGCATATCGCGGCGGCAGTGGAACGCCCGATGCCGGGCAGTTCTAGAATCTGATCGTACTCTCGCGGAAATTCACTGTGGTATTTTTCCATGACCAGCCGGGCGGCGCGGTGCAGGTTGCGTCCGCGCGCGTAGTAGCCGAGCCCGCTCCAGAGCGCGAGGACCTGATCTTCGGTCGCTGCGGCGAGCGCGCCTATGGTCGGAAACGTCGCAATGAAGCGCAGATAATATGGAATGACGGTGTCGACCCGAGTCTGCTGCAGCATGATCTCGGAAAGCCACACGCGATAGACGTCCGCGGATTGCCAGGGTAGGTCGTGGCGGCCATGCAGCCGCTGCCAGGCGATCAGACGCGATGAGAAGCTTCGCATTCAAGAATGTCGAAAGCACACCATGGCTCGCGTTTAAGGAACCTATTCACTTGAACAGTCCTTTCAATTTGTTTTTGAGCTGTTCTTCCATCTGGTTCCTTATTTCCTCTTTTTTGGTTTCGACTTTTTGTTTTACAGTTTCCCTGACCATCGCGCCATAATTCAAGGTGTATTTCAGGTTGGTATACGGGCCGCTGACATGAACCGGCAGTGTGATACCGCCTTTGCCGTCCGGTGTCTTGGATATCGCGGCTTTTGCGAAATAGTCGACACTATCATTGCCGATGTTGATATCGCCTGTTCCGCTCACCCGGACAAGTTCCGACCTCAACGAGAGGTCGTCATTATGCGCCACTCCGTTGGTCACCTTGAATGTAGCCTTGAATTCCTTGAAAGCGGTCTTCTCGTCCTTGGCAGCGGTTGATGTCTCGCTGGCCGCGCTGACACCCTTGCTCAACATGGCTTGGGCGGCGAGAAGCTTCTTGTCGATGTCTATGCCCTTGAGAGCGCCATTGGCAAGGTTCAGAGAAAAATGTCCGTTGAGCGCTTTTTTCATCGCGCTGACGGTGTTGCCCTGCGTGGTCAAATTCGCCCCGACATCGCCATTGCCTTCAATCAGGTCGAGATTGGCAGCATCCTTCATCAGGGGTGCGACATTGATGCTGTTGAGATTCTGAATGACGGCGATACGGGGGGTTCCTTGCGCATTCACGTTCATGCTGCCATTCATGCTTCCGTGATACAGCATTGCGGACAACGGACTGATGTTCACCAGCCCGTTATGTGCTTTTATATCTACACGCAACTGGGT
>Ga0335085_10003054_pt1 | contig 29830 bp, 38 predicted proteins | sample Lox_Sample_45_FD_206712 | JGI IMG/M metagenome (GOLD analysis project Ga0335085, IMG submission 206712) | Soil microbial communities from Loxahatchee National Wildlife Refuge, Florida, United States - Lox_Sample_4.5 | ecosystem: Environmental > Terrestrial > Soil > Wetlands | place: USA... | reverse complement strand
AAAGGTCGAACTGAAGATTGGCTTAGGGTACCAGCCTACGGCCCCGTGCAGGTGTAGCACTTTAATCGGAGAGGACGTAAACGGAACTGGCGTTTGATCTTGTCTACTACGTTGAAATACCAAGCCAGACCCACTGGTTCCATATCCGTCGACTGGAGACCATTTTCGTTGTCTTAGCAGGACTCTCTCCACGGTTGAATCGTAGTTGAAGGTGATAACCACATCGTCTGGTTGAAGTAGCTCAGCAAACCTGCTGAGATTTGCCCAGTTCTCCGAGTCACAATGATTCAGGTCCTGGTCATTTCTATCCAAGAAATATGCTTCGATAGCTCGCAGCAATATTTGACGAATATTTCTGTACTCCTTGACCTCAGTCGAGAAGGACTGATGACTAGCCTCGGCTACCTGCACCTCTGCTGCGCCTCTTTTACCAGCCCTGAATATTGAAATGAGGCTGTCTTGGATCAGAGTCTCGGCTAGATCGAGCACAGTGAAGATCTGTTCTATGTTTCCGTTTCTGTAGGATTGTGCCAGAAGCGGGTCGGAGCTGTTTTCCAGCCACTTGAGGGTGGCAGCCCAATCGTTTTGGTAATCAAAACGGTCGATGATGGGTCCGAAGCCTCGAATAAATTTGTCGATGGTCGCAAATAGCTCCCCGGCGAGAGGATAAATCGGGTAGGACGCTCCAGCGCCAAGTACGTAGGCTCGCATGACCTTTACGGGATTATAGACTCGGCCGCACACCGACAACTCAAGAGAACAAATTCTAGCGGACCCACCGCTGAATCTCGGCAGACCCACTGCCTGAGAACAAGGAGCACAACGTGGAAACTACTGAGCAGGTTGCGACTTCGTCGCAGCCAGCAACGACTACCACCACCACGTCCGAAGGGACGACGCAGGAACTGGAGAAACACTCCAGCTTCCTGGGATACCGCCCTGGATTCGAAGCCACTGCGGAAGAACCTGCTACGAATACCCATTCCTTGGAATCAACAGCAACTGGTGTGTTGCTTCGCCGTGGTTCCGCTGGCCGTCCGCGCGGTGGCCGAGGGCGAGTCTTCCTCGTTCTGGGCATCATGCGTGTTTTGCCGTAGGCCGCTCGCCCAACGTACGCCGGATTCTGAAGAGTGTGCCAAACCGCCTGTTTGGACCAGACACGCTTTCCAGATGCCGTCAACTCGCCCGCCTTCTGTAGTCGCCGACAGACTTCGTTCAGACTATAGCGATCGCGTCCGATCCAGGAGAAGATCCGACAGAGACGTACCGGTATCCGAACGGAGCACAGGACATGACGTTCAGCGAGCCGCTCTGTGCTGCATGCCGTTTACCGCGCCGACTACGCTCCATGAACTTGGCTCGTTCATATTCGGCAATGATGCCTTGCATCTGGAGCAAGAGGTCGTCCTCCGGGCTCTTGCCGAGCGACCTGTTCAAGAAGACAAGCTCGACGTTGGACCGGCGCCACTCGTCCAGAAGCAGCACCTGGTAGGCGTAGTTGCGAGCTAGCCGATCGGGCGAATGGACATAGATTCGGTCAATAGCACCCACGGCAGCTAGATCGCGCAGCCGATCCAGGGCTGGGCGCGCCAGACTAGCCCCGCTAATTCCATCATCAACAAACTGTCGCTCCGGCGGCACGGGTGTGCCGTCGCTTCGTGCGCGCTCTGTGAGTGCGGATGTCGGACTCTCGATTGTGTGCGCGGCCGCCTGCTGTTCACTGGAGACCCGCGCGTAGAAAGCAGCTCGAATTGTCGTCATAAAAGCCTCCTACGGGAGGCTTTTAGACCCCTGACCGCAATCGAGCACGGGTTTTTGGCAGTGAATTCAACCTTGAAAGGAGAAACAACCACATGTCAGAAACAAGCGCAGTCATCTCATGCACTGGCAAGATCACGCGGGAGGAGCTGGCACAGTTTCCAACTCCGCCGTCAACATCAACGCGCGTTCCGATCCCTCACTCTGCGGGCGTCGAAGGCCCGGGGCCGATACGCTGAGTCATCGCCAGATTTCCGTTGTCGAGGAGGAGCTCGCCGTATCTAGAGACGGTATGGAAATGTTCGGAGTCCTTGACCTGGCCGCCATCTTCGACGGGTGCCGATCCGCGATTGGAGTCAGAAACGCGAACAACACCGATTTCGGCTGGCATGAACTGTCGGGCTACGAATGTTCATGTGTCACAATCTTGCGTTTAGGGGAGATTTCAGTCCCGTCTTAGCGAAGCACTCGAAGTACTTCTCGCTCGAAGACACACTTTCGATCGGTCTTGACCGTGTGCAGCGGAAACCTTGAGCCGATGCGGCAGCACGTGGAAAGTTGGCGAGCCCAACGGCTGTCAGACTGCGGCATTCTTTCTTCGTCCTCTTTGCTGACCATCGTCGCGCTATCCGGTCAGCACTACTTGCCGCTGAAAGCGATCACTTGGCGGAGCTGATCGCGGCGCCGGGAGGCGGGACCGCCAACTTCAATTGATCGAGTGACACCAGCAGACTCTGCCAGCGAGTTGCGTCGTTTTTTGTTTCGATTGGAGCGGACAAATCAGAATAAAACTGCACTACGTTTTCGCGCAGCGGTGGCGTGGTGAGGTCGAAGTTACTCTTGGCCAATTGAGCCAGCAGTTTCGCATAAGTTTCGTCGGCGAGAGAATATTCCGCCGCCCGTGTTGGATTGCCGCTGTCAAGGTCACGGTTAGGCAGGGCCACGACTTGGTTAGTTCGCAGTCCTTCGAGTAGGGCCCGGTAGTGGTCGACGGTAATATTAATGCTCTTGATATACAGATCTTCCGTTTGTGGCGTCGGACTCTTGAATGCCAGTCCCTTGAATGGACCTATCTTGGGAACGAATCGCAGGACAGCAGATAGGATTCGCGTGCCCAGTCCTGGCCTGCGATAGTCTTTCCCCCATTCCTTTTCATATTCCGTGCGCGAAATCCGGTAGAGAAACTTTTGTTTCGCGAAATCAGGTTGCTCGCTGATCATTTCCTTCTTGTGGGTTTGGAGCGCGACCTGAGTCATCTCCGGGATCACCCGGCTGACCGAAAAACGATACGAGCCGACCGCCAGACCCTCACGAGGCAGCACGTCTTTCAACTCCAATCCGTATACGATGGGAAACACACGCTCGAGCAAGGGCGTAGACACCTTAAATCCAATAAAATCGTGATACTGCTGCGAAGAGTAACGGCTCTTGGCCACTTGTACCATATCGAACCCAAACTCCGTCCTCAGGTGGGCTGTTTTGTCCTGGGCGTACCGGACTGACTTGCCAAATTTCGCACGCAGCTTCGGATATTCGATTGCGACGGACCGGTTGACCGCGGGGTGGCCGTCAATGTCCGAGACATAATGCGACAGCGCGCCCAGGGCGAACGCATACTCATTCGCGTCCTGGCTCTGCGCCAGCAACTCACGAACGAAGTCTCCGCTGCGAACGTAATGCACGAGGTTGCTGAATTCAACGCTACCAAATGGATAGTAGCCGAGGTCCTGTATGACGGCGCCGCCATAAGCGTAGGCGTGGGCCTCTCTGACCTGATCTTCTGACAGCCCTGGATAACGCTCGAGGATGAGCGGCTTGAGTTGGTCACTCCAGAGCAGATCAACGATCTCTTCGTGGGTCAGAACCGAATATGAGACGGACACTTTAGTGCAAATGACGATGACGAGAACAGCAAATAACACCCGAATATTAAGCAGGCGGCTTCTCTTGGCTCTTGCGCCGAACCGCGACATTAAAGGCCGAAAGCTCTCCGACGATAGCGCGTTGTCCTTGATATGTTTCATGCTTGCCAGCTACTCGCATTCGATATTCGATATTGATGGCGTGGCGTTGGCGCCGAGGTTTTGATTACGATCTAGGTAAAAGTACCGCCCACCGAAGTGGGCGGTATCCCCCGATAGGATCCCACTGTTGGGCCCCTGCTTGCGGACTAGCTAGCCTTGCGACGAGGAACGGTGTCCATGTCGCGATTCGTAGCCGTGTCCCACTCCCGGATCTGCTTCGCAGCCTCTTCTTTCGTGATCCCGTACCTTTCCTGGATCTTCCCCTGTAACTGGTCGTGCTTGCCCGCGATCACGTCCAGGTCATCGTCTGTCAGTTTGCCCCATCTTTCCTTCACGGTGCCCTTTAACTGTTTCCACTTGCCCTCAAGCTGATCTGAGTTCATCGTTGTTCTCCTTTTCAAAGTGTAGAGCGGTCTTGCTGGGAGCCAGCTTAAGTCCCTGGCTTGACCGCAGACATCGGGTACTACTCTTAGAGTACGGAGGAATAGTCCTTAGGTGGTGTATTAGGTGCGGGTGTGTGACCATAGAACGTCGGGGCCGATTAATGACCAAAACTCTCTAGGCAACTTGCTGTGCCTACGGGAATCACCTGATTGCGGGTCTTCGCAAGAGCCGTTATCGTGGTCATCTTGCTGCAACACCATCCGCGTTCGCCCCGCCCAGATACCGCCATTAACGGCAGGCGCCGGCAGGGATCGCAGGATCAGCCGGCGCCTGAGCCCGCCTCAGCTTGGCGTCTCCTTTATCCATATAGGTCGAAAAGCACCGCAACACGTCCACTTGCGTCGCCCCCAACTACTAAGGGAACGGCGACATATCAATTGGGGTTTCGCCGTATGTACCTGCCTACGGGTTTGAGGCTAGATTGCAAACACTAGGCCGGAAGTGCCTTGCGGAGGAACCGATGAAAACGCACGTTCTGTTAGTTGATGACAACGCTTCGCGGTCGGCGGACCGCCGGCACTATCTGGTCGGAGCTGGAGTCGAGGTCTTGAATGCATCGGAAGAGCTGCAGGCAATTGAAGTTGTGCAGTCCCACCGCGTGGACGTGGTCTGCATTGATGCGCAATTCGTCGTGAATCGTGGATCGAAGATCGGCGCATTCGTCAAGCGCCTGAAACCGTGTGTTCCGGTGATCTTGATTGCCGATAACGATCGGGTTCCTGGTCATTTCGAAGAGCACGCCGACATCGTCATTGATCGCGCGGATTTCGCTATGACAGGTAGGCGGCTGCTTCAGGAGCTAGGCCGTGATCACGTTCCATGTTTCCAGCAATGGTTTGACGAGTGGGCGAACCGTCGCACGTCTGAGCCAGGACGCGACGAAAACGATTCACGCGTGCTGAATTAAGAAATTCTACTCAACTCTTACATCGAAAAGGAGCGAAACAATGGTAACCATTCTGATCGTATTACTGGTATTGGCGTTGGTGGGTGCACTACCTAGCTGGCCGTACAGCCGAGGCTGGGGCTATTACCCGAGCGGGGGTATAGGACTGGTCGTTCTGATCCTTGTCGTTTTGTTGCTGATGGGGCGTCTGTGATCGACGCAGGGATCGCAATACCTGCTAGATGGCGATCAGCTAGGGTGAATTCGCCAGAGCCCTACAGAGTTCGCCGGATTCGCGCGCTCCCATTCTGAAGGTACTCTTGGCCAATGCTTGCACGGCCGCGTGGCTACGCAGCTCGTGGAAGATTTCACATAAGACGGGGGTATATTGATCTCCGTTCATTGCGACAGCTCAGAGTGGACCAAGCGAGCGAAGGAGATCCTGGAGCACACCGGTGCTCAAGACGTTTCATCGACGGGCGAAGCGAGTGCAGACTTTGCGAAAAGCGACAGACCGCTCCCTCGCACTGGAACCCTCGGCTAACAAACCCGGGATTACAGAATGCCGGGCCGCATAGGGCTCGTTTCTGAGTACCGCTAAAGCCGATCTTGCTAGTGACAGGCAACCACCTGAGTGGCTGGCAGGATATAGGGATAGCCGGTGCTTATGAAGCGAGCCCTGTTTCCCGCTTATGGAGCTGAGTGAGTTCGTAATCGGTGCCGCGACCCTACTTAATTCTTCCAAGTCATGATTACTGGCGGTAGGGTAGGGGCATTGTAGCGTCGATGCACCCTCTTAGAGAACCCACAGAGCGGCCCGTCGCAATGCTCACCTGGGCACGCCTCAAGCCACGAAACTGGCTTGTGTCCCAATTACTAAGGACAAGGAGTCAACCGCCAGCACCGGTGCTTGGCGGTCAAAAAAGCCCATCGGCCGAACTGGTCAGCGTGGAGCCCCTGGAGCAACACGCGGCCAAGTCTTGCGCGTCTGCTTATCCCACGGTAATTGGAGAATGGCCGGCTGCTGTTTGATTCGTAAGGAGGAATATCAAGCCCGCGGTGCGGTGTGGCTTCGTCGGTAACTTACCCATCGTTGAGAGAGCGGACTCTGTACGCTGCCTGGCCGCCTGTCCCCCACTTCTCGTCGGTGCTATACGGACTGCGACCTTGAATGATGCGTATCAACATGACGACAAGCGCCAGCACAAGAAGAAGGTGGATAAAACCGCCTAACGTATAGGAGCTGACAACTCCAATCAACTACAGCTGTCGTTGTGAACTCTCACTTAGACCAAGCCACCAGTTCCCGTATGCGTAGACGTGCCTGGTGCAAGCCGCGACGTGACTCGCCTTCGGTAAGACCTAGAATCCGTGCAATGCGAGCATGGTCATAATTCTCGACATCATGCATGAGAAAGATCATCCTTTCGGTATTCGGCAACTGCACAACGGCGAGCTCAAGATCAATGCGCAGCGTATTACCCCTCACGGACAAGACTTTGTCGCACGGCGCGCAATTGAGAGTAAGTGCTCCGAGTGGCATGTACCGCCGCGCCTCGGCGATCAGGGCGCAGTCAATGTCTTCGGGCGCGGGTACCTCGCTCTTCGTAAACGCGCGGCGGAAGGTATTGGTCATCAGTTCTTGCGCTGCCAGCTCGTCGTCCATGATCCAAAATGCCAATAGATCAATCCGATGCCGATTCTTTTCATACACTCCACCGTAAGTTTTTGCACTGGTCCCCGAAACGGCTCTTCCGTGTCCCGCAAAAGCGGAGAAAGTTCGCTCCCTGCAAGGTGCTCATGATGCCTCCTTTAAGTTGCGGGCCCTCATTAGCGGCGCCCCACTCAGCTCCCCCAAAGTAGGTCTCGCCGGGGCGCCGCCTTCCGGAGTTCTAGAAGACAGGACTCCGTCCCTGAATAATACGTATCAGCATAACGACAAGCGCCAATACCAATAAAAGGTGGATAAAGCCGCCTAGGGTATAAGAGCTGACCACTCCGATCAACCACAGTACTAGCAGAATCACAAAGATTGTCCAAAGCACGTTTGTACTCCTCATCTCGCAATGGTTTTCCCATTCACTGCGATTGCCCCCAACCGATCATCGCCATCACCTCGGCCGCACATTTACGTTCAAGAAGATCGGTGTTTTAAGAGGGACATCCGCTGGCTGTCCCTCGCTGTTCTGAACGCTCGCTTCGTCTCCGTAATTCAGGAGGCTCGGCTACTGTCGCTCGTCTGTTTTGTGATCGTTCATCTTGGCGGCCTCGGCCTTGGCTGAGAATTTCCTCACAGCCGCCATGAAAGGCTCCGAGCCACTCGGTGCCCTGACTGCACCCTGTAAAATCGTGCGGAAGGAGGTGTCGTGGCCATAGAAAGCGCGCGTGGCATCGCCATCCTGTTCGATCACAGCTCCATTAACAGTTACTCCCGCGAAGACTCCGTGTGCTCGTGAGTAGGTCAGGACCTCTGCCCTCATCTTCCAGTCGGTTTCTCCCTCAGCATGACGGCCAACCGGCCCGGCGGCCACGGAGGCATCAGCGCCTAATTTGAACTTGCTGGAAAGAAGTTTTTCCATGCCGTTCCTGTTCATCACCAGCATGACGAGATCAACGCCTTCTGCGCCGATCTGAAGGCCCCAGCTTCCGCCAACCACTTTGAACGGGGCGGGAGCACTCCATCCGTTACCAGTGCGGCACGAAGCAACGCCCTTGCCGTACTCGGCGCCGAACACGAAGCCGCCTTTCTTCAGCGACGGCACTACGGCAACGCAAACTGCCGACTCCATGATGTCCTGCGGGATTCCCTTGTCGGGCGCTGCCATGATTTCATCCAGAACGTTGGCTGAAGCCTGGACGCGCTTCACCTCGTCCTCGCGGTCCTCTGACCATGCCAGGCTTACGAGCCCCAGCAGGAAGGCGCCACAAAGTGCAATTTGTAGAATTGAATTTCTTGTCAACATTTCCTCTCCTGTTTTTCAAAACGCGGAACTCGATAGATGCATCTATCAAGTTCTGTTTACCGGCCCGAGCCGGAAGAAGTGACTTACAGAGCCAAGGGTAGGCCGGACAGGAAGTAATGAGCATCGGGTAGAGGCTGTACCTCCCGTGGAAAAATCCCCTACGAGTACGAACATGGGTTTGGGGCCTGTGGAAGGTAGAATCGTGGCCGACGATGGCTTATCCAAAAACCTGCTTAGCCAAATCTGGGTCGAACGCCGGGCTGACGAAGCATTGTCCCTCTTCTAAACGGTGCAGAGCCACCATTAATAGTTCCTCCGCATCTGTCTTGAGGAGATAGCCGGATGCTCCCGTCGCCGCTGCGGCACGCAGCATTTCCTCCGAGTCATGCATGGTGATCAGCAATATCTTGGTATCGGGTAGTGACTGGCGGAGTTGTGCGGCTACCTCCAAGCCGTTGGGCGGCGGCATAGAGATGTCGAGGATCAATATGTCCGGAGCAAGTCGCATTGCCAGCTCCAGGGTCTGGCTGCCGTTGTCCGCCTCGCCACAGACGTCGTATTGTTCGTTGGCTTCGAGAATCGTGCGCAAACCACGGCGAATGAAGGCGTGATCATCGGAGATTAGGACGCGCGTAGTAGATGACATGAAACCGGCCAAGACATATCATTACAACGCATTAGTTGCGCTGCATATACGGTGATCTACCTATTTTGTGGCTTAGGGTTCTACAACTTTGTTCCGAATTGCATAACGCACCAGTTCGGCTACGGAGTGCACATCGAGCTTCCGCATGATATTGGTGCGGTGTGTGTCCGACGTCTTGATAGCAATCCCGAGAATGATAGCCACCTCTTTGGCCGTCTTGCCTTCTGCGAGAAGTTGGAGGATTTCACGTTCCCGTATAGTCAGGCGCTTGCGCATCATCTCGGCAGGGTCCGTCACCCGGCTTCCGCGATTGGCGAGGAACATTTCGGTAACCCGCGAGGTGAAGAATGGTTTGTGGTGGCTCAGGGCTTCGACCGCACGAACCAGGTCGGTGTCGGAGTCGGACTTCAGAACATATCCGCGTGCTCCTGCATCCATGACTTCTGCCGCCATCTCATCGGAATCATGATGAGTGATCACGAGTACTTCGGTCCTCGGACACGCCTTGCGGATCTGCCGAGTCGCCTCCAGACCGTTTAGGTCCGGCATGCTGACATCAATGACGATGACGTCAGGATTCAACTGCGAACACTTTTCCACGGCTTCACGCCCCGAGCGGGCCTCGCCGCAGACCTGCCAGCCCGCGTGCTCTTCGATGAGCATTTTCAGGCCTTTCCTAACTACGTCATGATCGTCGGCAATTAACACCTTCAGAGCACTCATGCGGCCTCACTTACTGGGATGATGGCGTGAACACTTGTCCCTTGACTGTTGGAGTTGATCTCCAACTGACCTCGAAGCTGGCGCAACCGCTCTCGCATGCCCAGCAGGCCGACCCCAATGGTCGCGTTTTCCTGGCGGAACGACAGCTTCTCCGGAGGTATACCACAGCCTTGGTCAATCACGTAAAGATGAAGCAGATCAGCCTCCCGCTCCAGGCGGACAGTAGCTCTAGTACTGCCGGAATGACGGTGGACATTGGTCAGGCTCTCCTGCACCACACGAAAGACTGCGGTCTCCAGTTCGGCCGGAAGTCTGGGCAAGTCCTCGGGCAGGTTGAGTTCAACCTGAATGGAGCTGCGCTGGGAGAATCCATTGACGTACCAGCGGATAGCCGCCACCAACCCCACATCGTCAAGCATCGGAGGATGCAGCAGATGGGAGAGCGTCCGAACTTCCTTCAAGGAATTGTCAATCAGTTCCTTGCTCTCCGCCATCGCGTTACGTCCGCGCTCATCCAACTTTGAGGTGTCTCGTCCGAGGTAAGACAGGTTCATCTTTATCGCGGTAAGGGTCTGGCCCAGGGAGTCATGAAGATCGCGCGCGAGACGTCGTCGTTCATCGTCTTGTACCTGGAGCAGTCTGCCGCTCAAGCGGCGCACAGCGCTCTCCGCTCGTTTGAGCCCAGTGATGTCCTGGACAACGATCCCCATTTGCGTCACCAAATCTCCATCTTTCGCAATCGGAAAGAGTGACTTCAACCACCATCCCGTCGCGCCGGAGGTAGACGGTATGGGCCCCTTGATTTCCTGCGCCAGCAACGGTTCACCGGTGTTTGCAACTTTGCGAAGGAGCGGCTCAATCTGGTGCGAAAGATCGGCAATGACGGCTCGTAGCGGTTTCCCTACTTGGTCGCGGAAATCCAGCCCATTGAGCTCGGCAAAGGGGCCATTGATCCGCTGGAAAAGAAGATCTTTGTCGATGATCGCCAGCCCCACCGGGGCATTCGAGAAAAAGGCATTGAGCTGCGCTTCCCGCTGCTGAATTTCTTCCCGCTGCTGTCTGCGCTCCGTTATGTCGCGTGTGATCACCGCATAACCACGAGGTTCACCTTGTTCATCTCGCAAGAGGGTGATGTCGGCAGTCGCCCAGAACTCCGTGCCATCTTTTCGGACCTGCCGGCATTCATCGTTGACATGGCCTTGCTCCAAGGCCGTGCGCAAATGCCGTTGCGGCGTGTCTGATTCGCACGTGTTGTACAGACGGTGGAAAGGTTCCCCGATGATCTCCAGAGAACGGAACCCAAACAAACGCTCGGCCCCCAGATTCCAAGTCGTGATGCGGCCCTCAAGGCCCACTCGTATGATTGCGTGGTCCTGAATACCGTTCACCATAAGCCGAAACTTCTCTTCGCTTTCCCTCGCCTGCAACTCGGCCCAAGTCCTCCGCACGACCTCGGAACTCATCAGCAGAAACAAGGAAACGAGCATCATGGAAGCCAACAGGAAGGCCAGCACCAGGAACAGGCTGGCCTTCTGCTGCCGGATCGCTGTGACGTTCGAGCGCTGCCGGAGTAACTGATCTTCGTCTTGCTCCATAGCAAAGAGCAGCGCCCGTATGTTGTCGGTTAATGCGATGCCCTGCCTAGTGAACTCCAGCTGTTGTTGGGTGGCGGAAGGATCTTGCCGCTGCAGTTGGACGGACTTGGTTAGTAGCTCCAGCCGCTGGGCAATGAGTGGCTGGAGTTCAGCGAGTCGCCGCTGTTGTCGTGGATTGTCGGTGGTCATGGTTTGCAGGCGCTTTAGACGCTGCGGCAGCGTCTGGAGCGCAACGTCGAAGTCAACCAATTGCGTCCCGTCTCCCATCAGGAGAAATCCACGGCGAGCGTTTTCAGCTTCGCTAAGGTCAGCGGATAGGCTCTTCAATTCGGAAATGACTTCGTGTGTATGGATGACCAATTCTTCGCTGGTTGCGAACCGATCGGACATCACGAACGAGGCGATTCCTATCCCCACCAGGATGGCAAACACCACCGCGAAGGCCGGTTTGTACGACTTAGGAGGAAGGGTCCACATAGACCGCGCGCCCGGGCGAGAGCGAAAACTTTACCACATCAAAGCACTCAAAGTCCGCTTCCGGCAACTCAGGTTTTCGCCGCGCATTATCCGGCCTGATAAAGAGACCATGCCCTCGCGGAAAAGGAAATCAGGCAATCTCCTTAGGCTTGGCCACCGACGATCCCAAAGGAATTTTCCTTGCGCCAAAACCCTGGAAGTTGCTCAATTTCGTTGAGATCGAGGAGACCGCAAATTCTTCGAAAGGCCCTGCTCGGCAAAATCGCATTCGGAGGCGGCAAACGCCTCGAGGCTCGCCGAACCCACCGGGCAATAAGCTCGCGGGCACGATGGCCCGGTCCTGGGCTGGAAACAGAAAAGTTGGTGACGAGCCCAGCAGAAGAAGAACTCAAGTAAATTATTGGCTCTGATTACGGGATTGACCTGATGGCGGAGCACATTTCAGATCGCTACTCTATAGCCAGAAAAACGCTACGGCAGGTTGATTATTTTATTCAGGCTTAATCGCCTTAGCGAAGAAATGCAGTGAAAAGGAGAGCCGAAATGCTTTGAACGATATTTGTGATCCTTCTGGTTCTGTGGTTGCTAGGAGTGGTTACCTCCTACACGTTAGGGGGCTTTATCCACATTCTGTTGGTTCTAGCTGTCGTAACCCTTGTGTTCAACCTGATAAGCGGGCGACGGACTGTAGTGTAGTCGTCACCAACTGCCGCGTAGGCATCCGCGCGATCGACGGAGGAAAACTATGAACATGAAGAAGTTTCTTAAGGTGGCACTCGGGACCGGTCTTTTCATACTTGACCAATCGGACCGTGCCCGAAAGAGTGTTCGTGAGCGAATCGGCGACCACGTTGACGATCTTGATGACGTGGCGCAAGACACTTTCCAAACTGCCGCGGACAGCGTCGCAAGAGCGGCAAAGGCTTTCCATAAGAAGGAAGACCACCGCGCCGTTTGGAACGCCCTGGGATTTGCCGCGGGAATTGGAATTGGTGTGGGTGTCGGTCTCCTAGTCGCCCCGGCAAACGGGGAAGAGACTCGGACCAAACTTGTGGAAAAAGCCCAGGAACTCGGTGCCAACGTCCGGCAGCACTTTGCTTCAGCCGATCTGCGAGCGACTGGCACTGGCGGGTAGTTGGTCAGCCTATGGCCCCGTGATGGGCGTTTTACTTTGTAAGCGCTGGTCGTCGTAAGCGCCGGTCGTCGCGATCCGAGACCCGCGCCTTGCAGTCCATGTAGTCCGTTACCGCAATGCGAACCCGGGCCAAGGAACGGATGATGTGAAAGGAGAAATCATGGCGATTCGATTCGGTCGCTTATTGTGTTTTGCCGTTGTTATGCTCGCCCTGTCCGCCGCGTCCGTTGCGCAGATCGGCATCGGTGTGGTGGTTTCGTTCGGTCCGCCGCCGTTGCCGGTATACGCGCAGCCGCTCTGTCCCGGCGACGGTTACATTTGGACTCCGGGCTACTGGGCGTACGACCCCGGCTTTGGCGACTACTACTGGGTGCCCGGGACGTGGGTTCTGGCGCCTGAGGTCGGCTTCCTCTGGACTCCCGGCTGGTGGGGTTGGGGAGGGCAGGGATTCATTTTCCATGAGGGCTTCTGGGGGCCACAAGTGGGCTTCTATGGCGGGATCAATTACGGCTTTGGCTACTTCGGCCAGGGCTACCAGGGCGGGCGCTGGGACAATGGACGCTTCTTCTACAACCGCTCGGTGAACAACATAAACGTCACCAACATTCACAACGTTTACAACACCACCGTGATCAACAACACGACGGTGAACCGCGTCAGCTACAACGGTGGCAACGGTGGAATAACGGCGCGTCCGACGTCCCGGGAAGAGGCCGCAGCACACGAGAGACACATGCCGCCGGTGGCTGCTCAAACTCAACATGTACAAACAGCCCGTGCTAACGAGCAACTGCGCGCCTCGGTGAACCACGGGAAGCCGCCCATTGCCGCCACTGCCAAGCCGGGAGCATTTCAAGGCAATGGCGCAGTGCCCGCCAAACAGTCTGGAGGGCCATACACTCCTCCTCCGGATCGTGCCTCAAGTCAGCCCAAGGCTAATACTCGAACACAAGCGGCGCGGCCTCAGAACAATGTTCCACGGCCGCCTGAGAACAACGCTCAGGCTGCGCAGACCAGGCCCAACCCCCAGACTGCAACTCCACAGAACCATCAGGCTGTGCGGCCTGAGAACAACGCTTCTCGCCCCAGCACGGCGGTTCATCCCAACGAGCTCCCGCCCATTCCTCACACGCCTGTTCCCAACACCGGGAACGCCGAAGCAGACCACAAATACCAGCAACAGCAGGAGCAATTGCGCGCGCAGCAAGCGCAAGAACGTCAGAAGCTCCAACAGCAGCAGGAACAGGAGCATCAGCAACTGGCCCAACAACAGGCTAACAAGGCGAGGCAGCAGCAGCTAGAGCAGCAACACCAGAAACAGACGCAGGAGTTGCAGCAACAGCACCAGCAACAACGGGAGCAGATGGCCCGGCAGCAGCAACAGCACATGCAGGCCAGTCAGCAGCAGGCGCATGCCAGTCAATCTCAGCCACCGAAGCCGAAGCCTTAAGCGTGCATCGAACGCGCGCCGGATGGGTTCCTGCTAACCGCCTGGATGGCCTCGCCCCGGCGCCGGCGGCCGATACGAACGGGAATTCAAGAAGGCTGCGGTTGGCCTTTTCCGCAAGGTTCAGTGACTCAATTGTTCTGGTCGAAGGTGTCGTTCAAGTTCTACACGGGCGGTTGGGCAGAACCGCGGCTGGCCTTATTGACTCCAGAGGGAATTCCACATAGTGTCACCGCCCTTTGACAAATGGGGAAGGCCGGTCCGCCCCTATGGGGCACATATCGTGAGTAGGTACGGAGAAGGCCTTATTGTCCCGGGTTGAACGTTAACGTTAATGTTGCATCGTTGCGACGCAACACAATCCATTCGGAGGCAGAAACATGAAAGGCTCGTTAGAAAAACTATACGTAGACGAATTGAAAGATCTGTTCAGCGCTGAGAAGCAGTTGACCAAAGCGCTGCCGAAGATGGCGAAAGCTGCATTTTCAGAAGACTTAAGGAACGGGTTTGAAGAGCACCTCGAACAGACCAAAGGACACGTTCAACGCCTGGAAGAGATCTTTGCGATACTCGACGAGAAGGCCGACGGAAAAAAATGTGTAGGCATGGAAGGAATCATTCAGGAAGGGGGCGAGGTCATCAACGGGGACTTTGCGGACGATGTGAAGGATGCGGCCCTGATTTCGGCGGCGCAGCGTGTCGAGCACTACGAAATCGCAGCCTACGGCAGCGTTTGCGCCTACGCCGACCTGCTCGGGAAGTCCGACCAGGCAGCGCTACTGCGGCAGACGCTGGAAGAGGAAAGGGAAACCAATGAGAAGTTAACTGAGCTGTCGAAGGAGATTAACGTCGCAGCCACACAAGACGTTTCCGACGATGAGCAGGAAACAAGGCGCAGGCCAGGTCGTGCCGCATAGACAAGTCTTGGGTCAAGGGGAAGGGGGTACGGCGAAGGGCGGCGCCCCCTCTCTCTTATTTGGGATGTGCGAGGAGAACAAGGCCGCGGGAACGTGAGTAGTCCATCACAGGTTTATGGTATATGGCGACCAATTACGAACATCTCGCGAAGCCGGAAAGCACTTCTTGGATACCTAACAGCGGCTCAGAGACGCTTCTACTTGTTGGCAAGGGCATGAGCGCTTCCGATTCAGGTAGCAGGGTTTGGCGTGCCCTAGCGGTGCTCGGGCCGGGGCTCGTCACCGGCGCTTCGGATGACGATCCTAGCGGAATTGCCACTTATTCCCAAGTGGGAGCACAGTTTGGCTATGGGATGCTATGGACGATGCTTCTCTCCTATCCCTTGATGGCGGCAATCCAAGAGATCAGCGCCCGGGTGGGACGAGTCACGGGCTGTGGAATCTCCGCCAACCTGCGACGGTGTTATCCGCGATGGCTGCTTCGTAGCGTAGTAGGTCTAGTGCTTGTCGCCAACGTCTTCAATCTTGGTGCTGATATCGGGGCCATGGGTGCAGCCGGCCAACTACTACTGCCGGTGAGAACTTGGATCTACATTCTGCTTTTCGGTATCGCGTCGCTGCTGTTGCAGATCTCAGTGCCCTATTCAAGCTATGTGAAGTATTTGAAGTGGCTGACGCTCTCTCTCTTTGCCTATGTCGCCACTGCGTTCTTCGTGCGGGTCTCGTGGTACGAAGTGCTGCATGCAACGATCCGCCCGCAATTGTTGTGGAGCAAGGATTACTTGACCGGCCTGATTGCCGTGCTGGGTACGACGATCAGTCCCTATCTATTTTTCTGGCAAGCCTCGCAAGAGGTGGAAGAGGTCAAGAACAATCGCGGGGAGAAAGCCCTGAAACGCGCGCCGCGACAAGCGCCCGCTCAGTTGGGACGCATCCGGATGGACACCTATTTCGGCATGGCGCTGTCCAATATCGTCGCATTCTTTATCATCCTGACAACGGCTGCCACCCTGCATGCTCATGGCCAGACAGACGTCTCCACTGCGGCGCAAGCTGCACAGGCATTAGCGCCTCTTGCGGGGCGTTGGGCCGCGGGACTCTTTGTCTGCGGGATTATCGGCACGGGCATGCTTGCTATACCCGTCTTAGCGGGCTCAGCCGGGTACGCCATGGGGGAATCCTTCAAATGGCCCGTCAGCCTGGAGAAGAAACCTCAGCAGGCTCCCGGGTTCTATGTGACGATTGCAGCAGCGACCCTGGCCGGCGTTGGCTTGAATTTTGTCCACATCGATCCGTTACGAGCTCTGTTCTGGGCCGCGGTCTTAAACGGCTTGTTGGCGGCTCCCCTGATGGCCGTCATCATGCACATGGCAGCAAGCCCTAAGGTGATGGACAAATTCACGATACCGCTGTACTTGCGGGTCGTCGGATGGGCTGCAACGACAGTTATGTTCAGCGTATCGATTGGGGTATTCGTGACATGGAAATAGCCTGCAAGGGGGTCCCACTCCGGGGCTGTCTTCCAAGGAACCGGTGGACTGCTAAAAGGGGATGGATGTTTCAAGCCTGGTCGGTCGCGGTCAAAAACATCAGAGTGAAACGATCGCGTCGGTATCCTGTAGGGCTCGACGCTCGCCTCTCAAAGCGCTGAGTTTGTCCAATGCCGCCTCAAGGGTTGTGGCAATCAGTCCCTGTGCGTCCGGTCCGAAGCGAGCCGAGACACCCTCTATCGCCCCATTGAAATTCCAGAGCCCAACCATGATGGTTGCTTTGGGCAGCCCCGCTCGAATCTGCAAGTAAAGTTTCCTGGCATGAGCCAGCGCGAAGGGTTGCAATGCCGAGACAATTACCACGTCGGGCTTGTCTTTGAGTAACTGATCGATCATCTCTGCGTTTGTACCCAGCGAGATGCAATGCGCGTAATCACCTCGGCGTTCGAGCAATTCCACCAGCATGGATCCGATGGTTTCGTCAGCGCCGGTTTTCGCGGGCACGCAGATGATGCTGGCGGGGCTGGCGGCTATTCCGGTTGGGGCCGGCCTTGTGTCTTGGACAAGGTCCCGGTGATCGGCGTATTCCTCGTTCAGTTCTTCGAGTAGCTCGCGCGTGCTCTGACAAATGGAGTCTTCACCCGCCTCATCAAGATCGTTTTGATGGGAGTCTCGCTGCGCCATGCCGAGGGCCGGTATCACAATGGAGTCATATAGCTCCTGCAGACCCTTTCCATGCAAGTGTGCCTCCAGAACCTGTCGAGCTTCGCTTAGATCGGAGGCCAGCATCCGCTGATAGAAATGCATGTCGGGAGACAGCACTGGCTCGTCGCCCAACAGAACGTGCAAGAACTCCATTTGAGGAACATGCCGGCCTAGGACCACCAGACAGACGGTCAAAGGCGTCGAGAGCACCAGTCCAACTGGTCCCCAGAGCAGCGTCCAGAACACCGCCGCGACCAGAATTGCGAGCGAAGAAATGCCAGTATTGGCGCCATAGAGCATTGGCTCGACAAAGTTCGCAACCACGATCTCACTGATGAGGTAGATCCCGACGATCAGAAGTGTTCGGGTCCACCCGTGAAAAACCGCCAGCGACAGGACAATGGGCAAGAAGGCCGCGATCGGTGGCCCTACAAATGGCAGAAACCGGAACGCAGCGGCAAGAACCCCCCATAACAGGGGATTCGGCAAACCGATCAAATGCAGGCCAGCGCCAATGGCAATTCCGTACGACGCGTTAACGATGAATTGCAAGAGCAGGTACTTGCCTATCCGCTGGCTGGTATCATCGAGCGCCTGGGTCATGACGTTTAGGTGGTTGTGTCCCACCAGACGAATAAACCGGTTCCTCAGGTCTTCGAGTCGGAGAAGAATAAAGACGGTGAAAACCAGCACAACAGCTGCAACACCAAGTGGACTCAACAACGTCAGCATCGACCCCCAGGCGGCGCTGGGCGGTGTTACCAACTGGACTTCGATCGGCTTGCCTAATTTCGACTCGGCGATTGCGCGGTCCTTCTGTTGGCGGCCGGTTCCCACTTTGCCTGGTAGCGTTTCGACCAGTTCCGCACCGAGTTCACTCACCTCCTCCGTAGCTCTCACCAAACCAAAACTCTCGCCGCTATGCAGAGAGGCGACTTTGTTTTCAAGGTTTGCTCGGTAAATCGGAAGTTGGCCGCTGACGTCGACCAATTGGCTGGTAACTCTTACCACCAGGAAGACCGCGACTGTCATGGCGAGAAGGACTACCAAAAGTACAGCAGGAACTCTCGGCAGTCGAAGCTTTTCCAGCAGTCTCACAAGTGGGGTGAGCAGAAAGCTGAAGAGCATCGCCAGGGCAAAGGGAACCAAAACCGCTCTGGCGAAGTACAGTGTCCCAACTGCAACCACTCCGGCCACAAGCGCGAACAGCTTCGAGATGTCTGAACTGGATCGACGTTGAGTCAATTCATAACCGATCGAATGCCCGCACCAACAGGAGCAATGGCCTACATCGTTGCGCTGACAAGGCCGGCCATCCGGTTCTCGTCGCTGTAGAATCCGCGGCGTCGAGCGCGGAACATCGGAGCCGCGGGCTTATCGCAAGTGGCAAGCGGATGGCGGCGTGTTGACACCTTGATCGATTAAGCCAGCGCCGCAACCGGAGCTAGCCGGCTTTCTTCATCGGAACTTTTGCGCCTTTCTTACGAGCCTCTGAGAGGCCGATGGCAATCGCCTGTTTCCTGCTGGTTACCACTCCGCCTTTGCCGCCCTTTCCGGAACGAAGGGTTCCCTTCTGTTCGCGGCGCACCGCACTCTCCACACTCTTGGCTGCTGCTTTACCGTATTTTGCCATTCTGTTTTACCTCCTGACTGTTCAAGTCAATATGAGCTTAGCTTTTGTGCTCTGAGGCGCAAATCGGGTGTTGCCTGTAGCCGTGCGAGAAAACGTACCTAGCGTGTACGGCGAAGTGTGCTGTGGCGCGATGTGCGTAGTGCCCGATCGGCTGAGGCAAATAGCAACTGTGATTACAGTGTTCTCCCGATTCTGCTTCCTCGAATCGGAACATAAGCTCGTGAAGTGGAGGCGATCGGACGGTAATGTCCCGACGTACAACGCGTTCAACACCGTGATCTGCGGGTCGTCTTAAGGAAGCGATCATGAAAACCCAAGGTGACCTTCGCAAGCTCGGTTCAGTTACAACTCGTGCTGCACGAATGGCAGTCAATGTTCTATTCTTTTGTGTGCTTCCACTCGTCGGATCCGTTTTGGCTCAGCAAGCTCCTTCAAGTTCAGGGCCTGAGCGCCAGAACATTCGCGCTGAGGTAGTTGACCAGAACCCGGATGACCAAGCTAGCGAGTCCTCTTCCCTCTACAACCCGGCTCATTCCGCTTTGCCGAATGCACCTTCCGCCACCAAGCCGATACACTCGCCCGGCAGTTCATTGACCTTGGGCGATCGGTTCCACATCTATCGCCAATCCATCCTGAGCCCTTATACCTTGGTTGGTCCTGCACTGGGAGCGGGCATTGGCCAATGGGAAGACGAGCCGCCGGAGTGGGGCGAGGGAGGTGAGGGCTATGCCCGCCGATTAGTCTCGGGTGTGGGTCGGCATTTGATCGCAGAGACGATTCGATTCGGGGTTGCCGTCGCTGACGGCGAGGATCCTCGCTACCACCCCTCTGAGGAGAGCGGGATCTGGCACCGGACGCGACACGTCGTGGTTGAGACGTTTACCTCAAAGACCGCTGGCGGCACGCGAATCCCGGCGTACTCACGCTTCGTCGGCACTTATGGGGCGGCGTTCATTTCCAATCTGTGGTATCCCGAATCCCGATCAACAGCGGGCTGGGCTCTGCGACGCGGATCAACCGCATTAGCGTCAACCTTGGGTTTCAATCTATTCCAGGAATTTGCCCATCGCAAGTTAGAAAATGCACTCCACATCTCCAACAAGCCACAGGCACTACCGTGACAACCTTGACTGGGATCGGAGTTGTTGACCTTCTGCACGGAAAGTGAGAAATCTGCTTCGAGCGAACCAGAGATCCTGCATGCCTGTAAACTAGCGCATATTGGAGCGCGAATACGACCCGCTCCCGGTTCGTATAAAAAGCCTGGGCATCCTCTCCTCTGCCATCTGCTGCATTCTCTTTTTGGAAAATGATCGATCGCATCAGGATTCACTGTCGAATAGGAACAGTACTTAGGATCTAAGGAAAGTCGACGGAGAAACTAAGGTTTTCGCCCTCTTTCTCGTTCATGGTGAGTGAGCTATTTCTTAATGCAGGAACCTTTTTCGATCCGCTGGAGGACAAGAAAGTGAGCACGAACAAGAAATTTCTCGAGATCGCCTCGCAGAACTTTTGAACGAAGACCTGTCACGCGAATACCAGGCGATCATTGGCTACGTTGTATATTCCCAAGCGTTGAACGGTGCCGCCTACATGAATATTGCCGATCAACTTGAAATCCACTCAAAACAGGAGCTCGATCATGCTCTAATCATTGCGAGGCAAATTGATTACCTTGGCAAAATGCCCGTGGTGACGCCCAAGCCAGTGAAGACCTCCGACGACCCAAACGAAATGCTACGCTTCGATTTGGATAACGAGGGCGAAACCATACGCAACTATCGCGAGCGGATCCGCCAGTGTGAGCATCTGGGCGAATACGCTATGGCCGAACAGATTCGGCAGATCCTCATCAACGAGCAGGACCATCAAATTGATTTGGCGACAGCTCTCGGCGAAAACGTTCCGGATGTCAGCGAATTGAAAAAAGAAAAGTCTCCCAAACGGAGCAGCTGAGTTAATAGAGCTCTGGTTTTCGTTTGTCATCAGGAGCTCGTTGCGTCGAGAGGAACCGTGACGTCCAGCTTTGCATATTGACGCGTTTGGAACGCCTCACATGTGGCGCCATTCTGTGCCGTTAGTTTGAGGACCGTGTAACCTTCACGGAGCGCAAATTTTCCGAAGCACAGGCAAGCTACTCCGAGCATGTTCTTCATGCTGAGAGTGACGCCAGACCCAAAATAAAACACTGATGTGGCCGTTCGATGGTGCTTTTGATTTTGACGCAATCGACCGTTGCCACAGGAGCGACAAGGGGATATCGCGGGATGCATTTCCCTCGATTTGGAAACATTGTCCCAGGTGCGTATATGCCTTTTTGTGGGAAGACGGCGGTCCCATGATTCACCTAAACAGCGGCCTTGCCATGGTCTTCTTTTTGTAGCCGGAGAACGCGGCCCGAGGCACGAATCGTCATCACTTTACGCCTCTAGGCTGGACGTCAACCGCGCAACCCGCACCCTCTGAAAGGCTCCCCAATCTCGGCCAGCAGGGTGAATCCCGAGTAGAACCAATGGGCGCGGGAGAAGAGGTCGATCGCTCTCCCCTTGATGCTCTCTCGCAGCCGACACAGGAACGTTGGGAACCAGTGGGAACAGTGGGAACAAGCAGTATTCATGCGGGTTCGAGCGTTCCCAGCGCGGGTCCAGCAATTGGGAACACTGGGAACAATAGATCTGTTCCAACGGCTAGCCCTGAGACCTGTTCCCACTTGTTCCCAGTCTTTCCCAGAGCTTGGGAACAGAAAGACCCAATGTTCATGAGGTTGTTCCCAGTGTTCCCGTTGTTCCCGACGAAAAAGAACACGTCTGCCAGGACGCAGACGCGGACAGCCTGGCAGAAGCGGAATTGGTAAAGGTTCGGGTGTCCCGATGGCTTGGCGCTCGCTGTACGCGATCTGAGCGAGCCTGGGGTGCTGAGGAATTCCTCTACCGCGATTACCTGGGATGGTGCCGGGGACAGAACCAAACGCCTGGTTCGCCCAAACAGGTGGCCGCCCTCCTGGACGAGTCCTTTCAGCGGGATGGAAACGGCTGGCAGGGACTTTGCCTTGACGTGGACTTTGCAGCCAGCAAACCCCGCGGCGGTGGACCGACGGATCCCTTGCGATTGGCGACGGAAACGACTCAATGAGCGCGAAACGGTGGCCAACATTGGGTCACCTGGACCCGCTCGAGGTTTTTCTCGTTGATCCCCGCAAGATCGCCGATCGGATCGGAACGTCGGAAGGACTTCTTCCTGCTCCGGCGAGGCTTCTCTCTCCCATGCGCCGCGCAACCTGGACGTGGAGATGGCCGTCGATTAGGTTCCCCGCCCTCCGGTTGACGATCGCCGTCTGCACCCATCCGATCGACCATCGTCATCGCTTCCCGCTGCTCCTTCGAGTGGCTCCGCCAATGGAACGGGTTATTTTTCCGTTTTTCGACCGCGACGTGACCGTGCCCGACGATCCCGGATCCGTAATGTCGGACGCCGGCGGGAGGACTTCGACGATCATCGCGTCGTTTTCGGGCCAGGGGGCATTTCCTTTTCTGAAGGGGTCCGCTTTCGGTTTCTCGACCACGCTCTCGACGCGATTCGCCAATGTTGACGAGGGTCCGGGGGACTTTTTCTTAGCTGACATCGCGCCTCGCAAAGGGAAACGAAACGCGCAAAAAGGGTTTTTTCACCGGTGTGTTTTCGGGGATCGAATCACCCGTACCCAACGTAGTGGACGAAGGACCCGCAGGAGGACAATGTTCGCGCGTGAGGTGTGGTTTCGGTTCTTTAAGAACTATGACCTAGCTGGAGGACTTTTGCCGGTATCAGCATCTGTAAGCATTCTCATCGTGGACAATTTCGAACCATTGCGGCGTTTCCCTTGTTCCTTCCCGTCATCCGCTCGTAATCGGCGGCCACTTCCCCAAACGGGCGTCAGAATCTTCCCAGATCCCGACATCCTGACAGCGGTTCCGCCGGAATAGGTAGTGTCTGGTCGGAGGTTCTCTGCTTGCCTGCGTTCCATGCTCAGAAGAACGGCGTTTTCGCTTTGTAGCGGAGGTAGGATTCGCCGAAGCGGATTTCCAGTTCGCGTTCTTCATAGAGCCGAACGAGCAGGATCCACGCCGGCGCGAACCACAGGGTCGCCCACAGTAAGGCGTGCAGGGATTGGAGCCACAGGGCCCCGACAATGAAGAACAGTAAGAGAAAGATCCCCATGGGATTGCGGCAACGGGCGTAGAGCCAATTGGTGGCGAGCTTCTTACTGAGAGCTGTGGCAAAGGGCAACCCCAGGCCTGCGATGGCCAGATTCAACACGGTGAGCGTTACCAGCACAGCGAGAACCCGCAAAATTGGAAAACTGATGGTTCTCGGGAATGGAACGCGACCGATGGGATACGCGTGCGTGAAGCGGAAGGCAACGATGAGGGCACATCCGAACAGGATCATTCCCATGTAATGGACAGGGATCGTCAGGATCGCGGCGCGTTCGGGGGTGGGGCGGCGGTCGAGGAGCCATCGTCCCATGGCGGCGATCAACGGAACTAACGCGACACCTCCCCAAACTAACGCAACCGACCAGAAGAATGAGAACGTGTGCTGAGCTGCCAATCGCCAACACAGAAAGACGACCGCGAGGCCGCCCAGCTTCAGAGCGAGAATGCCAGCCGTCTTCATAACTCTCGATTAACACCGAGGCCACAGCCAAGTCAGTGACGTGGGACTAACGACGGCCACCTGGGCCCTCTCGAAAACACCGCTGCCCCTGGTTCCGTTAAACGCGATTCCTGCACTTTGAGGAAATTACCTGCTCACAAACCGTTGTCACGGGATCGATGAGGCGCAGTGGAAATGTTCACTCGTACCGCAGGGCGAAGATGTTGGAGTTGGGACGAAAGCAATCAATCATGATCGCCCCATCCGGTGCGGTATTCCACGCGAAACATTCTGGGCTTGCAATAGCTTCACTGAAGGACAATACTTCCTCAGCGACGCCATCGGGGACCCTGATGCGCCAGACGGAGCCGTTTCTCCCGTAGTAGTTCACATATGCCCATTTCCCATCGCGTGACCAAAATGGGGCACCTATTTGCTTCTGCGAGTTCTCCAGCAAAACACGCCATTGCGCGGTGGTAAGGTCATACATCCCGAGCTTGTGTTCGTCGATAGACAGTGCCAGAAGATTGCGGCCATCGGGGGAGAGGCGTGGACTGAACCATCCTTCCGAGCCGGGAACCTTGGAAAGCGACTCAGTCTGCAGGTTATGAATGTAAATCGCCCGTGGAATGTCCGGCTCGGCGAAGTACCGTGGGGGTTGGCCGAAAAGAATCGACTGATTGTCGGGCATCCAGGTCGGGTCGGCCTGACTGGTGATGGGCACCTTGAGCTCATGAAGAGCGCCGCCCTCGGCGGAGACCCAATAAATCTTCCATGGTTGGTCAGGCCATTTGGCCATCATTGCGATGCGTTTACCATCGAGAGAGTAGCGGGGGAAATTTACCTCCAATTTCGGGTCCGTCAACTGGAGCCACTCGCTGCCGTCGCTGCGCGCGCGCCAGAGAATACTTTGTCGGGTGTGGGTCTGGCAAACAGCCATCCATCTACCGTCCGGTGAGAAATCGGGAACTTCAACGCTGAACTCAGGCAGAAACGGCGTGAGTTGTCGGCGCGTAAGATCAAACTTGAAGGTCAATGCCGCGCTCTCATGGGCGACAGTAAAAAGCGTATTCTCCAACGGACTGGCCGTGGCGGCTTTTATCTCGACGCCTCCACCGCTGAACGGGTAAGGTTTTTCGGATCGAAACGGTAACCATTTCTCTGTGGCGACCCAGTAGTCAGTTCGCTGGTCACGAAACTCCTGGAAGAGGAAGTTCCGGCCATCCCTGGTCCAGATTCCGCAGCAGGTATTCATCGGCCCACCCATCTTCATCGCGAAAGGGCCTCGTTTGCTGTCTCGGCGAGCCTCCCATATCGAAGAAACGCGAGTTTTGGAATCGAGTATGGTGAACCGCAGTCGCTGGCCGTCAGGTGACCATCGAATCCAGGAAACATTTCCCGGCGTATCCAGCAGCCGGTGATAAGTAGCCCCCTCATTTTCCGTCAGGTAAATGGCGTTGTGTTGCGCGAACGCGATGGCCTTACTGTCGGGCGACCAGGCCGCGAAATCCGCTTCGATGTCTCCCAAGGGCCGGGCTGGACCGCCATTCGTAGGCTGCAGCCAAATACGGGCAGCATTCTCGCCAGAAGGCCCAGTGTTTTCCTTTACCAACAATGTTGAACCATCCGGTGAAATGTGAAGAATCACCGGCTGGACAAGCCGGGTGGCATAACTGCTCTCTGCTCCTCCACCCACGGGAACCGAGTAGAGGTGAGCGTCATACCACTTGAAGTAGTACACGCGCCGGCCGTCGGTTTCGATAGTGGAGATAGGCAACACGTTACCGGTGAAGGTCAGTTGCCTGGTCGTGGAGATTCGAAGATATGGCGGATGCGCCAGCCTCTGGAAGATGAATAACGCTATACCGACCACGACGACGGCAGCGACAATGAGAAGGGGCTTGGGTGATCGCCAACGAGGCTGAGGGGCGGGCGGCTCCCCGGGGATGGCTTGAACTGTACTTTGGTCCACAGGCGCAAGAAACCGGTATCCCTTGCGCGGGATGGTTTCGATGTAGCGGGGCATGTCGGCGTCGTCACCCAGGACGTCGCGAATCTTCTTAATAGCGGTGTTCAAGCCGTGTTCGAAGTCAACAAAGGTGCCTTCCGGCCAAAGTTGCTGGCGAAGCTGGTCCCGAGTCACCAGTGCGCCCGGATGTTCGAGCAGGGTACAGAGGATGTGGAAGGGCTGGTCCTGGAGCCTGAGGTGGATGCCGTTCTTACGCAACTCGGCAGCCTCGACGGAGAGCTCAAACGGGCCGAAGCGGTATATGCCTTGGGAGAGGGTCCGCCCCATGCAACACCCCCGCTGCGCTCAGGTTAGCACCGAAGAGGGCGCGTAGTTTCGTAGTCGTGTGTCTGTTCTGAATTTCTGTTCCCACTTTGGGAAGCCTTCAGTCCTTGCGTTCTGTCGGTGGCCGATATATACAGTCGATTAAGAGCCGCCCTTCCTATCGCTTAGCTGTACATATCTGTTTCACGTACGATTTATCAGCAGTGCATTGATCCCAGAAGAGACCCGTCCGATACTGCGCGTAGGTTTCCCAGAAATCCAGGGAACCGGATGGAGGAGTTATGAAAACCAAAGCAATCGCACTTCTTGTAATGACGATTGCGCTAGGCGTGGGAGTGGCGAGCGCACAGTCAACCGCCCCAATGAATTTCAGAACGCCGTTTGCCTTTACGGTCGGCGATCAACTGCTACCGGCGGGCGCATACACGGTGCAGGTCGTGTCAGTGACGGGAACGCTGTTGTTCAGCAAGCCGGATGGTACCGCCAGCGGTTTCATCAGCAGCCTACCGCTGCAGAAAACTGAGTTCGAGAACAGGTCCAAGCTGGTCTTCCATCGCTACGGCAGTAGCTACTATTTGAGCGAGATCTGGACGACAGGTTATCGCACGGGCCGGACCATCATGCAGCATCCTTCGGAGCTGAAGCTGGCGAAGAACATCGGCGAACCACAGCATGTCACCTTGTATGTGGAGGCGCCAGGACGGTGAAACGGATGTCGGAAGCGCGGCCGGGCCCAGGTCCCGGTTTGTGCTTCGTGGTGAAGTCTTCTCCAAGGACGATGAAGTTTCTGTGGCCGGCATGTGGGAGACGCGCACGTCTGTAAGTGAAGGCTTTTCTCCCTAGGAGTCAGCACTACCCCTAGGGTTATGATCGACGGGAGCAACTCACGATGCATTGGGTTCGAAACCTGTTGTGTTGTTTCCTTCTCGCGGGCGTCTCGCCGCTCGCGGGACAGACGCCTTCCGTGAAGTCGCCCGGCCAGGGCGAAGCTGCTGCCACGATCAAGACCAGCGCGCGAATCGTGCTCCTGGATGTGCTGGTCACAGACCAGGCGGGGAAGCCCGTGCATGGGTTGAAGGCGCGGCACTTCACCGTTCTCGAAGACGGCAAGCCTCAGCAGGTTCGGGGATTTGAAGAGCGGCGTCCCGACATGGCTAGTTCCCGCCGTGCGGTCAGCGTGAACCTGCCACCCAACACCTACACCAATTACGTCCCCACCGCTGAGCCGGGAGCGATCAACATTCTTTTGTTTGATTCCCTGAATGCCAAAGGACAGAGCCTGGCGAACGCGCGCCAGGAGTTGTTGTTGTACCTGAGCAAACTTCCCAGCAAAACCAGAATTGCGCTATTCACGCTGGACTGGGAGCTGCATATGGTGCATGGCTTTACGGACGATTCACGCAAGCTGATCGAGGCCGCAAAGCAGCTCTCAAGTTCGACGCACCCCATGTTCAGCAATTCTCGCGGGGTCTCACAGGCACTTGCCGAAGTGAAGGAAGCAGGCGTCATCCGGACCCCGATGTAAGCGGCCCTGGCCACATTTCTTTCGGGAGAGAACACCAGCAAGGCAGAGTCGCGCACCCTGGTCACCATGGAAGCCTTGAACCAGTTGGCACGAAGCATGGCGGTTTTTCCGGGACGAAAGAACCTGATCTGGATTTCCGGAGGCCTTCCCTTTGATCCCACCAGCACCGCTCCCCAAGTGCAGAAAACCGCCGCGCTGCTTGCGGCGACACAAATGGCGGTGTATCCGATTGATGCAGCAGGAGTCAAATACATGGGGGGCAGACGGCTCTACCCGCGGTTCCGAGGCCTTCAGCCTCACCGAAAGCTATGAAACAACCTCAGGCCAGGGTTGTCGAGGCCCTCAGGTTGCGTCAGACCATGATGAACCTGGCTACGCTGACGGGTGGGCGTGCGTACTACAACCGGAACGATCTGCAGGGGGCAATCCGCGATGGCGTGGATTCGGGTTCTAACTACTACATCCTGGCCTACTTGACGCCTTGACTACCCGCTCGAGTTTGGTTTCAACCCCAAGCGATTAGTCGCGTCTGCATTCTCACTTGGCGAAAAAATCTCAACATTTGCGGGATTAGTTAACCTCAACGGTGTTCTGGCAGGCCGCGTGCGCCTTGAACCGGGACGCTACTGCAAAGCAGCGTATTCTGTCTTGGCTTGCTGAAAGATAGGAACATCCGGGTCGGCGTCTTTCCAGAGGTTGAGGAACTGCTTATACTCGGCGTGTGCTTTGGCATTGTCGCCTTGTAGCACGTAGGCTCGAGCCAGACCCAAATGAGCCAGTACTCCGACGGTATTTCCAGCGACAGCATTTCCTCCTATCAGCCCGGGATGATCGATTATCCTGCGAAACTCCGCCGCCGCTTCCGTGCCGCGATGCACGCGGAGATATGCCTGGCCACGCGTGTACACCGGTCGCAGCTCCAAGCCATCGTCCATCTCGCCGTTGGGGTTTCCGAGTTCAACAGCCACGGCTCTTTGTAAAGTCTCGACTGCACGTGACGGGTCGCCTTGCTGATTAGCAATGCTGGCGCGAATGGTAGGAATCCACGACAGATTCGCCAGTGTATGGAAGGGATACCTGCGACCAAGATCGTCCGCGAGCGTCTGCGCCTGATGAATGTTGCCCGATTGTGCATACGCGATGGCTGCGGCTGCCAGCACGCGCCTGGTCCTTGCCAGCTTCAGGCTCCTGGCCGCCAACTGCTGCGCCTCTTTGAAGTTCCCCACATCCGCTTCCTGCAACGCTGCGGCGGACAACTGTGCGGCGGCGGATTCAATCAGGGAGTGACTCAGGCACGCTTCCACCGCTTGCTGTCGGAATTCCCGTGACCGCTTAAATCGGCCTTGGTATGCCTCTGTATCCGCTTGGACCGCCAACAACTGACGTTCCATGCCGGGGTCGCCAGCGGCTGACATCGCGATCTTTTGCATCTGTTGAGAATCATGGCGCAAGAAACCGAGGCTGTAATACTGCGGAAGCAAAAGCTGGCGATTCAGATGAAGTGCTTCGTGCTCTGCCAGTAGCGTCTCGGCTTCCTCCAACCGACCAAGGTTAATGAGGTCGCCCGCCAGATTCCCGAGGGACATGCCGGACGGCCGCCTGCGGTGATACTCCTGGTCTTCGAGCAGAGCCTCATCGTACTGACCCAAGTCTCTGTAAATAGCCCCCAACAAGTTGTGGGGATAATCAGCCTGCGGGTACACACTCTGGATGAGTTTGTAGGCTTCAATTGCCTTGTACAAGTCGCCGTTTACATTCATGTAGTAGGCCGCTTCGATGCGGAGGTCCTCAGCTTCCGTACTTCTCGACCGTAAAGAGTAGGCATTGCCTATATTTTCCTCCATCAGCCCGGTTTGCCCTAAATTCCCGTACGCCGAACCGAGTCGCAGATAGGCCATGGCAAATTCCGGATCCAACTCAATTGCTCTCTGGAAGGGAATCATTGCAGATTGGCTGTCCGACCGGATCAGGTGACCCATTCCGACGGTATAGGCCTGCAGCGCCTCGAGGGAGGTCGTTGTCGCTTGTTCGAGTGGGACATCGAATTTTCGGATGCTGCCCAGCGATTCTCCCAGCTTGCCCCGCAGGAGAGTGGCTTGCTCGCCCAGTGCTCGAATGACATCCTCTTTTCGCGCAACTTGGGTTTGCTGCTGTGCCAAAACGTCTCCGGTTGAGCAGTTCACCGCCTTCAGGTCGAGGACGTACTGCGTGCCCAGGGTTGCGATGGATCCCGCGATGTATGCCTTTCCCTGATTGCGCTGGCATAGTTGCCGAGCCAGATCGTCGGTCAGTGGATCTTGTGGGTCGTGTCCCATGTACTGCAGTGTCGCGTTCATTTGACTGGCCGGCAGGAAGTTGAAAAACGGCGACTGGCTCATTTGCACCAGCAACCCTTGCCGAAGGGTATCGGTGAAGACGGGATCGCTGGTTTTATTGGCGAAGTCCGCCAGAACGACGATGTCTTTCTCGGTCACTGCCTGTGCTCGCTGTTTGTGCATGAACACGCCCGTGATCAGTATCAACAGGACCAATAC
>Ga0335085_10003053_pt1 | contig 29834 bp, 21 predicted proteins | sample Lox_Sample_45_FD_206712 | JGI IMG/M metagenome (GOLD analysis project Ga0335085, IMG submission 206712) | Soil microbial communities from Loxahatchee National Wildlife Refuge, Florida, United States - Lox_Sample_4.5 | ecosystem: Environmental > Terrestrial > Soil > Wetlands | place: USA... | reverse complement strand
GCCCACTTTGAAAACGCCGATGGCGTTTTCAACTTTCCCACAGCTCCGGCGACGGGCTAAATTTACAGAATCACCTATGCGGATTTAGGGTGCAGGTCACTGGACCCAATTTATCGGAGAACTCCCGCTTCGGCTGGACTAAAGGGAAGGATGCAGCTCAAATGGGATCTTCACTGAGCTTGGACGTTCGTCTTCAACGCTGTCGGCGGAGCTGGACCGGAACTCGTAGCAGGTGCCTTAAAAGCGGCGGCCACGTTGCTCCAGGATGATGCTGTGTTGTTCGCCCAATTTAACGTGATCGTCTGCGGGGTATTCGTCACGTAGTATTGATGCGCGAAGCCGCTCGAACCGTAGGCATTCCCATCGTTGTCGTATTGCCCCGGATACCACCACGCGTCAAAGATTGTACCAGGGCTGCTCGCCGCGCACTCAGGGCCAATACCAGTGTACTCAGCAACAATAACTAGGCCGCTTCTATTTGTATTTGGCGTGACCGACGCGGTGCTATTGAGATTGCTCGAATTGGCGCAGCTCGCCCCGGCCGCGTTCGATTGCGATCCCGAGTGAGTCGCACTGCCATCGAACGCGGATACGTCCGCGCCTGCAATGATCCACCATGTCCAGACACCGCCTTCTTCCGAAGATTGGGCGATAGTCTCGTAATGCGAATTGCTATTCGTAAACGTCACATTTTGGGCATAGAACATTTGGGGAAGCCCCTGCCCGCTGCTGAGCTTCGCGTAGATGTTTGACTCGCTATCTGTAACACTGTTGATATTCTCCGAAACATCGAAGTCGGTAGCAGAAACAATTAGGTTCACTCCCGGTACTGGACAGGGGGTCTGAATTCTGTTGCTCGAGTTTGGTATGTTGCTTCTTCCGATGCAAGCGACCCGGATCCCGGACGGTGCAGTTCCAGCAGAAGCCGACCTGAAGGCCACAGCGGCAAAATTAAAGACGCCAGAGCTCGCTTGATTTACAGTAATCGATGGATTGATCGATCCTGCCGATCCCTGAGCTAACATTTCGGCGAAGTCCACATTCTGGGGATCGACTCCCAGAAGCAGAAAGCCTGATCCCGCGACAAACGAGCTGGCAGGGGAGTTGCAGCAGAATCCATATGTCCCGGCGGCTGTACCGTAGGCAAAAACCAAATCGTTCGTTGCCGTAGTGGTGATGTTTCCGGCCGAGAGATTAGGCCCCGTCACCCCGATCGACACCACAGGTGTCCCGTCGACTGCATTTGACGTCGCAACGTTTTGAAATTGCGCGCAATGTGCCTGAAAATCATCCACTGAAGCAGATACGGTGGCCGTAAGGTGCAATGTATCGACCGCCGTATTCAAGGAATATGCTACGCCGATCGTTCGTGTCCCGTCGCTCTTGCTCACCGCTGTTCGCCAAGTGTTCGTGCCTACGTTGTCGGTCCAATTGACTGAGGCACTGGGGCTTCCGTAAGTATAGCCGCATACGGTGAGATTCCCCCCCAAAGCGGGATTCGCCAGGTCGAAATGAAACGTCGTGGACGGCGTGACATCTCCGTTGCTGCCATAGTTGCGATCATCGACAAGAGCCGGACAAATTCCGGTACATACTGTTACTGCCCCCCACAAAGATGGGCAGAAGATAAATAGTGTAACGAAAAGCATAGGCGACGACACCTTCATTTTGTTCTCCTTAAACAATTACCTCTCAGCTGCGCGTTCATTCCGTTAAGAAATTCATGTTTGAATCTAAAGGCGACGAAGGAATCAACATTAAAGAAAGCATCCTGGCGAGCATCAAACTCTGATTTATATCACTCATTCTAACGCGTCCGAAAATGACTGTTCTGCGAGCTAGCAAACCCGAATGTGACTCCGGTAATAGTAGCGAGCCGCACGGTCCTCGACTTTAGCGCATTCTCGAAAATCAGAAACCTAAGACCGACATCGATCTGATATCGACCTGCGCAAAAAACTCGACGATCCCATGTCCGCCCCATAAATTCTCTGATGCGAACTACTTGCCATGAAGGCGCTAGGATGGTCGCTGAGCGAACCAATCCTGGTCAGTGCGCCTATTCGTTGCGCCGCTAGGCACCCTCCCCTCGCCATATCCCGGCTCTCCTCTCCCTCTTCAGAGAACCACGAAGAACCGAAATCTCTCAACTTCCAGCCGGCTTAGTTTTTGGGTTTTGGGTCAGGTCAATTCGGGCCGATTTGGCTACGGAATCACGGCGGTCGCAGTATTGGAAGGAGCGCTTTCAATTCCGGCCGCATCAACACTTTCTACGAGGTAATCGTAGCTTTGCCCGCTCTTCACCGAAGTGTCTATGAATCTAGTTTGCGTAACCACAGCCACATTGATTGGAGCGAACAGCGCAGTGCCGCTCGGCGAACGAAACACAATATAACCGACCACCGGGTCAGGTGAAATAGTGGGCGCATCCCATGTCAGGTCGACTTCATAGGAAGCTGCCACGCCCTTGCCGCTCAGGTTGATAACGGTCACCGGGTTCGTCAATGAAGTGCTGACTATCGTGAGTGTGCCAGTCGCGGGGCCAGTGACGATCGGATTAAACTCCACATTCAGCGCGGCTGTCTGGCCTCCACTGAGCGATAAGGGCAATACGCCTCCCGACACAGAAAAGCCAGAGCCCGCAACGATGGCAGCGGTTACAGTCACCGGCAAGCTTCCGGATGAGGAAAGAGTAAGCGTTTGCGTCGCCACAGTATTCAGATTCACATTCCCGAATTCAAGACTCGTGCTGTTAATGGCAAGCACCGGCCCCGATCCTGCCAATTGCAAAGCGAATGATTGCATCACTCCTCCCGCGCTCGCAGTCAATGTCGCCGTCTGCGTCAAGCTGACTGCCGATACTGCCGCACTGAATTCGGCGCTGGTGGCCCCTGCGGGCACCGTTAAAGTGGGCGGCACCACAACCGCATTGTTGTTACTGGCCAAGCCGATGACAAATCCTCCGCTGCCGGCCGCGACATTCAGGAATACTGTGCAGCTATCGTTCCCGCTACCGGCCATCGAGTTGCTCGCGCAGGTCAGGCCTTCTAATGTTGGCTCATTCGGCGTGCCTCCACCCTGGGCGTTCAACTGCAACGCGAACGTCTCTACAACGCCGCCTGCGCTCGCTGTAAGTGTGACACTTTGGGCCGATGTCACTGCTACGGCTGTCGCTGTAAAACTCGCGCTGCTGGCGCCAGCCGGCACTGTCACTGAAGTGGGTACCGTGACAGCGCTATTGTTGCTGGTCATACTCACCACGAATCCGACGGAAGTTGCTGTGCCATTGAGCGTGACCGTGCAGTTATCCGCGCCTGCTCCGGTCAACGAGGAATTCGCGCAGCTCAATGTACTCAGCGCCACCGACGGGTCGGAGATGGCGCCTGTTCCATTCAAAGCGATGACCATAGTCCCGTTACTTACGGAATTTGAAACAATTGTTAACTGACCAGCTAATGTACCTGGCCCCGTTGGAGAAAAGCCAATGTTCAGGTTATAAGTCGCACCTGCACTCACGGTAATTGGCAGGTCGCCCACACCGCTGACCGAGAAGGCCTGGCCCTCGACGCTTACCTGTACTATTCGCACAGGTGCTGATCCTTTGTTCACAAGAGAAACATTAGAAGTGGCGGACGTGCCAACTGGGACTGAGCCAAAGCTGACAATGCTGGGAGATGCAGAAAGTGAGCCGATTTGAGCCGCTGTTCCAATTAACCTGGCTCCGCCGCATCCAGTCAAGACGAGAATTACGCAGGCCAATAGGCTCAGAAGGAAACTGTCGAGCGATTGCGAAAGCGGGATCAGACGAGGATGCGGGGCGAGAGCGCTACAGCTCCGCGAGGGAAAATGCCAAAAGGGAGTTCGAGCCGCAGCCGCCTGGCGTGGCGTTGAACTGGTAGTAAAACTCTCGCACAATAGCATCAAGCCGAAAGACCCCTCAATCTTCTGTTGTGGGCCCAAAGTGCACGAAGAAATCTCGTGGCTACAAGTTCACTTCAATCCTGTGATTAAACTAATTCACACCCTGAGTTCGGTTCGGGCTGTGATGGAAATCACGACATCCTCATATCGCACAAAGTTTGGAGCTATCAACGAGTACGTGCAGACGTTCCGCGGCCCCAGTTCCAGCTCAGAAGAGTTGTTACAATTCTCAACCGCCAACTTGAATTTCAAGGCTGTGGATTTCTCAAATAAAGAAGGATACAACGCTGTTCCCTTTGGGTTAAGGACACACTTATACCCCCGACTCATAGCTAAATACCAAGAGGCCAGAATCTTTTAGTACTGAAACAACTACTGAGAAGCTAAGAAAGCAATCTACATACCAAACGACGTTGAGATTAGGTGAACTGAATATCGACATTGAAAACCATGTTTTGGAGAGCAATTCAGATTGAAAGTTGGCTGGGCGCAGCCACTCGCGGAGAATCATGCAATGTAATTTATTCTCAATCGAGTGATTATTTCCTACAGGTAGAGCACAAATGACAGAACGTTCTGCGCAGGACAACTCAGGTTTCGGTTGGTTCTATACGGCGCGATTGGACTTGCCGATCAAGTGAAGATCAAGCGATCGAAGTGCTCAATTCCGAGGACGCGCGAACCTGCACCAATAAAGTCAGGGCGGCCAGCCTCCGCGACTAGCTAGGGAATCGTTGCGTTCGCGGTATTGGAAGGTACGCTTTCGACTCCATTGGCGTCGACGCTCTCCACCATATACGTGTAGGACTGTCCGTTTTGAACCGACGTGTCGTTGTAGCCGGTCGTGGTGACCACTGAAGGATTCACCTGAACGTAGGAGGACGATCCGCTCGGCGTCCGGTAGACGTTGTATCCGGCCACCGGATCGGGAGAACTTGTCGGCGCATCCCAGGTCAGGTCGACTTCGTAGCTGACCGACACTCCGTTGCCGCTCAGGCCGATGGTTGCCGTCGGGTTCGTCGAGGAGTTGCTGACGATGGTCAGCGTACCGCTCGCGGATCCGGCCGTCGTGGGGTCGAACTGAACGCTCAGCGTGGCTGTCTGAGTGGGATTCAAGATTAGCGGGAAGCTAGCACCGGAGACAGTAAATCCGACACCGGTTGCGACGGCTGAGGTCACCGTCACCGGCCCGGTGCCGGCTGAAGTCAGCGTTATGGTTTGCGTTGTCGGCGTGTTCAGGTCCACGTCGCCGAAACTAATCGTCGTTGCGTTGATAGTCAACGTGGCTACGCCGGCGCCCAGTTGGAGAGTGAATGTCTGTGTCGCAGCCCCTGCAGTTGCCGTAAGTGTCACGGTCTGCGCCGTGCTGACCGCGGATACCGTCGCTGTAAAGCTTGCCGAGCTGTTACCGGCTGTCACCTTTACTGATGCTGGCACGGTCACGGCCGGGTTGTTGCTGGCCAGGTTAACAGTGAACCCACCGGTAGCGGCGGCGGCGTTCAAAGTTACTGAGCAGCTGTCGGTTCCCGCGCCAGTGATCGAGCCACTCGAGCAGGTCAGTCCGGTCAGCACCGGGACGCCCGTGCCGGTCAGGCTGACGGTCGCTGTCGGGTTTAAAGAGGAATTGCTGACAATAGTTAGCGTGCCGCTGGCGGCACCCGCGGTAGTCGGATCGAACTGCACCGTCAGGGTGGCCGACTGATTCGGATTCAGTGTCAACGGGAACGTGGCGCCGGAAACCGTGAATCCCGCTCCCGCCACTGTGGCTGAGTTCACGGTCACGGCTGCGGTGCCGGTCGAAGTCAAAGTTAGCGTCTGCGTCGTGGCCGTATTCACGTTCACATTGCCGAAGGGCAGAGTCGAAGCGCTGAGACCCAGAGTGGGTGTGCTTGCGCTCAGTTGCAGGGCAAACGTCTTGGCCACGCTGCCCGCACTAGCCGTCAACGTCACAGTCTGCGAAGTGCTCACTGATGAAACCGTCGCGGTGAATCCGGCAGAGCTTGAGTTCGCCGGGACCGTCACTGACGACGGAACTGTAACAGCACTGTTATTGCTGGCCAGGCCGACCGTGAATCCGCCTGTGACTGCCGCTGCATTCAGCGTGACTGTGCAGCTGTCAGTTCCTGCGCCGGTCATCGAGCCGTTCGCGCACGTGAATCCGGTCAGCACCGGGACGCCCGTGCCGGTCAGGCTGACGGTCGCTGTCGGGTTTAAAGAGGAATTGCTGACAATAGTTAGCGTGCCGATGGCGGCGCCCGCGGTGGTCGGATCGAACTGCACCGTCAGGGTGGCCGACTGATTCGGATTCAGTGTCAATGGGAAAGTAGCGCCGGAGACCGTAAATCCGCTGCCGACCACGGTCGCCGAATTCACCGTCACAGCCGCCGTTCCAGTCGATGTCAAAGTCAACGTCTGGGTTGTGGCCGTATTCACGTTCACATTGCCGAAGGGCAAAGTCGAAGCACTGAGACCGAGTGTCGGCGTACCGGCGCTCAACTGCAGCGCGAATGTCTTCGCCACACTGCCCGCGCTGGCCGTCAGGGTTACAGTCTGCTGAGTGCTCACCGATGAGACCGTCGCCGTGAAACCGGCAGAACTGGAGTTCGCCGGCACCGTCACTGTAGCCGGAACCGTGACCGCAGAATTATTGCTGGCAAGGTTGACAACAAATCCGCCGCTGCCTGCTGCTGCCGCATTCAACGTGACCGTGCAGCTATCGGTTCCTGCGCCTGTCATCGCACCGTTTCTGCACGTAAATCCGGTCAGCACTGGAACGCCAGTCCCAGTCAGGCTTACAGTCGACGTCGGCCCGGTCGAGGAGTCGCTGCTGATATTCAGTGTGCCGCTGGCGGCGCCGGCCGCAGCCGGATCAAACTGCACCGTCAGCGTAGCAGTCTGATTCGGATTTAAAGTCAGCGGGAAGCTAGCTCCGGAAACGGTGAACCCGCTGCCGGTGACGGTCGCCGAGTTTACGGTCAGAGTCACTGTACCAGTGGATGTCAAGATCAACGTCTGGGTCGTGGCAGTATTCACGTTCACGTTGCCGAAGGTCAAACTCGAAGAACTAAGACTCAGTGTGGGTACTCCCGCTCCCAACTGCAGGGCAAAGGTCTGCGTCACGCTGCCCACACTGGCGCTGAGGGTCACAGTCTGCGAAGTGCTCACCGATGAGACATTCGCTGTGAAACTGGCCGTGCTTGCGCCCCCAGGCACTGTCACTGAAGTAGGCACGGTCACAGCGCTGTTATTGCTGGCCAGGTTGACCACGTATCCGCCGGTGGCAGCTGCCGCATTCAACGTGACGCTGCAGCTATCAGTTCCCGTGCCGCTCATCGAACCCTTCGCACATGTCAGGCCTGTTAATATCGGCACGCCAGTGCCGCTTAGGCTCACCACGGATGTCGTGCCGCTCGATGAATTGCTCGTGATCGTAAGTTGACCTGATGCGCTGCCCGCGACCGTAGGATCAAATTGCACCGTCAGAGTGGCCGTCTGGTTGGGATTGAGAGTCAGTGGGAAGACAACGCCGGACATCGAAAACCCATTCCCTGCCACGCTCGCCGAACTAATTGTCACTGCCGAGGTGCCGGTCGAGGTCAAAGTCAATGTCTGCGTCGTCGCCGTATTCACATTCACGTTGCCGAAAGTCAGACTCGAAGAACTGAGACTCAACGTGATCTGTGCCGCATCAAGTTGCAAACCGACCGTTTGAGTCAGGCCTCCTGCGCTCGCCGAAAGGGTGGCAGCCTGGGCAACGTTCACCGCAGAAGCATTTGCTTGAAAGCTGGTGGTCGTCGCGCTTGGAGGAACTGAGATGGTCGCGGGAACCGTGACGTTGGGGTTGTTGCTTGACAGGCGTACGTTCAGTCCACTGTTATCCGTGAGCGTGTTTAACGTCATCGTGCAGGTGTCGGTTGTCGCGCCAGTGATCGTAGTGGCTGTACAGCTAAGTCCGTTCAGCCGCGGAACGCCTCTTCCGCCCAGCCCAATTCGCTTAAATTGGCTATCGGCAGAATTCGTGTCCAGCGAAATCTGGCCAGTCACCGAACCGACTGCGCTCGGATCGAATTGCACGGTAAGGGTCGCCGTCTGATTAGGATTTAAGGTCAACGGGAATGTAGCGCCTGACACCGCGAACCCAGCGCCCGTCAGTGTCGATGCACTAATGGTTACCGGTGCATTCCCGGTTGATGACAAGACCACTGACTGTGACGCGGTTAAAGCTAATGCGACATCTCCGAAATCCACGCTGCTTGCGCTCAGGCTGAGTGTGGGAACCGAGGCGATGAGTTGTATCGAGAAGGTCTCTGTAATGCCGCCTGCACTGGCGGTCAGCAGCGCCGAATCCGCCGAACTGGTTGCCGATACGGAGGCGGTGAAACCGGCGCTTGCTGTACCTGCGGGCACGATCACAGCAGCCGGCACACTCACAAGCGAATTGCTGCTCGATAAATCAACCGTATATCCGCCACTTGGCGCTGACGCGTTGAGAGTCACCGTGCAGCCATCTGTTCCAGCGCCTGTCATTGCCTTGCTTGTGCAAGTGAGCGAAGTTAATGCGGGCACGCCTGTGCCGCTGAGGGCCACCGTTGCTGTCGGTCCTGACAACGAATTGCTGGTAAGAACCAATTGACCTGTCACCGTGCCTGAAGCACTTGGGTTGAACAGTACGTTCAATGCTGCCGTTTGACCTGGAGCAATCGTCAGTGGCAGGTTGGCCCCGGAGATCGTAAATCCCTGTCCCGATACGGATGCTGCGCTCACCGTAACGGCCGTCGTACCGGTGGAAGAAAGAATAAGTTGCTGCGTGGTCGCAGAGTTGACGGGTACGTTCCCGAAAGCAAGACTTGCGGCGCCAAGGCCCAGCCCGGGGACTGACGCGTCCAGTTTCAGGTCGTAAGTTTGTGCCACTCCACCCACGCTGGCCGTAATTGTTGCCGACTGCAGCGATGTAACCGGAGAGATATTCGCAGTGAAATTTGCAGTGGCCGCGCCCGCCGGCACCGTCACCGTGGCCGGTACAGCCACGGCTGCATTGTTGCTTACAAGACTGATTGCGAGTCCGCCAGTATCAGCTGCGGCGTTGAGATCCACAGTGCAGTTATCCGTTCCTGCTCCCACCATTGACCCACTCGCGCAACTTAGTGAGCTCAAGACCGGCACGCCCGCGCCACTCAAACTTACTGATGTTTGAGAACCTGTCGATGCGTCGCTTGTAACATTTAATTGCCCGCTCGCTGTGCCAGTCGCCGTCGGGCTGAATTGAATGCTGAGCAGAAAGCTGCCGTTCGCATTGATCGTGGCGGGCAAGCTGCCTTGGCTACTTGCCGTAAATGATTGCCCGGTCACACTCAGTTGAGAGATCTTGACAGGAGCAGAGCCCTGATTCACGAGCGTGACATTAATGCTTGCTTTCTGGCCAACCGCAACTGAACCAAATGTGATGCTGCTTGACGACGCAACCAGGGAGCCTGACCCCGACTTAAGTGTGGAGTTACTCGAAATCGATCCGCCACAACCGCTCAAAATCACGGCGCAGGAGATCATCAGTAAGAGCAAGAATCGCCGCAGGTTAAGTGACGTGGATCGGGCGATAACTCGAGCGGCATGTTGCACTAAAGTAATCATTTCGTATTACCTGAGTGGCGCTAGTATATCCACAAATGTGGGTACTATAAATACCTTTGCATATTACTTTGGTCAGGGAAAACTACATCGAAGTAACACGAACTTTGTGTCAGCTGCGCGCCTGGATTCTGTCTGGAGCCCGTTCCCATCGATCCGCCGGGGCTCATGGCCTCAACCGCATCGTGCGAATCAAAGTTTTGCTACCTTGAAATCCGGCGGATATGGGACTTGCGGGCACAAAGCGGCCGCTGACGTCCGGGCAGTTACATGAGATTCAAGGTATTTAGGGTTAGCAATCGCGGAAGTCTGCAATATAACGGGTTTCTGCCCTTAGGCCTTTGGCTTATTCAATCCCAATGGAGAAAGGCGAACAGAACGTTCCGCGATGGACGGGCCCTCGGTAGCAACATAGATACAAGAAATACAGACCTGGTACGCGGTTAGCTCAACTCATTTAGGCCCAAAGTGACTCCGCCGCTTTGAGCCCGGATCCGCGCAGCGCCTCTTCCCGGTGCGGATACACTAGAGCCATTGAATTCTCTGAAGGAACTCGAATGTTGATTCGTTCCCGCGCCCCCTTGCGCCTTGGACTCGCCGGCGGCGGTACAGATGTCTCCCCTTATTGTGACGAGTTTGGTGGCGCCATTCTCAACGCCACAATCGCGTATTATGCTTATGCCTCAATCGAGCCGCTGGCGAACAAGATCGTCCAGTTCATTTCAAGCGATCGGGGCAAAGCTGCCGAATATCATTCGGAAGGCAGTTTGCACTCCGATGGGACTCTAGATCTCCTGAAGTATGTGCACAATTATGCTGTTCGCCGATTCAACGCGGGCCAGCCGCTGCGCCTCCGGCTAACCACAAAGCTCGACGTCCCCGAAGGCTCCGGTCTGGGTGGTTCATCCACTTTAGTGGTGGCCGCCCTCAAAGCGTATGCGGAATGGACGAACTACCCCATCGATGACTATGAGCTTGCCCAAGCTGCCTATCAGATTGAGCGTGAGGATGCAGGCCTGCAAGGCGGCCGTCAGGATCAATACGCGGCGGCGTTCGGCGGATTCAATTTCATGGAATTCGGCCGCAACGGCAAGGTTCTCGTTAATCCGCTTCGCATCCAGGAGAGCGCTGTTTCCGAACTCGAGGCTTCTATTCTGCTCTTCTACACGGGAACTTCGCGGGCCTCAGCGGCGATCATTGCTGAGCAATCCAAGAATGTGGAAACTCACAATTCCGAAGCGGTTGAGGCCATGCACCAGGTTAAACAGGAGGCGTTGCGAATGAAAGAGGCACTACTGCGCGGCGACTTCGGCCTGCTGCATGAAGTCCTTCGCTCCAGTTGGGAGGCCAAGAAGCGAATGGCCAGCCAGATCGTCAATGAGAGGATTGAGAGGATCTATACAGCCGCCCTTGACGCCGGTGCATATTGCGCCCGCATTTCAGGAGCCGGCGGCGGAGGCTTCATGATTTTTCTGGTCGACCCCATGCGCAAAAACCGTGTAGCTGAAGCTCTCAGTCAATGCGAGACCGCCGGTGTCGTGTACGGCTGTCATTTCACTCACGTTGGGGCGCAAGCATGGAGAGTCAAATAGCCAAATTCAACTCCGGCCCGCCCCTCCGCCAAAGCTAAAGCACCATCTTTGCAATCGCCGCCAGCTGCATAAAAGACGTTCCTTCATAGATCGCTCCGATCTTCGCGTCTCGATAAAGCTTCTCAACAGGCGACTCCTTCACAAAGCCTGATCCTCCCATCACCTCTACTGCCAGGCTCGCCACACGCTCGGCCGCATGCGAAGCAAAATACTTGCTCATTGCCGCTTCCTTGCGAAACTCCATTCCCGCATCCTTCAGGCGCGCCGCATTATAGACCATCAACCTCGTCGCTTCAATCTCTGTGGCCATCTCTGCCAGTTGAAACTGCATGGCCTGAAAGTCGACGAGGGCTTTGCCAAATTGCTTACGCTCCTTAGCATGCTTCACCGCATGGCCCCACGCCCCTTCGGCCAGCCCCAGCATCTGCGCGCCAATGCCGATGCGTCCGCCGTTCAGCGTCTCCATCGCAATCTTGTATCCCTTGCCCACCTCGCCAAGAATTTGTGCACCCGATACAACGCACTCCTCCAACACAAGTTCGCACGTGCTCGAGGCGCGAATCCCCAGCTTGTCTTCCTTCTTCCCGACACTGAATCCCGCCATGCCTTTCTCGATCAGAAATGCCGTAATCCCTTTGTGTCCTGCACCGGGATCTACGTTAGCGAACACGATGAACAACCCGGCTTCTTTTGCGTTCGTGATCCAGAGCTTCCGTCCCGTCAGCACATACTCTTCGCCACGCTTCACAGCACGCGTCTGCAGGGCGAATGCATCCGACCCCGCACCCGCCTCGCTCAACGCATATGCGCCGACTGTTCCCACTGACAGCCTCGGAAGATACTTCTTCTTTTGCTCTGAATTTGCCCACCGCAATAATGCGCTTGCCACCAGGGTGTTCTGTACATCGACGATCAGGCCCACCGAGGGATCCACGGCTGACAGCGTTTCCACCGCCAGAACCGAATCGAAGAATGTGCCTCCACTGCCGCCGAACTCTTCCGGAATCTCAATTCCCATCAGGCCCAGCTCAAATAACTTCTGCAGCACCCCGCCATCAATATGTTGTTCTTCGTCCATGGGGCGCACCAGCGGTGCAACTTCATCGCGGGCAAACAGCCCCACGCTTTCCCGGAAGAGGACCTCGTCCTCGCTCAATTGCGTGATAGGCGAGATATGATTCATGACATTCAGCCTCCCAACGTCCGATCAGTATTATCACAGATGATCTAGCGGTGATATGCTGCGTTCGGAAGATCGCGGAAATCATGCAAGGAAGCCTCGCATGCAGATAAAGGAGCACGTCTTTCTCGTCACTGGCGGCGCATCAGGGCTGGGTGCGGCAACGGCGCGGCTGCTCGTTGCCGAAGGCGGCGCCGTCATTATTACCGATATGCAGAGGGGCGCCGGGGAGGCTTTGGCTGGGGAACTGGGCGGCACAGCTCGCTTCGCGCTCACCGACGTGGCGAGCGAAGCAGACGGCAAAGCGGCAGTCGATGTCGCGCTGAGCGTATTCGGCCACCTGCACGGGCTGGTCAACTGTGCAGGTGTTGCGCCGTCTGAGAAGGTGGTCGGCAAAGATGGGCCGCACCGTCTGGAGACCTTCGCGAAGACGGTCAACATCAACCTGGTGGGAACCTTCAACATGATCCGTCTTGCCGCTGCGGCGATTGCCAGAGAAGAGCCTGGTGTTGACGGCGAGCGCGGCGTCATCATCAACACCGCATCCGTTGCCGCATACGAGGGCCAGATCGGACAGGCAGCCTACGCCGCGTCGAAGGGCGGAATTGTCTCGATGACTCTGCCGATCGCCCGCGAACTGGCTCGGAGCGGGATTCGCGTTGTCACCATCGCGCCGGGTGTCTTTGAAACTCCCATGATGGCAGGATTCTCGCAGGAGGTTCAGGATGCTCTGGGCAAGAGTGTTCCGTTTCCGCCGCGTCTCGGTCGTCCTGCGGAGTTTGCTACACTCGTCAAGCACATCTGCGAAAACGCCATGCTGAACGGCGAAACCATCCGGCTCGACGGCGCCCTGCGCATGGCCCCACGCTGAATAAAGCAGGGAGCAAGGGAACGAGGAAACGAGCAAACAAAAAATGATGGAGCAAGGAAGTGCAAATCGGGAGGTTGTTGAATGACCTCGATGAATGATCCGGTTGTCATCGTTGGTGCAGCGCGCACTCCCATCGGCGCATTTCAGGGCGATTTTAAAGATGTGGCGGCCCCCGAACTGGGCGCCGCCGCCATTCGCGCCGCGATCGACCGCGCCAGCATATCGCCCGATGCCGTTGATGAAGTCTTCATGGGCTGCGTGCTTCCGGCCGGCGTGGGCCAGGCTCCTGCGCGCCAGGCCGCCCTCGGCGCCGGACTTCCTGTTTCCACAGGAGCCGTCACCATCAACAAAGTGTGCGGCTCGGGGATGAAAGCCGCGATGCTGGCGCAAGACCTGCTGCTTGCCGGCAGCGCGAAGATCATGGTCGCGGGCGGCATGGAGAGCATGACGAACGCGCCATACCTGCTCGATCGCGCACGCGGCGGTTATCGGCTTGGGCACGGGCGCGCGCTCGACCACATGTTCTTCGACGGCCTCGAAGACGCCTACGACAAGGGCCGCCTGATGGGAACCTTCGCGGAAGACTGCGCGCAGAGCTACCACTTCACGCGGCAGGAACAGGACGAATATGCTCTCGCGTCCCTCAGCCGCGCGCAAAAAGCAACTGCCGACGGCAGCTTCGCGGCAGAGATCGTTCCGGTCACGGTCAGAGCGGGCAAGACCGAGCGTGCGGTCACAATCGACGAGCTTCCGCAAAAAGCGACTCCCGAGAAGATCCCGCTCCTGAAGCCGGCATTTCGCGATGACGGCACGGTGACGGCAGCAAACTCCAGCGGCATCTCCGATGGGGCTGCCGCGCTGGTGCTGATGCGCCGGTCAGAGGCTGACGCGCGCGGCATCAAGCCGCTGGCGATCATCATGGGCCACGCCACGTACGCGAACTCCCCGGCGCTGTTTCCTACCGCGCCCATCGGCGCCATCCGCCGCCTCGCTGAAAAGACAAGCTGGGCAGTCGAAGATGTCGATTTGTTCGAGATCAACGAGGCGTTTGCCGTGGTCGCAATGGCGACCATGCGCGATCTGGGCCTGGCGCACGAGAAAGTCAACGTCCACGGCGGCGCCTGCGCGCTGGGCCATCCCATCGGCGCATCGGGCGCGCGGATTGTCGTGACACTGCTCGCAGCGCTGACGAAATACAACCTGCACCGCGGCGTCGCCTCGCTCTGTATTGGCGGCGGCGAGGCCACGGCGATGGCGATCGAACGCGTAGCATAACCGGGCTACGGGACTGCGGGACGGGCTCGTAGCCGGGAGCATGTAGCCCGCAGCTTGCGGAATGAATTCTGAGCTACTGGCCGGCGACTCACGGCTGCCGGCTACCAACAACCGAGCAGAGATTCTCCTCTCTTTTTACACTTCAGTACCCCCCCCCCCCCCCGTTTTTTGCGCAAATATTTCATCTTGTTGGAGTTACGGGAATCAATTCGAATAAACATTCTATTTTCAATGGCTTATATCTCAAATTATTCCATTGATTGAGGTTAGACGGAGCCTGTTTCCCGTAAGTCGTTGATTCCAGGTGAAACGTCTGGTTGTGTCGTTTCGTTCAGGCAAGAGCTTATGCCCGGTCCGCCTCGTTCTCCTTGGTCCCTTGTTCCATGCATTTCCCATGCTAGCGATTTCGCGGAATTAATCGGCAAAGTTGGCGCAGCCATCCTGTCGTTTGTTTGCAAAGGGTTGGAGCGGGAGGGCGAAACGTTAAATCTTGACAGCGGAACCTGATCTAGGACGGCCGAGAGAGGGCGGGTCTGATAACCCGGCCCAATTACAACTTCCCATTTGCCGACCAACCACTCAGGACCCTTCTCAAAGACTAGCCTGATCAGCAAGCATCACTCAATTGCTTGTCTTCACGCTGCATCCGCTCAGCGTATATTCCCACACCTCGTTGTGACTCTCTCTGATCACGACGGCGCGCAGGGGCAGCTCCACGCCATCCACGCTCTGGTAAGTAAAGCTGTAAATTAGGCGGTTACCCTGCTTGAGGCTCCCGTCCTCACCCATTGTCAATAAAGTTAAAAAGAACCCCTGCGGGCCGTGATCGAACGATGTGAGGATCTGGTCGGATGGATTTGCCTTCATTCCCCCTCTTTGCAGACGCATATCCGGGGCAAAATCCATCTCGATATCGGAGCCCTGCACTTTGAAGGCAAGTTTGTAGCCGTGCTTCGATTGTTCGACAGAGACCAGTGTCGCGGGATCTCCGAGAATCGCCTTGGTGCTCGCTGTCAGCCAGGTGTAGAGGCTCTTCTGAACCGCGTGCTCCAGCAGGCCCTCAGCCATGCCGCGATAGGGAAGCTTGTCCATTTCGGCGTCGGTGAGGCCGTTGGAAACCGTAACATTCTGTCGCGTCACCATGACACGGTTCCGAATCGGCTGAATCAGCTTTTCGATTTCCTCGTCTGTCCCCTCATCTCCCACGCGCGTTGTCTCCTTAAAATGCTCCTTCCAATTGAAATCGACCGCACAATCGAACGACTGCAGGTTCCTTTCGAATGGCGCATCGTATTTCTCCCGTATTTGGCTGAACAGAACCTGGTCCGTCTGTGTCGCTTGAGCGCGGCAAAGCATGGCGCAAAAACACAGCACAATCGACATACGATAAATTCGCATTGAGCCATCTCCAAGAAGTGCAATGAGGAATGCGCTAAGATCGAGTGCGGCCAGCATACATCGGAGTAAAGGGAGTAGCCAACTGCTTTAAGCGGGCGAACGCCCACGGCCAACCGGCTACTCTTACCTTACGGGCGAATTGGCGAAGATTCGGCATACTTCCGGTTTGCCGACCAACCTCTCGGAAGTGGCGAGTGCGGTCATTCTTGGCGAGAGGGACGTGCTCACGTTCGACACAGATTGCTAATCCAAGAAGACCGCGAGATAGATATTGTCGAGCGCCTGGAACTAGCAGAAAACGAGAAGACGCTTATCTACGAGCAGGAAATCTTCGTTGAAGGACGTTCTGTAAAGAGTCGCGAGGAGTTTGCTCTGATAAGCAAGTAGCTCCCTGTCGATTAATCCGGCGGCAAAGAGATCTCAATGATCTCTGTGCCGCCGCATGCCGTCTCAAACTGAGCTGCAATTGAAATCACCCAAGGCGATTTCTCGGCTGAGTGGGCACTGGAGTCAATTCCTAGCGACGATTCAATAAAAGGGAAGAGTTACCGCCAACTCGCTCCATTCTCTCCACGCTTGGGGAACCCCCGCAAAGCACGAAAGTGATCTTGTTAAAAGCCCAATCCCACTTTAACCTTGATCCGAATTCTGCTGCGTTATTTCGACCCGGAGGGGCCGGCATTGAATCCTCGCTTTCATATCGACATCAAGTTCTCGGTGGCCCTATTTTTTATCATCACGCTTTTGCAGGGTGAGTCAGTCTCGCTCATCGCACAGACTTCTTCCGATCAACTTACGAAGCCCGTCCCGAGTGAAACGGCCGAGCGCGCTTTGCGCTCTCAATGGCGCGGGCTGTTTGAAACCCGCTCCTGGACTGAGTTGGATTCACTTGCCGATCGACTCCGCAGCCAGCGTTTGCGCTTTCAAGGCGGTGGTTGGCAACTGCATGTTCTCTACACCGTCCTCAGCACAGTCAACTCACAGCCAGAAACAGACACGGCTTGGAAGGCCCAAATTGCCGCTCTGCAGGAGTGGATTCGCCGTGCGCCATTGTCTCCGACCCCTCGCATCGCGCTTGCTGACACGTACGAGAAATTTGCCTGGAAGGCACGCGGCGGGGATGTTGCCGATAAAGTCAGCGACGAGGGTTGGAAGTTATTTGGTGAGCGGCTAAAGGAGGCAAGTGAAGTGCTAGAGCAGGCAGAGCAGATCAGCCGCGGCGATCCGGAGTGGTACAACGCCATGCTTATGGTCACTGCTGCGCGGGACTGGAATAGAAGTGAGGCAGACGCGCTAGTAGACGAGTCTCTACGCCGAGAGCCTGGATACTTCTACATCGTGCGCGCCCAAGCGAATAGTCTTTTGCCGAAGTGGTACGGCGAGCCTGGCGATACGGAACGGTTTGTTGCGAAGATAGCGGACCGAATTGGCGGGGAAGAAGGCGATGCAACTTACTTCTTTGTTGCCGAAGCCATATTGACGGAACCAGCGAATTGCAGTCTGTGTTCGCCGCCGCCGATGTCGTGGGCACGTATTCGTCGAGGCTATGCGGCCATAGAGCGCCTCTACGGCACAAACAACTTTGAGAAGAATGCATACGCTCTAATCGCGTTACAGGCAGGCGATCGTGAGACCGCCCGCAGCACTCTCGAGAAAATTGGTGAGAACTGGGATCCTGAAGTTTGGGGATCGAGAGCACTATTCGAGAGCGGCCGTGTGTTCACAAATCTCGAGTCTACACCGCAGGAGCCGCCCAAATCTGCTGGGCCGACACAATAGATTCGCGTCTACTTGCAGAATGCAATAGCGTTTGATCGCCATTTTGGGAGACTCCCGCAACCTCGAATCCAGCACACTTCCCGCCCAGAAACCGCAGAGCGAGGGGATCACGAATCTAGCTCATTCTGGGATTCCATCCCAACCGCGACGGTCCCATACCCTCTGCAACCGCTGCCACATAGCGTTCGTCATTCCGCCCTGCCAGACACCCCCGAGAAGCTTGGCAAACTTCGGGTCTTTCCGAGCTCGAACTTCCACGCGCTCGATGAACGCATCACCATAGTTCGCCAACAGGTTCTCGATTGGACCAGCGGAAAGAACCTCTTGAATGCGTGGGGACTGATCCTTCGAGTGGATTGTGAGAATCAACTGCCACAATGTTTCGGGATCGTGGTACTCCAGGTCGTATAGATCGGTCGCCCAGGCAGTTGCTTCCCTCTCTTGCGAGCCTTTGGGAGCGAGCCAGTAAGCGATCCAAGCATCCGCGCGACATAGCAACTCGTCGTGATCCACTGCACCAGCATACAACTCGGTTGTGATTGAAAACCCAGCAAACCGGAAGTTTGCCGGGTTTTCGCCAACCGGGTCTGTAAGGTAAGAGTTGCCGACGACACGTCCGCAGTTCCCCGGAGTAGCATTTTGCATTTGTTGCGATCTCTTACGGTGTAGACGTCTACCACGTACGCGTCCGGGGTCTTGTAATCAACAGGAGCACTAGAGATGCAATCAGGCCGACGATGGCATAGCCGAATACTAACTGCGGGACTATCAAGTCGATGCCCTCCTTCCAGAACCACGAACGATCAGTGACCCATCTGGGGGCGATCCCCCAGAAATAGGCAACATCCGCCCAAAAGTAGGAGATTTCGATTCCGAAGACAATGCAAGTCGGTAAAAGAGCTTTTCTGTTAGCGCAAATGAGCCAAATCGAGAGGAAGGTTAGCCATGCAACTAGAGCAACGTTGAACGCGAGGAAGGCGAGGTGAAGAACCCAGTCTGCCCAAACTGCCGGATAGGGAGGCCATTTACCGGCCTTCATTCTGATGCTGTGCATTCCGATGGAATACCAAACACCAAATGCCACAAACACGAGGTTCAACGCGCCCAGAAGCCGCATGAAGAACTTACACATAAGCTCTTCCCGAGCCAAGTATAACTGCCCAGTCAAATATCGTGAGCGAATCACCGGCTATTCGGAAGTTGGCGAAGAAGCGTCTCGCAGGGGCGAAAGCCCTGTTCTTTTTGAGGGTCTTTTCGGCACGACTGAAGTCGTGCCCCGGCCACAAACCTGAAAAGCAACTGCAGATTCTTCGGCTGCGCCTCAGATGACGAGCAAAGAAGGGAGCTGTAAGTGAGTTGCCGGCAAACTGGAGGTTGCACCGCTTCTGGTTACTCCCATTTGGCGACGAAACGCTCAGCGCCCGGAAATTGACCCGCCGCGCCATCTGCAATCGACTGATGATTGGGGCGACCGGTTGCGTCGACTAGGATTTGCCGACGCTGCGAATCGAGCCTGAGAATTAGAATTCTTCTGGACAAATTGTCGAATTCCGGTCTTGCCATTCGCGGTGATGGCAGTTGCCGGCGAATTTGCGCGGCGGGCGCGGCGGCACATCCCTGTAGTGGAGATTCAGCATGCGCAAGCTCAAAATCGTGGAACATATTTCACTGGACGGCGTGATTGAGGTGGGCGGCGACTTCGCCTACGGGGACTGGACCGCACCCTATCGCACACCTGAGGGGCTTGCGATCGTCGCTGGGATGTATGGCGAAGCCTTCGACTTGCTACTCGGCCGCCGCACCTACGATCAGTGGTCTGGATACTGGCCCAGGGCGCCAAAGAGCGCGATGGCTGACCGTTTGAATGCGGCAACGAAGTATGTTGTAACCCACCGGCAGGAGAGCCTGGAATGGGGCCCGTTCGAGAGGGTTGGATCGGATTTTGTGGATGGCGTTCGCGGCATCAAGGCAATGGGCGGCGCTGCTCGAGCATGGGCTTGCGGATGAGTTAGTTCTGATGGTCGATCCTGTTTTGCTGGGCAGAGGGAAGCGCCTTTTTGCGGACGGAACCCCGCCACGCGCGTTTGTGCTCGAAAGCACGAAGGCGACGCCGTCAGGCATCCTCATCAACGCCTACAAGGCCGCTGGATCTTTGCAGAACCTGAAGTGAGCAGCATCTCAGATGCTTTTCGTGGTGATGTGATGCCCAAAGACATGAGGATGATGAGTGGTTCATCGCCGGCGCGCGCACCGAGCTCAGGTCAGTTCGGGCGGGGAATTTCAGGCGTGGCTTCGCCGCGTCTTTAATTTGTAAACGATGTCAGGCCGTATGCCGGCACGGCTGAAGCCAGGCCCTGAACCAAGCGAACGAGCAACTGCAGATCTTTCGTCTGCTGCGTCCTCCTCGCCCGGCTCGGTGTCAGGGTCCCCTGGTTGACAGGCTTGGGAGAGCGCTGGATTGGCGGTTGTCAGCTTTTGAATGGAGGCTCTGGCTGGCCGGGGGCGGCGGCGCGGGGCGCCATGGGCATGCTGCGCAGGCGCGTTCCCGTCGCTGCGAAGATGGCGTTGCCGACGGCAGGCGCGAGGCCAACAAGGCCGGTTTCGCCGGCGCCCGCTGGCGGAATATCTTTGCGATCGACGAGGACGATTTCAATCTGCGGCGCATCGCTGAAGCGGGGCAGGCGATATTGCGCGAACGAAGCATTCAGAATGCGGCCATCACCGAAGAGAATCTGCTCGAAGAGCGCGCCGCCGATGGCCTGCACGATTGCGCCCGATAGCTGGTTGCGCAATCCGTCGGGATTCACGACCGCGCCCGACTCCCATGCCTGCACCACGCGGCGGATACGCACCTTCTTGGTTGTGGGGTCAATGGCGACCTCGGCGCACGTGGCCACAAAGCCGCCTTTCTCGGTTCCGCCGGCGATGCCAAAGCCTCGCTCGGGCGTCGACTTCGCATTGCCCCATCCGAATTTTTCTGCCGCGGCTTTGAAGACGGCAATCAATCGCGGATCGGTCAAATTCTTCAAGCGAAATTCAAGCGGGTCGATTGCCGCGCCGTGCGCCAGCGAATCCATGACCGACTCGCGCGCGAAATGGTTGGCGGCGGCAGCCAGCGAGCGATACGATCCTTGGCGCAACGGCGAATCCACCGGGTGATATTGGATGACCTGGTTGGCGACATTGTAGGGCGTGCCGATGCCCGCATTGCCTGAGTTGTAGTTGTGAAACTCCCATGCGAGCAGCGTTCCGTCGCGTTCCGCGCCTGCGCGCACCTCGATCAAGCCGGCCGGACGGAAGTACGCCCAGGTAAACTCTTCGCGGCGCGTCCACTCCAGCTTGACGGGTTTGCCGGCGGCCTTCGCGAGGCGCGCGGCCTCCACGGCTGCTTCGCCGGTGTGTTTGCCGCCGTAGCCGCTGCCCATGTCGGGCTGGATGACGCGCGCATTTTCGGCGGGAATTCCAAAGGCCTGTACGAGCTCATCGCGCACGCCGAAGGGGCGCTGTGTGCCGGTCCAAACTGTTAATTTGTCGCCCTGCCACTCGGCCACAGCCGCGCGCGGCTCCAGCGGCGTGTGCGCGATGAACTGCACGGTGTATTGCTCTTCCACTTTGATGTCTGCCGTGTCCATCGCCTGAGCGACAGAACCGGCAACGTGTTGCGGCCGCTCGTCGCGGCCGTTCGACGAACCGCTCTTCAGCACCTCAAAGAGATTCTGGTTCGAAGGCTGCGCGGGCACCTCCCACCGGGCTTGAATGGCAAGCAACGCCTGCCGCGCCGCAATCTGACCGGGGGCAACCACTCCGGTGAAATCGCCGTCGCGTATCACTTTCACGCCCGGCAATTTTTCTGCTGCGCTGGTGTCGATGGATTGGAGCTTCGCGTTGAATCCGTCGGGGCGAAGCACCGCGCCGAACAGCATGCCCGGCCGCGTGATGTCGGACGGATACTGATGCCTGCCGGTGACAAAATCACGGCACTGCGTCTTGGGAACCGGCGATCCGGCCACTTTCCACTCCGTGGCGGGAGTAAGCGCCTCGTCGCCCGAAACAATTTTGACCAGATTGTCGCCGTGCGTGATGTCGCCATAGTTGAGCGAGCGGCCGGTCTTCGGGTTGCTCACCTTGCCATCGGCAGCAGTGAGCGCGGTCGCATCCGCATTCCAGCGCGTGGCGGCCGACTCGATCAGCATCTGGCGCGCGGCTGCTGCCATCTTTCGCAGTTGCGGAGCCATGGTTGGAGTGGTGCGGCTGCCAAAGGTGCCCATGTCGTACGGAGTCAGCGCCGTATCGCCCATGACCATCTCGATGGAGTCGAATGCCACGCGCAATTCTTCGGCCACCTGTTGCGCCAGGGACGTGCGAATGTTCTGGCCAATCTCAACCTTGCCGGTGAAGACCTTGACTCGGCTATCGGCGCCGATGTGCAACCACGCGCTCAGATCTTTCGGCAGCTCGTGGCCGCCGAAGCTTCTGCCCGATTCCTGCGCCAACGCCGACGCTCCGGCGAGGCCGACAAACAAGCCTCCACCGAAGAAGCGCAGAAAATCGCGGCGGTCAAATTGCCAGCCGTCCGGCGGATTCCACGATCCGCCCTCAAAGAACTCGCGCTCGAATTCGTCGCGGGGATTCATGCGCTGTGCACCCCGGCCATTTGGTCAGCCGCGCGCCTGATGGCCGCCACAATGCGGGGATACGTTCCGCACCGGCACACGTTGCCGTTCATCGCAGCCACGATTTCGTCGTCGCTGGGATTGCCCTTGTTGCGCAGAAGAGACGTCGCGCTCAGAATCATGCCCGACGTGCAGTAGCCGCACTGCAGAGCACCCTCGTCAAGAAACGCCTGTTGCACGGCGCTGAGCTGCCCATTCTGCTCCAAGCCTTCAATCGTGATAATTTTCGCCGTCCTGACTGCTGAAGCCAGGATCCGGCACGAGCGCGTCGCGAGCCCATCGAGCAGCACTGTGCATGCGCCGCATTGACCTTCGCCGCAGCCGTATTTTGTTCCAGTCAGCCCCAGGCGGTTGCGCAGCACATAGAGCAGGGGCTCATCGGGAGGCGCGTCGACGCTGACGCGCTTGCCATTCACGTTCAGAACGAACTCGGCCATGGCATTCTCCTGGTTGGCCTGAGCTTCGAAAACTCTTTCAAGTTGATTTGCCGATGGTTGCGTCAGCGTAGAAATTCAGTGTAAACCCGTCGCTTGATGCGAGTGAGGTTCCGCTCTATGCGCCCGCAAGTGCGGCTTCAGAATAGCCGGAATCCGCGTCGGAATGCGTGTCGGTGGTTTCTGATCCCGCGACCGGGACGTGCGTCAGCTCCCATGCTGAGCGATCTTTGAGCAGGCGCGCGACAAATGCGGTGTGCATGGCGTGTCCGGCGCGCACGGCGATCACGTGGCCCTCGAGACGATGGCCCGCCAGGGCCAAGTCGCCGATAAGATCGAGCACCTTGTGCCGCACGTACTCATCCGGGAAACGCAGCGGTCCGTTCACCGGCCCGCTCTTATCGAGAATGATCGCGTTCTCTGGGCTCGCGCCACGAATCAGTCCCATGTCGCGCAGCTTGCGCTCGTCGGCTATGTAGCCGAACGTGCGCGCGGCAGCGATTTCTGCGCCATACGTTTCGGCGGCCAGGTCAACGCAGGTCTTCTGCTGGCCGATCGGCGCGGGAAAGTCGATGGTGTACGAGATGCGATAACCCGCCCCCGGATAGACGCCGATAAATTTGTCGCCCTCGCGCACCTCAACCGGCTGCAATACGCGAATGGTCTCGCGGCGGCGTCGCTGCTCGCGAATGCCCACGCGCAAAAACGCATCGACGTACGGTTGCGCGCTGCCATCGAGAATCGGCAGTTCAAGGTTGTCAATCTCGACAATCACGTTGTCGATGCCCATGCCGATGAAGGCCGACAACAGATGTTCGGTGGTGGAGATCAGCACGCCCTGGCGCATCAGGCTCGTGGCATAACTAACCTTCGCTACGTTGCGGCCGATGGCTGGAATCTCAAAGTTGTCGAGATCGGTGCGGCGAAACGCGATGCCCGAACCGGCCGCAGCCGGCAGCAGGCGCATCTTCACCGGCGCACCCGAATGCAGTCCGATACCCTCAAATTCCAGGGGGTCTGCAATCGTCTGTTCCATGTGCGCGGGCTGGGCCAAATGATTTCTCCGGGCGCGAACCTCCGCCCGATGTTTAGATTAGACGAGACCGGAAAAACCTGTCCTGTGGTTTTTTTGCCACAGTATGCGTTCATTGGGGCACCGGTGCCTCTTTCAACAACCCCCTTCCGTTCGCCACTAAATGCCGTAAAATCAGCAAGTATCGTCCGCCGGACAGGATCAGGTCCGGGAAGGTGTCCAGATGCAGAATGCCGCCGATTTTTCGATTTCTCCCCGTGCCCTGCTGGCTGGGGCACGGCGCAAGCAGGCTGACCTGCTCGATCTCATCCGGCGCCTGGTTCTCGCGGAATCGCCCTCCGATTCGAAGCCGGCAGTCGATGCGTGCGTGGCTTTGGCGGCCGGGCACGCGCGGGATTTAGGCGGCCGCCTGAAGCTGCACCGCCAGCGGCAGTTCGGCGATGTGCTCGAAGCGCGCTTTGGCCCGCGAACGCGGTCGAAGGCGAGCGGCGCAGCCAGGCCTATTCTGCTGCTCGGGCACCTCGACACGGTTTGGCCCATTGGGACGATTCGCACGATGCCGTGGCGCGTGACAGACGGCCGCGCATTCGGACCGGGCACGCTCGACATGAAGGCCGGAGCGGCGATGGCGTTCACCGCGCTGGAGCTGCTCATTGAGGCGGAGATGCTGCGCAGCGAGATTGTCCTGCTGCTCAACAGCGAAGAAGAAATCGGCAGCCCAGTGTCGCGGCCGATCACTGAAGCGATTGCGAAGACATGCGGTGCTGTTTACGTGCTTGAGCCGGCGCAAGGCCGGGCCTACAAAACCGCGCGCAAGGGAACGGGCAACTGGCGCATCGATGTGAAGGGCGTCGCAGCGCACGCAGGAGTGGACTTTGAAAAAGGAGCGAGCGCTATTCGCGAGCTGGCGCGGGCCGTTGAGCGCGTAAGCGGATGGACCGATCTGAAGCGCGGGCTCACCGTCAGCGTGGGCGTGGCCGGCGGCGGCAGCAAAAGCAATGTGATTCCCGCAGAGGCGTGGGCCGAAGTCGACGTGCGCATTCGCCGCGCTGTCGACGGCCCGCACATTGAACGCAAATTCGCCAAGCTCAAAGCCGCAGACCCACGCTGCACGCTGACCGTCGCAGGCGGCATCAACCGGCCGCCGATGGAGCGGACCCGCAAAACGGTGCGGCTCTTTCGAAAAGCCCAGGGGCTCGCGGCGGAGGTTGGATTCGCGCTGGATGAAGCCGCCACCGGCGGCGCTTCCGACGGCAACTTCACCGCGGCGTTCGGCATTCCCACGCTCGACGGCATGGGCGCGGTGGGCGAAGGCGCGCATGCACAGCACGAGTCAATCGGCCTCGAGCACCTGGCTCCGCGCACAGCGCTGCTGGCTGCGATGTTGATGAATTGAGCTTGCCGAGCCTCTTCCGGCTGAAAGACTCCCCCGGCCTGATAGACTCCGGTGTGGAAGATCGTTGGAGAATTATCCCATCATGAAACGAATTGTCTTGATCCTGTCGCTGGCGGCGTTTGCCGCAGCAGCAAGCGCGCAAACTCCCTCCAAAGCACCCAGCACGCCTCCCGCAAAACCAAAGACCTCCGCAACACCAACCGCCGCAAGCAAGACAGCGACAGCAGCAAAGCCCTCGACATCGACCACGGTCACGCCGTGGCTCAAGCTGCCGCCTGGCGTGCCTGCGGTCGCGCACGGTCCGATCAAGATTCCTTTCATGCTGCGCTACGAAGACGTGAAGGTCGGCGCCGGCGCCGAAGGCGAGCCCGGCAAGCTGTGGCACATCAAGTACACGGGCTGGCGCGCCGCCGACGGCGTCAAGTTCGATTCGTGGGAAGACCACAAGCAGATCGCCGTCAAAGACGGCAAGCCGGTGATGGGCGCGGATGGCAAGCCCACGTTCAAAGATCCCGAGCCGCTGGTGGTTCCGCAGGGTGTAGGCCGCGTCATCCCCGGCTTCGACTGGGGACTGGCCGGCATGAAAATCGGCGGCAAACGCCGCATCTTCATCCCCTGGCAGCTTGCCTACGGCACGCACGATATTCCCGATCGGCCTGACCATCCGGGAATTCCCGCCAAGTCCGATTTGATCTTCGACGTGGAACTGGTGGACGTGACCGACATGCCTGCGCCGCCGCACCCGATAATGCCGGGCGTCCCGCCGCATCCCGGAGCCGCGCCTCAGCCTAATGCGACGCCTCATCCGGCTGCGCCTGCGAATCCGGCAGAACCGAACGCCGCGCCGAAGCCGGCAGAGCCGGAGAACAAGCCGGCCCAGTCTGCGCCCGCACAACCGACAACACCCGCGCCATCGGCACCAGCGCAATCGACACCTGCGCAACCGGCGCAGCCGACACAACCGCAGGCACAGCCGAAGTAGCGCTGCGAACGGTTCAGGCCACGCCGGCAGGCAATTCCGGCGTGGCTGAAATCAAATGGCGCATCTAGGTTCCGCGCGGGAAGAGAGGGACATAGGGACCAGGGGCGTAGAACCCGGCTTCCAGCTATGCTGGCCACGAGCTACAAGCGTTCCCCCCAGTGCTAGCGCACGGCTACGGACTGCCCTGCTGCAACAAAGGAAATGAGGCATGAACATGCCTTCATGCCGATCAAGGGTGGTCTTAATGTCGACAGCAAACGTGAACAGAAGTTTCTGTGTGAACTTTATCTTCGTGGGCAGCCCACGGTCGTCGCAAAGCGTCACCAGGCGAAGGGCCGTTTTGCCGGAATCAATTGCAAAGGAACAAATCCGCGCGTTAATGACCCCCCTTGAATTTGTCCGCAAGATCCTCCACACTACGTTAGAGTTCACGCGGCGGATCATCCCCATATCCCCGCATTGCGAAATCGTTGAGGCGGAAAGCTAAGCTTCAAGTTCGAAGTTATTTTCGAAATGTGAACAACTCCCCTGGCACTCTGGATCACCTAAGCATCGCGGAATAGCGTGCGCTGTGCGGTACGCAGCCGTCGATCCCCTTTCCTCACTGGAGGTCGTATGAGTCCGAATTTCCGTCTGCAATTGTTGGTTCTTTTTCCTCTCCTTCTCACTGGCTGCTCGCTGAGTACGACTGCGCCGCCCACGCCATTACCGGAGAAGGGGAGGACGATTCAAGGCCGGGTGCTCGGCGGGCAGCAGCCAATTGTTGGAGCCCATGTGTATCTGCTCGCTGCCAATACCACCGGATATGGAGGTAACGGCATTACTGCGTCGGCGAGCAACGCTTCGGTGTCGCTGCTGGGCGGGACGGGCAACTCCGATTCGATCGGGTCGTATGTGCTGAGCGACAGCGGTGGCAGCTTCTCGATCAACGGGGACTACTCGTGCACGCCGAATACGCAGGTGTATCTGTACGCGCTGGGTGGGGATCCGGGTGCCGGCGCAAACTCGGCCGCGGGGCTGCTGGCTGTGCTTGGCAACTGTCCCGTCTCTGGGAGTTTCTCCTCTTCCCTGTTCGTGTCGATGAACGAAGTTACGACGATTGCGGCGGCGTATGCGATGGCTGGATTTGCGACGGACGCAACGCATGTGTCGAATTCCGGAACGACCTTGGCGAACTCGGGGATTGCGGATGCCTTTGCGAATGCGGCGCAACTCGTGAACATAACGAGCGGCGCGGCTCTGACCACGACGCCAGAGGGCAATGGCACGGTGCCGCAATCGGAGATCGACACGCTCGCTGACATTCTGGCAGCGTGCGTGAACTCGACGGGGCCGGGGTCACCGGCTTGCACTACGCTCTTGGGGGATGAGTTGTCGGGCGGGACGACGGGAACGGCGCCGACGGAGACAGCGACCGCTGCGATCAACATGGCGCACAACCCCGGAGCGAATATACCTGCGCTGTATGCACTCTCCACGTCGTCCCCGCCTTTTGAGCCTGTACTGGGCATACAGCCGAACGACTTTGCGATTGCGTTGAAGTTTACGGGTGGGGGGATAGGTTCGAGCGGGCCGAATGCGATAGCGATCGACGGGTCGCAGAACGTGTGGGTGCTGAGCACGGCGGCGAATACACTGAGCGAGTTTACGAACGCGGGTGTGGCGCTTTCAGGGTCGTCGGGCTATACCGGCGGCGGACTCCAGTCTCCTGAGGGACTTGCGATCGACCTCTCGGGGAATGTGTGGGTAGCGAATAACGCGGGCAGCGTGAGTAAATTCTCCAGCACGGGCACGGCGATCTCGAGCCCTCCGGGCTACCTTGTTGCCGGGCTGAACGGGGCCGGGCCGGCCGCCGTTGCAGTCGACGGCTCGGGGAACGTGTGGGTGGCGGACGACACCTCGTATATGCCACATGTGAGCGAATTGAATAGCTCTGGCGGAGCGGTCTCTCCTTCGTCGGGCTACACCGGCGGCGGTGTAATCAACGCTGTTTCAGTTGCGATCGATGGTTCCGGCAATGCGTGGTTTGCGGACGACTCCAACTTTGCGGGAGTGAGTAAGTTCTCAAGCGGCGGCACTCCCAGTCCTCTTACATCGTCAAACAGCGGCGGCGGAATCGCGTTTCCAGGGCCGTTTGCAGTTGCGATCGATGCTTCGGGAAATGTGTGGGCGGCATGTTCGACCGCGCTGGCGAAGCTTTCGAGTTCAGGCACTGCGATCTCCCCATCGACGGGATATACCGGGGGCGGTATCGCGCTGCCGAAGGGGATTGCGATCGACGGCGGCGGGAACGTGTGGATCGCGAACTACAACAATAACAGCGTGTCGGAGTTCTCGAATGGGGGCACGGCGCTCACGCCGAGCACGGGATACACGGCGGCGGGCGTGCTTTCGGGGCCATACGGAGTTGCAATCGACAGTTCGGGCAATGTATGGGTGGCGAACGACGTGAGCCAGAGCGTGGACGAACTGTTGGGCATTGCGATGCCAGTGATTACGCCGCTGGTGACAGGAGTGAAAAACAACACGATTGCAACGGCTCCTTAAGAAGCGGCGCGGCCAGCCACACAACACCGGCGACGTGCAAAAGCAAGTGAAAAACCGCCTAAATTCCGACCTCTGAAGGTATCATCCGGGCTCCAAATGTCACCTTTAAAGCGAACATTTGCCGGGGCCGGAGTACCACCTGAGCGATCATTCCGCCTGATCCGAGGCAGCTTACAACCCCTGAGGCGAGAGCTGCACTGAGCGTAGTGCGCGCAGCCCAATCCCACCCCAGCCGGAAAGACAAGGACCCGGCGAAGGTGGGGCACCCGGATAGTGGTGGGTGAACTTAGTCCAGACTGGGGTGTTTTTTGTTGTAGCCGGTGGCGTCCTGGTAGGCCTTAGCGAAGGCGGCGAGGCGCGCATCGTTATAGAGCCCGCCAATAAACGTGATGGAGAGCGGAGTGCCCGGACCGCCGATGTCGTCGTGGTTGCCATCATCGATGGGTGGCGGCGGAGGCGCGTCGGACCCGCGGAATCCGTTGGGCAGAATGACGGCCGGGTTGCCGGTGAGATTGGTCGCGATGAGCTGCGCGTCGGTTGACGGCGTAACAATAATATCGACCTGCTCAAAGAGCGCGGCGAACTGGCGCACGGCAAGCGTGCGCGCGCGATTGGCCTGGATGTATTCGACCGCGGGATAGAAGCGCGCGACGCGGAAATCGTTAGGCCAGTCTTCAGGGCCTTGCTCGGTAAGCAGGCGGTCGCGCCCGCTCAAGGTGAGGTCGTCGAAAGCCGCGGCAGCTTCGGCAGTGAGCAGCGGAACCATCTCGCCCCACGGGAGCTTGGGCAGTTCGACCGGAATCAGATTGACGCCTATGGATGTGAGCTTGGTGAGCGCCGCCAGTTCAAATGGATGATCGTAGTCGCGGCGGGCGCGGCTGGCGATGAGAGCGGCATTGATGTCTTCGCGTCTCTTTGCCTCTTCGTCGGTCTCGTCGTGAGTTCCCTCTTTGAGCTGGAGCGGCGGCTGCGGATCGAACTCGCTTTTGAAGTAGCCGACGCGCAGCGAGCGCCAGTCGAAATTGGGATCCCAATTGAAATTGACGCTGGTGGCCGCGGAGAGATCTTTGCCGTCGGGTCCGCGAATGACGTCGAGCACGAGGGCGCAATCTTCGACGGAGCGGCAGA
>Ga0335085_10003052_pt1 | contig 29845 bp, 22 predicted proteins | sample Lox_Sample_45_FD_206712 | JGI IMG/M metagenome (GOLD analysis project Ga0335085, IMG submission 206712) | Soil microbial communities from Loxahatchee National Wildlife Refuge, Florida, United States - Lox_Sample_4.5 | ecosystem: Environmental > Terrestrial > Soil > Wetlands | place: USA... | reverse complement strand
CGTTCACCGGCAAGGTCGGCGTGCCGCTGTGGCCGCTTCCCGCATCGAATCCAGGGCAAATCGTCCCCACCGCCTGGTTCATGGAAAACGTGCGCGCCGCGGGCACGATCCGCCCGAACATGCCCGAATTCGTGCCATCATATGCGCCCATCCGCTTGTCAGCCGGGCAACGAAACAAATCCGCATTGTTCCCGAGATAGGAAATCAACAAGCTTCGATTCGGATCCTTGAGAATATCGGAATCAAACTCATCCGCTCCTCCGTTGCCGGCCTGGCCGCTGGCCCAATTGTGACCCGGCGTCGTGTTGCCATCGTCCGGATTGGGTGGAAAAAGATCGTTGTTATCGCCCGTGTAAAGCGTCATGGCCGTCATCAACTGCTTCCCGCAGTTCAGGCACATCGCCCCCTGCGCCCTGCCCTTCGCTTTTGAAACCACCGGCATTAACAACGCCGCAAGAATGGCTATCACAGCGATAACCACCAACAACTCGATTAATGTAAATGCACGCCTCATCTTCTGTCAGACGCACCATGCCGCATTTAATTCAAATTTCAATCAATCGCTTTGTGAAAAAATTCTGCAAGAAATGATTAAAATCTTTGTTGTAAGGAACCTTTGTTGTTAATTCACGCCGTGAACTCGCCGACACCAGTTTACCGCGGCCGCATCGCGCCCTCGCCCACGGGCTATTTGCACCTCGGCCACGCTCGAACCTTCTGGACCGCGCAGCAACGCGCAAAAACCGCCGGCGGCCAACTCGTGCTCCGCAATGAAGATCTCGACCGCGCGCGTTGCAAACCCGAATTCGTCGCCGCGATGTTCGAAGACCTGCGCTGGTTTGGTTTTGAATGGCAGGAAGGACCGGACATCGGCGGACCCTTCGCGCCTTACAGCCAAAGCGAGCGCGGCGCCATTTATCGCGACGCACTGAAAAAATTGGAACAAGCCGGCGTCATCTATCCCTGCGTTTGCTCGCGCAAAGATCTTCAGGCCGCCGCGCGCGCGCCGCACGCCGAGGATGACAATGAACCCCTCTATCCCGGCACCTGTCGGAATATCTCCAAGGCACAAATCGCGAATCGCCAATTCTGCTGGCGCTTCCGCGTTCCGGACGGCGAAACCATTTCGTTCACGGACGGCAATCTCGGCCCGCAACAATTCGTCACCGGCAAAGATTTCGGCGATTTCGTCGTCTGGCGCACCGATGATGTCCCGGCCTATCAACTCGCCTGCGTCGTCGACGATGCCGCAATGCAAATCACCGAAGTTGTCCGCGGCGCCGATTTGCTCGTGAGTACTGCGCGCCAGCTATTGCTCTACCGCGCCCTCCATTTGCCAGCCCCGGCATTTTATCATTGCCCGCTCATGACCAACGAGTCCGGCATTCGTCTGGCCAAGCGACACGACGCCTTGAGCCTCCGCCGATTGCGTGAGCGAAGCGAATCTCCCGAGGAACTGCGCCGCACGTGGCCAACCACAACGGCGACAGAATAATTCCCTCCCCGGTCACCCCGGTAGCGCAGGCGTCCCCGCCTGCGAGTTTTGGCGGCGTCCCGCCGCCAGTCAGATGGAAATAAGCTGCCCTCTACAATTGTAAAGATTCTCATTGACATCTCTACACTTGTAGAGAACACTCGCGTTGTTATGCCCAAATCCGAGATCGAGCTCACCGCCGCCGAATGGACCATCATCAAGGCCGTCTGGGAAAACGAACCCTGCACAGCGCCGGATATTCAGCAAATGCTAGCGCAGAAAACCAGTTGGACCTACAGCACCGTGCGGACCCTGCTCGACCGCATGGCCGCCAAGAGCCTGCTCAAGGCAAAAAAGGAGCGCAACCTGACCCTTTACTCCTCCGCCGTCACCCGCGCCCAGGCCCAGCGCGGCGAGCTGCTTTACGCCCTCAAAAACGCCTTCAACGGCGCGCTCACGCCCATGGTTCAATGCCTCATCGAAACCGGCGAATTGAACGCCGACGAACTCGAAGAACTTGAACAACTGATCAAAGCAAAAAAGAAAAACAGAAAGAAATAAAACGCGCGCCAACCAGAGCATGACATGAACTCGCTGATTGAATCCCTGAACACCTGGGGCGAGCGTTTTGCGGATGTCGCCTTCCCCATCTTCTGGCAATCGAGTCTGCTGATAGCCTTGGTTTTCGGGCTGGACTGGCTGTTGCGACGCAAAATCCAGCCGGCCGTTCGCTACGCTTTCTGGCTCGTTGTGATGGTGAAATTGATGCTGCCACCGTCACTCGCGTTGCCAACGGCGCCAGTTTCCTGGCTGCGAATGCGTAAACCGGTTTCGCCCCCGGCACGCACGCAAATCATGACCGCCACTTACGGACCCTCAATGGCCGTCGAAACCTCTTCGCCACCAGTTCTCCCCCCTCCGCCTCCGCCGAAACTCACGGTGTCCGCCTGCGCGATGCTCGCCTCCGCCTTCGCGAGCGTCCTGCTGGCCGCCTGGTCAGGATTGCGGTGGCGAAAAATCAACCGATGCGTTCGCAAAACAATTGCTCCGCCCGAAACAATTTTCGAACTGTCTGCGCAGACGCGCCGCAAAGTTTCCCTGCGGAGAAATGTGACCGTTCGGCTGACCACCGAAACAATGTCACCTGCCGTATGTGGCTTGTGGCGCCCCATCATTCTTCTGCCGCAATCACTCATCGACAAACTTTCTCCCGAACAAATCCGCGCCGTTCTGCTTCATGAACTGGTCCACGTTCGCCGCCGTGATGTCTGGATCAACTGCCTGCAGATGCTCTTGCAAATCATCTATTGGTGGCATCCGTTCGTCTGGTTTGCCAATGCGCGCATTCGCCGCGTGCGTGAAGAAGCCGTGGATGACGCCGTCATGCTCGCGCTGAATGACGAAGCGGAGATTTACGCTCCCACGTTGCTCGAAGTCGCCAAACTCGCCTTCCACCATCCGCTGGCCGGCCTGGGAATCATTGGCATTCTCGAATCTCGAACCGCTCTACGCCACCGCATCGAACGCCTTTTAAATTTCAAAACGCCAGGGAGGGCGGGGCTTTCGGCGGTGTGGATTCTTGCACTCACCGCGTTCACCGCCGTCGCGGTGCCGATGGGTGAAGCGCCGGATAAACCCGCGCTGACCGAAAGCGTTCCCGCACCCCACGCGTTCCAGTCAAATCCATCGCAAACGGTGGTGAACTCACCCGGCACCAACTTAGCCATCCCACAGAGCGCGCAGAGTATTGAATACACCAGGTCGTTGATTCACGGTAAAAGCCTTTTTGAACGCGGTAAACTCGATGACTCCTGGGACGTATTTCAACGAGTTCTCAGCAGCCATCCGGACGATCAGTTCGCTCTTTATTATTTGAGTTTGATAAAACAGGCACGAGCTCGAAAGGCAATGGACAGCCAGCGCGGCCCTGACGCCAAACAGCTTCCGAATCAAATCCTGCCGGCTACAAACGTTTTCGTCATCAAACCAGGCGGAACAAATGAACCCCAGGTTCTCACCGCGGGTGCGGACAGTCTTGCCCTCCCCATTCCCAACCTGAACGCCCGCACCAACGTGATTTACACCAATCCGGCGCGGCAAAAAATTTTCCAAAAACTGAACATCATTGCCCTCGATCAAATTTCTTTCACGAATGCAACGCTCGCCGAAGTCGTCTCCATCCTGAACGAGCAGACTACCCGACACGACCCCGACAATGAGGGCGTTCTATTCACAATCGACAAACAGGCGAAAAAGCCCGGCACGGCAGAAATGAACCCAAGCCAGGTAAAGATCGACCTGCGTCCTGAGTTGAAAAATGTTCGATTGCTGGACGTCTTGGAAGCCATCACGAAGTCCTCTGACGGGCCCATTGAATATTCGATTCAGGATGACGGCATCGCATTTTCCTTCCGCGGAGTGGAGGTGGGGCCATTGCACACTCGCGCGTTTAAGATCGATACCAATGCGCTATACACGAGATTGGACCAGCTCGGACTCCACTCGACAAACGCACTGGAACTAATCATCCTGAACTCCTTCGCTGCGGCTGGCATCAATCTCGGTCCTCCAAAGAGTGTCTTTTATAATGACCACCAGAGAACGATCACCGTGCGTGGGACGCCGCATGATTTGACCCAAACAGAACAAGTGCTTGCTGTTCTTAACGGCAAGTCTGGAGCCGTCACCGGGGGCATGACCTTCGACGACCTGAACCGGACCGAGCAACAGCTTTCCATGGACTCGCGGACGCCTGCGACGGCCAATCCAACCCCAAATGTGGATGCCGTCACCGGCAGTCCGATCACTCCTCAGACGCCTGAATTGCAGGCCCGCACCTTCCTCGTGGATTCCAACGCCCTTTACTCCAGGATGGACCAATTAAAACCCTACTCAACCGAGGCTGCGGGACAGATTCTGCTAAAATACCTTCAGGCCGCAGGCATCTCTTTCCCTCCACCCAAGGCCCTCTTTTTTAACGATCGCGAGTGGACTCTCACCGTCCACGGAACCCCGGATGACCTGAACCGGGCCGAGCAAGCGTTTGCTGTTCTTAACGGCCAATCTGGAAGCGTTACCGTTCGCATGACCGGCGACGACCTGAACCAAACCGAGCGGTTGATTACCAAAGACGAGGCAACTGCAAACTCGATACAGGACGCCAAATCACTCATCGAAAACGGAAAAATGGATGAAGCCTGGGAAATCCTCCAAAAAATCCTCAGCACCCATCCAGACAACCAGGCCGCTCTTTATTATTCCGCCTTGATAAAACAAGCTCGCTCCGGAAAGCGCATGGATGGCACTCAAGGTTCAACTCCCCAAAACCAGCCTCTCATCACGCGCACCTTCAAGCTCGACGAATCCACCCTCAGCCAGAATTTCGGCCCCATCAAATCGCCCAAAGAAACTCAATCCGCCCTCACGAATTTATTTCAAAAAGCCGGCATCGACCTGAGCTCGCCAAAAAGTTTTTTCTTCAACGACCGGGTCGGGACCCTGACCGTTCGCGCAACCACCAATGATTTGGAGATGCTCGAACAAATCATCACGACAATGAACATCGTTCCGCCCCAGGTCACCATCAAAGCAAGATTCGTGGAAGTTGATGCCGGCAACAGCGGTATCGACTCTGGCATTAAATCCTTGCTCAACGAGGCCGACAAAACAAACGGATGGACTGGCATTCTGACGGCTCCCCGGTTCGCGGAGATATTGAAAGCCCTCGAAAAACGCAAAGGCGCAAGCGTGTTAAATGAAGGCGAAGTCACAACGCTTAGCGGTCGTCAGGCAAATTTCCAAATCGCGGACATCAAAACGCTTGTGACCGGCCTGAACACCACCGTCACCACCAATCAAACCATCTATGGTTACAAAACGGATGCTCAACCCTTTGGCTCAACCCTCGACGTTGTGCCAAACGTAGGCGCGGACGGTGTCACGATTTCAATGACCGTCATCCCGAAAGTTACTGAATTTCTTGGTTACGAAGATCCGAAGGAACTCGAGAAATACGACGAAAAGCTAAAACACGCTCCGCTTCCGCTTCCAAAATCGCGCGTCCGGCAAACCACCACCGCAGCCACGATCTTTGACGGCCAAACCCTCGTCATTGGAAATCTGAGCGATCAGATAGTGTTCTCTGAACCTAATAAAGCGGAATTGCGCCAGTCCTACACCAACAAAAAGAAAAAGCGTCTTCTCGTCTTCATCACCGCTACCATAATCGATCGCGCCGGCAATCGCGTTCATTCGCGCGATTACTACGACTTCCCCGTCGTCTATTAACGAAATTTCCACTGCAATTTACCATCTCGGATAACCCGATGTTGTTTGGGAAACGAAAATTCAACGGGGTTATTTATTTTCCAACTATTTTGCCTTGGACAGCCCGTGTCCCACCCCCTCTGACAGAATTGGCTCATAACAAAAACGAAAACGTTATGAAGACCAACGAACAAATGGAACTCGGAATCGGCAAAACACGCACCTGCACCTCGGCCAAACGCCCGCAACGGCGCCTGAGCCGAGCCAACTGGTGGTTCCAACAGATGCGCGAAGTGGTGGACAAAGCCGTCGATTGGCAGCCCGCCCCGCCCGCCCGCCCGGAGCAGATTTATTTTCCGGAATAATTTCGTGGCAGCCGAGGTGATCAAGGCCCGTCAAGGTAGGTCCAGGGGATAAGGGAGCTCGGAGAAAAACGGGGAAACAGGCTGTGCCTCGGCTGCCACCCCGGCTTGGAGGGAAACCACCGCGCGCCGGTTATTGCCCCACAACAGCATAACCGGCGCGCACGAATTCCCGGATCACCTCCAGCTCCTCCTCGCCGGCAATCGTGTGCGCCTTCCGGAATTCCCGAAAATCGATGTGCAACCCGGCGCTCTTGAGAATATTGATTTGCTCCCGCACTTCGGCAAAACGAATCATCGGATCCAGCGTTCCGTGGGTAATCAGGAACCGCTGCTGCTTCGCAACCGGCGATAACTCCTGAATCAACGTTTCCGGCTCACAAACATACCCGCTGACCCCGACGATGCCCGCAAACCGATGCGGATAGCGCGCCCCCACTTCAATGGACATTAGGCAGCCCTGCGAGAACCCGCCGAAAATGGTTTGCTCCGTCGGAAATCCCGCCGCCCGCTGCGCGTCAAGCAATTCAAAAAGCAATTTCCGGCTTCGCGTCACGCCCGGAACAATATCGCCGCCAAAATCAAACCACGAATACCCGCCGTAATATTCGTCCGGCGCATTCACCAAAAGATAATTCATCGCGGGCAACCGCATCGCCTCCGGCAGCCAGCGATAACCTTCAATGCTATCCCCCAAACCGTGCAACATGATCCAAAGACGGCGTGAATTAATGTCCTGGGCCGGAATGAATACGTGATCAAGCGTCATGCGATGTGCGATTCACGATATACGATTGACGCGCCGGAGTGAATGACTAACTGCTCCAGTCCCGGAGGGACTTCTGAGAATACCTCGGCAGTTCACCGCCTAGTTCGGAGGAGTAGTCTTGATTGCTGAAAAGAAGTTCTCTCGTTGAGGCTCGGCGACAAAGTTCGTTATATAGTAGGTAATGGTGTTTCCGTTTCTGTCCTTGATTGACGCGTTTGCGCCGTGAGCCAGAAGCCATCGCAAAGAAGCAAGGTCACCAGAATATACAGCCACTTCGGCTGGTGGAACTCCGTATCCATCAATTCTATTCACGTCTCCTCCGGCGTTTTGAAGTATTTCCATTATTTGCGTCCGGCCGTTTGCGGCAGCGCAGTGCATCAGCCCACCTTGGAGAAAAACGTCGGCATTTGGATTTACCCGAAGCCGCACCAAAAGTTTCACCTTCGAAGCGTCTCCACGATCGATTGCCGCGAGCATATAATGCGGGCCTATCCAAAGACGCCAAGCCAACCCGCACAGCAACAGCACCGCAAATAACCAGACTGTTAGGGGCACGATGAGGGAACGGTAACGCAGCCTTGAATTGATTTGGTATGTGTCGTTCATAGGCTCTTTAGGTCGCTTGCATAGAATCAGCGCGATTGAACCTCTCCTGTTTGGTTTCGTGGCTCTTGCTTGCCAAACACAGATTTCGCGAGCTGCCACAGGAGAATCACGCCGATCAATCCAACAAAAAGATCCTCGAAGAATGCCGTGACGCTAAAGAACGTCGCTCCGTGATCCTCGCAATAATAGAGCCATTCCCATGGCTGTCCCAAACCGAACCCACACCAATACTTAATTCCCGATGAAGTGAGAATCAGCGGGATAAACGTCAACGGAAACAGCAGCCAAAATGGAAGCGTGGAATTAAAAAACCAGTGGCGGGATCTGAATAAAAACGATACGCCAAATCCGACAACAAACCACTGAGCGAGCACGAGGAACCCGTAGATCACCACGCTACTACTGAGTGTAAAGCCTATAAATTCCGGTATGACGTGAATGATGCGGAGAAATGCAATCAAAGACCATAAAGAAGTCCGCAAGAATGAAGGCTTATGGGTCCAGGTGGGAGAGGTCCGGATAAGTAACCCCATCAGCAGCAAATTTGTTACCGCGACGACGGCCCCAAAACGCATGCCAAAAATCAGATGAAAGCGAAATTTTTGGATGAGGCGCGATGTGGCCAAAATTGTGGGTATACGAGAGGATTGTTGTCTATCTCCGTTCACGGAAGAATGCTTGCACGCTTTTCTTCGGATGTCATGCCGCGAATAAGACTACTGTGGTATTATCGAACGAGAGCACAGGATTTCCATCAACGCTTTTTGCTTTCTTTCCAGGTTGCGTCCCTGAATGCTGAAACAGTGAATCTATTTCACCGGGCTCAACCGCTCTGCCTCCGCATCCGCCCAATCCGCCAAACTCTTCCGCTGCTCATCAGTCAATCGAGCCGCCTTGTGCAGCTTGAGATAGCTCGGCAAAGGCATGTCTCCGTCCCTCACTGTATCGGCTATGTGACGCCATTTTTTGGCGGCGCGTTGGGCATCATCGTGCGGCCACTCGGAAAAATTCAGGTGCTCGCGCGCATCGCGCACGTGGCTGTCCAACCACCACGAAACCGGAGCGATGTGTCCATACCATGGCCAATGCGTCTCGTAGGAGTGGCAATCATAACACGCAGAACGGAGCATGCCGGAAATTTCTGCTGGCGGCGCATTGGTACTCAACAAATCGTGGCCCGGCGTCACCACTGGCGCGGTGTGCGCAACGTTGGTCAGTTGCAACAAGCCAAACACCGCCAGCGCGGCCAATAGAATCCATTTCAAACACTTTTTCACAAAAAGGTAGACCAAAATAGTTCCGAAAAAATTCCACAAAAGCAATTTCTTCGCATCTCTTCAATTTCTAATGATGGGATGACGGCGGCACGCCCTCTGTTCCAACCGGCAAGCACCAAACGATTACCCCCCTTCCATAAGGCCGTTTTTTAACTTTTAGATTCTGCGCCCTGCGCGTCTCTGTGGCAAAAACACAATTCTTTGCCGGCTTGGAAAAATATGTTGAACCAAATCCACGAGCATGATTAGATGCCTGCAAGGAGACAGAATGAAAGGCCGAAGGGATTGACAAAATGAGCAAAGCGAAGCCCACGCAATTCCGTATTCCGAATTTCTCGTTCGTTGTCGCGCACGTCCCGCCAACTCGGGCCTATCCTTATCAACGATCAACTCGCCTCGCCCCGCTCGACTTCTTTACTCCACCGCCTTTCTTCCGCCCCCCTGTTTTTGGAGCTGTTTGGAACTATTTGGAGCTATTTGGAGTCAATTATTTTCGAACTGGGTTGCCCCGAATTCGAAATTCACAGCATCAACCCGAAACAACTTCCCCATCCAACCCGCTGCGTACGTCCATTTTGCGCGTGCTTTTTTTCGAAAAAGCTTTTAATTGTCCGCATGACTATTTGGCTCCTCGCCATCCTGCTTTTGGCTGCGCTCGCCGCTTTGGGTTTTCGTCAAGGGGCAATTCGCGTCCTACTTTCGTTTCTTGGTATTGTAATTGGCGGACTGCTTGCGGCGCCTCTGGGACATTTAATCAAACCGCTGCTCGCGGCAGCCGGAATGAAACATCCCGTCTGGCTCGCGCTGCTTCCCCCGTGCCTCGGGTTTCTCATCGTGCTGGCGCTCTTCAAAATCGCCGGCACCATGCTGAACCAAAAAATGGAACTGCAGTTCAAATACAAATCCAACGACCTGCAACTGGCAAAGTGGGAGCGGTTGAATCATCGGCTCGGGCTGTGTCTCGGCCTGTTCAACGGCACGGCTTATTTGGTTTTGCTTTCAGTCTCCATTTATCTTTTGAGCTATTGGACCGTCCAGATGGCGAGCGGGGAAAACGATCCCAAAAGCGTGCGCGTCCTTAACACACTGGGTGAGGACCTGCAAAGAACCGGCATGAACCGAGTCGCTGTCTCGGTCAACCGCGCGCCGCCTACTTATTTCCAGGCCGCCGACATCGTGGGCCTGATTTACAAAAACCCGCTGCTCCAGGCGCGATTGTCACGTTACCCCGCCCTGCTGTCGCTCGCCGAACGGCCGGAATTTCAGGACCTGGCGAATGACAACAATTTCACCGAGCTGCAAATGCGCCAGGCGCCCATCATCGACCTGATCAACTATCCCAAAGTCCAGGCGATCATTAAAAACCCGCAGACGGTAAAGGCGGTGGAAGACGCCCTGCTGCCGAATTTGCAGGACTTGAGGACGTATCTGGAAACCGGGAAGTCTCAGGTGTACACCGAAGAAATTCTGGGCCGATGGGATTTTGACGTGCTGGGAACAATGATTCTCGTTCGCAAAGCCCACCCCAATTTGACCCCGCAGGAAATTGCGCGATATCGCAATGCTTTTTCCGCGGAATTCGCAAAAGCCGTTTTCGTTGCGGCTCCCGGAAACGTTGCTGTTTTAAAGAATTATCCGCACATCAATCCCGGCACACCGCCAACAATCGATCTGCAGAACTGCCCGGGCCAATGGAACGGCGCCAACGGCACTTACACCATCACTGTTTCAATTGAAGGAAAAGACCGGCAGTTTACGGGGGAGATCAAAGGCGACCGGCTCAACCTGACCAGCCCGGACCTGAATTTCGGATTTATCCGTGAAGATTGAACTGGAGCGTTTGAAAATGCCCTAAGCTCAGTTATTCGGAAGATAAAACCGGTCGGAAACCTGTCTCGGCTGCAGCGAGAATTGGTTGAATAGCGAGCCGGAATTGGTTCCCGCCGCGACAACCTGCGCTTCCACCGGAGACGGTGAAACATCCCCCACAGGCATGGAGACATCCATGGGAACCGCCGCGGCTACCGAAGGGCCGACGGAGTTCGGACTCGCGGTCCCGATGGCCGGTGCCCGTTCGGAGATCACACCTGAAATCACGAACGCACAAACCGCGGTGCCGAAAGCTCCGGCGAAGATTGGTTTCACGTCCAACACCGCCAACAACCGCTCAAACCAGCTCGATTCGAGCCCGGCCGCTCCGCCCTTCTCACCCGCCTTGATCCGTGCCATGACGTCGCGGGAGAAGCGGTCGAAATAGCCCGGGGGTGGCTGCTCATAGCGTTTGAGCGCCAGCAATCGCCGTAGTGAATCAAAATCTTCGGATTCCGGGTTCATAGCTGTTTATTTCAAATAATCTGCCAGAAAACCTTGCAGTTGCTGCCTTGCGTAGAACAGCCGCGAGCGGACCGTCCCGATGTTGCAACCCATGATTTTCGCAATCTCTTCATGTGACAACCCCTGCACATCGTGCAATGTCACTACCAATCTATGGGGTTCTGACAGCTTCTGCATGCCTTCGTTCAATTTTTCCTGCAATTCCGTCAAACCAGCTTCCCGTCGAGGGGTCTTTTCCGAGACCAGGGCCACGAAATCAGGGTCGTGCTCGGCATTAAAATCCATGTCGTTCAGGCTCATCTGCGAGCGGTTTTTCCGCTGTTTGAGGAAGTTAATGGTCTTATTGACCGCAATCCGGTAAACCCAGGTGTAGAAGCTGGAGCCTCCTTTGAACGATTTTAAAGCCTGAAAACCCTTAATAAACGCCTCCTGCGCCAGATCATTGGCATCCTCATGATTGGAAGTCATGTGATAAACAGTCGCGTAAATGCGCTCCTGATAACGCTGGACCAATTGATCGTAGGCCTCCAAATCACCCTTCCGCGCCCGGTTGACCAATTCGGCCTCCTCCACCGGAACCGGCGTGGATTCGGGCTGTTCCTCTCCCTGAAGTCTCTTCAGCGCGTGGCCGGACTTGCCGGAAATGGGTTCGGTCATAATCATGGCAGCTTCACGCATGAGTCCCCAAGGCGTCAGTCTGGATTGCGAGATATTCTGTCACGCCCAACAAACTCTCCCGCCCGCGTGATTCCGGCAGCTCGCACAGCGCCTGGCGCGCTGTTTCCAAATAATGGTGAACGCTTTTGAGTGACGGCGCTAGCGTTTGGTATTTCGACAACAACGCCCCAACTTCGCTCAAAGCTCCGTTTCGACAATCTTGAACGAGTGATTCCAAAAGCGCCCGGTCGGTCCCATTCGTCCGTTCCCAAAGCAATAAAACCGGCAGCGTCAGCTTCCCTTTGGCAATGTCCGTTCCAAGTGACTTGCCAGCAGCCGCTTCCGAACCAAATAAATCCACGCAGTCATCCCAGATTTGGTAGGCCGTGCCGAAAGCCATGCCAAAACGGCGCAACGCGGCCCTTTGTTCCACCGTCGCCCCGCTAAGAAGCGCCGCCAAATCGCACGAAAGCGCAAAAAGTTCGGCCGTTTTCATCGCCAGAACCCGGAAGTAGTCGTCCTTTGAAAATTGAAAATTACGCCGCTGCTGCGTTTGCAGAATTTCACCGGCGCAAACCGTGTTGGTCGCCATGGCCACCGAACGGCAGATTTCAGGCGTGGGAAAGCTCGCTGCCAGCTTCAACGCCTGGGCAAAAAGACAGTCGCCGAACAGCACGGCGATTTCATTTCCCCAATTTGCCGCCAAAGTCGGCCGGGCCCGGCGGATTTCGGCTTCGTCCATGACATCGTCATGAACCAGCGTGGCGAGATGGACCATCTCGATAATTACCGCCACGGTGACATGGGAATCGCTCGTGCCGCCGAGGGCATTGGCGGACAGAGCTACCAGCGCCGGACGCAAATGCTTCCCATTGCCGTTCAACGCGTATTCCGCGTACGGCGCCAGGGCCGCATCAAATTCGTTCACTTGCCGAGCGAGGCGCGCATGCACCGCGTCGAGGAACGGTTCAACAGGTTCAACAATCTGCTTCCAGGAAATAGGCGTTTCGGGGTTAAGCCGGTTGGTCGCAGGCGCTGACACCACTTTGGACTCAGCAGCTAACATCGTGCAGCAATCTAAAGTTCGCCGCAATCCAAGTCAAACCACTTCATGGCGTGGCATTTGGTCGGATGGATTTGAGCAAGTTGATAAATAAGGTCTTAACTCCTGATTCGACCCCGTTTAAAAGTTCGATTTCCCGGCCTCCGCCAGGCGAAATCGCCGGGACGTCCTTTTCGCCTCGGTATTTGTTGCTTCAGCCTTGTCCCGCAGTTCCGAAGTCGCCTCGGTCAATTCAAACCAAAAACGGCTTCCCACTCCCGGCGTGGATTCCACGTCCACGGTGCCTCCCATCTTTTCCACGCTGCGTTTGACAATCGCCAGACCGATGCCTGTACCCACCGACTGGCTGCCGCTCGAGAGCCGTTCAAAAACCCCAAAAATTCGATCGCGATATTTCGTATCAAGCCCAATGCCGTTGTCCGTCACCGAAATGCGCACTTTCGGCGCTTTTTGTTCGGACGAGATCTGAATCTGCAGCCGCCGTTGCGGATCGGAGAACTGCAGCGCATTGGCCATCAGGTTCACCAGAACACGCTCAATCCCCGTAGGATCGCCCAGAACGAATTTCGCGCGGAGGTCCACGGAAACGTCCGCGCCGGTTCTTTGAATTTCATCCGCAAACATCCGCAGGATATTTGCGCAGACCGGCTCGAGGTCCACGATCCGACTGTAAAAATCCACGCGCTCCAGCTCCGTGTAAGCCAGCAAATCAAGGATTAGCCGCCCCATCCTCTCGGCGGAATTGCGTATCCTCTCCGTGCCTGCCCTGGCTTCCGGGGACAATTCCGCGCGATGATCCTGAATGAGCAGCTCGGCAAAACCCTGGATGGACCGCAACGGCGCCCTCAAATCATGGGCCAGTGTGTAACAGAACGCCTCCAGTTGTTGATTGGATTCATCGAGCGCGGCGGTGCGCTTTTTGACTTTCTCTTCCAATTCGGAATTCAGAATCCTCAACTGCCTTTGGCTCCGCCGAATCCGCTCCATCAGGCTGACCATTACCAGCGCCACCCCCGAGAAAAGAATCAAGCGCTCGAATCCGTGAACGCCCACCGCCAGCGAAAGATAAGGGTGATCAAAGAAAATCAGGTTGATCGCAATCGTGAGGCCGATCACCGTCAGGCCCGCTCCCAAACCGCCAAACCAGGTGCTCACCAGCGCCGCCGTGATATACAATGCGACCGAGCTCTCGCTGAATTTTTCCTGAAGAAGAATATCCACCAGCCAGGCCAGGCCCGTGGTGATAGCTGCTATTCCAAAGTTCTGAATCCGACGAGACATCTTCTTTCCGCGATTAATCGCGCCGAAACAACACTGGTAACGATTTGTTTACTTCGCTCTCCTTCACTTTGACATAGAATTGAAGTTTCTGTTTAAATAATTTCGATTATCTTTCGTCAGTGACTACACCGGTCTCACAACTCGCAGAAGTCCCCGCGCTCAATCAGGTTACCGTTCCCGACTTGTGGCAGCAGCAGGCGGTGGCTGCGTTGCGCGAGGGAAAGGATGCGGTGGTTCACGCGCCGACCGGCGCCGGCAAAACGCTCATTTTTGAGTTGTGGTCGAACCAGGGGAAAAATCGCGGCCAGGCAATTTATACCGTCCCCACTCGCGCGCTGGCGAATGACAAACTGGCCGAGTGGCGCGCACGCGGCTGGGATGTCGGCATCGCCACCGGCGACCTCGCGGAAAACCTGAATGCCCCCGTCCTCGTCGCAACGCTCGAAACGCAAAAGAACCGGCTGATTCAGGGAGACGGCCCCGCCCTGCTCGTCGTGGATGAATATCAAATGATTCGCGACGTTGACCGCGGGTTGAATTATGAACTCGCCATCGCGCTCGCTCCTGCGCAAACGCAATTGCTCTTGCTGAGCGGCAGCGTGGCCAATCCCCAGGACGTCGTGAAGTGGCTCACGCGGCTTGGCCGCAAGGCGGTCCTCATCCGGCACGATCAACGCCCCGTGCCGCTGGAGGAAGTTCACGCCAACAATTTGAATTTCCATGTCCCCAGCGAAATTCGCGGTTATTGGCCCCGGCTGGTGGCCAAATCGCTCGCCGAGGACCTCGGGCCGGTTTTGATTTTTGCACCGCGCCGCCAGGCGGCGGAACAAATGGCGGCGGAACTTGCGCGGGTTTTGCCCACGCCAAATCCGCTCCAACTTTCCGCCGAACAAAAGCAAATTGTGGGCGAACATCTCTCGCGGCTGCTCAAGGCCCGCATCGCTTATCACCACAGCGGCTTGAGCTATGCCGTGCGCGCGGGCGTCATCGAACCACTCGCGAAAGCCGGACAACTTCGCGTCGTCGTGGCCACCATGGGCCTTGCCGCCGGGATCAATTTCTCCCTCCGGAGCGTCGCGCTCGCCGGCGAATCGTATCGCCGCGATGCCGTGGAAGAACCGATTCGGCCGGATGAAATTCTGCAAATGTTCGGCCGCGCCGGACGCCGCGGCCTCGATGAAACAGGCTTCGTGCTCATCACCGCCAACGAACTGCGATTGCTGGATGCGCGTCCGTGCCATTTGTCGCGGAGCGGCGCGGTGGATTGGAGCGCGCTGTTGAATCTGATGGCAGCCGCGGCCCAGCAGGGGCGCGACCCGTTCGGCGAAGCCGTGCGCGCACAGGAACGGCTGTTCACGGTGAAGCCCATTTTCCTCGGCGTGGAAGAATCGCTGAAACATCCGGTCGTGCCCTGCAATCTGCACACCGACGCCGAGCGCGCCCGCCACGTCCGTAAACTCGTCCGCGAAATGCTCAACAGCCGCGGTGAATGGGAAACCGTTCCATCGCCAACAGAGAAACCGCTGAGTGAAATTAAATTGCTGCCGGCATCCTGCCAGCAGAATGAAACTGATCTTAACTGCCGGCAGGATGCCGGCAGCACTTTGCGTTCTGTTCTCACCGAACCGGCGGCGCTGGAAAAAATCGGCCACGGCACGCTTGTGGTGTTGAACGAGGAAAACGGCCTTAAGACCTATGGCCGCGCAACCGTCGTAGCAGAACGGCTCAGCGAAGATCGCGTGCTGATCGCGAAGTGGGTTCGTCGAATGACAAACTGGAACGGACGCCAGGCGCCGTTCGCGGTTTGGGAGGAACGCATCGCGCCGCTCGTGCGGGAAAAACTCGCTCAACAAAAAACACCCGTCATTAAATTCGAAAATCAGGAGCACAAGATTCTGGCGCATGTGAGCCTCGACGAATTGGTGATGCGCGTGCCGGTGGATAAATACGGCGTGCCGCTCTGGCGGCCAACCGAACGCGAGGTGCTCCCGTACGATTGCGCGCAATGTTCGCTCGTGCCGGTTTGCAAACAATTGCCCACTTCCACCGGAACCGCATTGCTCTGGCGCAGGCTGAATCTCGTGGACACCGCGGGCGTGCCCACGTTGCGCGGCAGATTGGTGAGTTTCTTTTCGCAGGGCGACGGGCTCGCAGTCGCAGCCGCGCTGGAAGAAGAAAAATATCCGTTGGAGGAACTGATTTACGATCTCGCGAACCTCGATGCGGGCTTTCGTTTTTGCGGCGATGAAAACCGTTTTGGCGGACGGCTCGCAATTGTGTGCCACGAAAAATTCGGACTGCAATCGATTCCGGGCTACCTGGAAAATGGATTGCCGCCGAAATACGGCGCGGGCGCGGAGCAGATTGTTGCGTCGGTGCACAAGAATCCGCTGAGCAAACAAGGCTGGATTACGGACCTGGTTGGCGTGGGTGATATTGACCGCGTGATTATTGAGTGGCGGAGCCTCATGCGCCAAATCGCTCACGCACCGGATTTGGACTGGCCGCGCTGGCGGGCGTTGCAGGCGATGGCGAAGACCATCCTGAACGAAACCGAGTCCCCCACCCTGACGGATTTGCCGCCGCTGGCTTATCATCAGACCAAGCGGGTGGATCATCGGCTGACTTTGCGAAGGCATTGAAAGTTCGAGGAGTGTGTGAGGAAAAAGGTGCGGGTGGCTGAGCTCCAAAAATAAAAATGGGCTCCAATTAGCTCCAAACAGTTCCAAATAGCTCCAAAAAACTCGCGGGTGTGGAGAAAACATTGGTAACAAAGAACCGCAAAAAACCGCAAAAAAGCACAAAATGGGAAAAGGGAGGAAAACGGGTTCGTCTGACAATTGTTTTCGTGGAGAGCCGTCATGGGAAATGAATGGAGCAATACGTTGCCCCGGGTTCGGGTTTGCGTGCTTACATGTCTTGCCCTCGTGTCCATCTCTGCCTCCTGCGGACAGTTGTATCACGTCACAGAACAGGTTCAACGAGAATTTTTTTGAACGGGAGAAGCTTTCACACGAATTGCACGAATTTTCACGAATGAATTGATCGGTGATCGCCCTTGGTTCTCCCGAAGATCCTTGAAGAAATTTGCGGGCCTGCTTTTCATAATCGCATGTTAACAGAGGGTTTAGCAAGTCAGGTGCGCATGATATCATGCGCGAACAGTCCCATAATACCTGTTGGCTATTTTTAGCGCATGGACCTTGCCTATTGCAAAGACCGGCTCTCGGCAGCGGGAGTCTCATTTGACACCGGTCTGACACTCGACGAATTCTCCGCCATCGAGAATGAGTATGGTTTTCATTTTCCGCCTGACCTTCGCGAGTTCCTCGCTTACGATTCTCAGTTTATCAAACCGACATCATTTACTACGGTTCGGATTTGTTTGACTACTTCTGCAACGAATTCGGTTATTATTTCGGACGAGCCGAGTATGCGTATGACGGTCGAGCTCGGCATATTGAGTTTTGGTCTGATTTGATTAGTTGACGATGAAGACCGCAGCTAAGGAATCGCTGCAGTTGAGACGGGCTGGCCCATTCCGCCGCCGCTGCGCTATGGCGCGACAAGTCAGTTTCCCGACTGCGTCGAGACTTACGAGTCTTGACCCCGCGCGGCTGAGTGTTTTTACGTTAGGCAACTACACTACACCACTACACCACACCATTATGAGCATACCAACTTCTGAAAACGCCCTCCTCATCAGAACGGATTTCTCCGACCAGATAGCATGGGACAAACTCATCGCAGCAGCGCGTGAACCTGGCGACGTTTTTGTCTTCAATATGGAGGTCATTGATGATCGTGCAAACAGCGGGATGACTGTGGAGCGATTGATGGCAGCACTACCCGAAGGCTACCCGCATAGTTTCATGGTGGTAGCGGATAATACGGCGATTTCACAGCCTGACCATCCATTACTCGTCGTGGATTTGCTTGGAGAGCGCGGCCGTCAATTCCGCGCGGTTGCATCGGTGATTTCCCAGATAGACAGCAATCTTTCGATTGCAAACATGGGATTCGAGGAGTTCGCGGGACTTGTTGATGACGGAAACGTGTTTCGCGGCATTGAGGGGATGTGAGATGAGATTTGGCGTGACTGAAGAGACGGATGCAACCGCTTTCAGGGTTGCGGATATTTTGGTTTGGCAACCCAGGGTAGTCCCGCTGCACGGGCCAACCGGTGGGCTGAATGATTGAATCCCGTTGGGATTCTGATTTGCGGCCGAACAAGAAAGTGGTTTTTGAGCCTCCTCACGTCGGCTGCTACGGGAACGGGAACTCGCCGCCGGGACGGCGGCGGTCCCAGGCAGAGATCATTTCGGAGGCATGGCGGCGGGGTCGAGGGTGGAGTAGATCGCGGCGCGGAAATCTCTGTGCAGCGGAACTTTGCCGAAGGGTTTGTATTGAGTAAACAGCACGGCGGTCAGATTGTTTTTTGGGTCGACCCAAAAGAGCGTGTTGGCCAGGCCGTCCCAAAAAAACTCTCCCACTTCGCCCGGATTGCCGCCGCGCTTCTTCGGAGAACCAATGCGCACCGCAAAATCCACGCCGAAGCCCATCTCGCCTTTGTCTGAAACGAGCCATGAGCGATCACGCGTGGCCGGGTCGAGCTGGCTGGTGGACATGGTGCGCACCGTGGAGGGCTGCAGGATGCGCACGCCATCGAGTTCGCCGCCATTTAACAGCATGCGCGCAAACCGGCTGTAATCATCGAGGGTCGAAGTCAGGCCGTAGCCGCCGGGAGTCATTGGCCAATGGGCGGTGTTGAACTTGAACGCCGTTTCATCCGGTTCGCGGGTGAACATCCCGTCGGAGTTCCAATTATACATCGCTGCGAGTTTGCCGAGACGGTCGGGAGGCACGAAAAAGCTGGTGTGAGTCATGCCGAGCGGCTTGAGGACGTGCTCTTGCAGGTAGACGTCGAACGGCTGTCCGGAGAGTCGCTGGACCAGGAGTGCCTGCACATCCACCGCCCAACTGTAGCGCCATTTGGTGCCGGGCTGGAATTCCAGGGGCAACGTGCCGAGGCGGCGCGCGAATTCATCCAGCGTATTCGTGATATTCTGCGGATCAATGGCGGTGGCGAGTTTTTTGATGGCCTCAATTTCGCTGCTCCCGCCATAGGTCAGGCCGGAGGTGTGCCGGGTGAGATCGCGAATCGTCATGGGCCGATCGGGCGCGACGAGGATGGGATTGCCGGGATCGTCCGTGCCCGCGAACACTTTCACATTGGCCAATTCCGGAATGTATTTGCTGACGGGATCGTCCATGCGGAATTTGCCCTGCTCCCAAAGTTGCATCAGCGCAGTGCCGGTGAGGGGCTTGGTCATCGAATAGATTTGGACGATGGTGTCGCGGGCCATGGGCCGGTTGGCTTCCCGGTCGGCCAAACCGAAGGCGCCGAAATAGGCTTCCTTGCCGTTGACGGTTACCAAAGCGGACACGCCGATGAGTTCGCCTTTGTCCACGAAGCCCTTGAGGGTTTGGGAAATTTTGGCCCGATCAATGTGGCCGGATGGTTGGGCGGTGGCGAGGGATATTGTTGCGAGCAAAAGGATGACAGTGGAGAAAATCCGTTTCATAGAGCTTATTCAGGGTCTGACGCTTGGGCGAATTTGGAGGTAACACGGGCGAAAGCCAAGATTTTTGGGTGGCAGCCAACGTCAGGAGGCTCTCGAATTTTTTGCGTGGAAGGGATCAGAGCCTCCTGACGTCGGCTGCTACGTACATGGAAAGGCGAGCCTTTCGGCTCGCCTTTTCTGTTCGAAATATTTAACCGCTTTTTTAGTGGCGGTGTTCGTGGCGTTCGCGGGGGCCGCGATCTCCACCGCGGCGTTCACGGCGTTCGGGGCGTTCACGGTCTCCCCCACGCTCTCCGCCTGAGGATTCGCCGCCTTCGCCGCCTTCATTGTAGCCCGGAGGTGGTTGTTCGCCGGCGCCAGTGCCGCCCATTTCCTTGTCGCGATCCGCCATGGCGGCTTTGCGCGAGAGTTTCACGCGGCCTTTTTCGTCGACGCCCAGGCACTTGACCCAGATTTCGTCGCCCATTTTGACGATGTCTTCGGTCTGCTTGACGCGGAAGTTCGCGAGTTCGCTGATGTGGACAAGGCCGTCCTTACCGGGCAGGAATTCGACGAACGCGCCGAAATCTTTAATCGTGACAACTTTGCCGCGGTAGATCTTGCCGATTTCGGCTTCGGCGGTCATGCCGGTAATGGCTTCCTTGGCGATCTTCATGCCTTCGGGCGAGACGGAGAAGATGTTCACCGTGCCGTCGTCTTCGATGTTGATTTCGCAACCGGATTCTTCGACGAGGCGTTTGATGTTCTTGCCGCCAGGTCCGATGAGCGCGCCGATTTTCTCAGGATTGATCTTGATGGTCTCGATGCGCGGCGCGTATTTGCTGATGTCGGAACGCGGCGCGGAAATGACTTTCGCCATTTCGCCGAGGATGTGCATGCGGGCAACGCGGGCTTTCTCGACGGCTTCGGCCATCACGTTCAACGGGATGCCGGGGAGCTTGAGGTCGAGTTGGAAGCCGGTGATGCCCTTCTCGGTTCCGGCGAGCTTGCAGTCCATGTCGCAGAACGCGTCTTCCCAGCCGATGATGTCGGTGAGGAGTTTGTACTGCGAGATTTTCTTGTCGCCGCCGTAAATGGTGCAGATGCCGATGCTGATGCCAGCGACGGGGCGGATCATCGGGACGCCGGCATCCATGAGCGCGAGCGAGGCGCCGCAGACGGAGGCCATGGAGGTGGAACCGTTGGATTCCATGATTTCGCTGGTGCAGCGGACGGCGTAGGGATAGGTGTCGAGCGGGAGCATGGGCTCGACGGAGCGTTCCGCGAGAGCGCCGTGGCCGATTTCGCGACGGCCGGGGCCGCTGATGCGTCCGGTTTCGCCGACGGAATAATTCGGGAAGTTGTAGTGGAGAATGAATTTCTTCTCTGTTTCGCCGCCGGTGTAGGAATCGAATTCCTGGGCGTCTTCGCCGGTGCCGAGCGTGGCGAGCACGAGGGCCTGGGTTTCACCGCGGCTGAAGAGGGCCGAGCCGTGCGCGCGGGGCAACAGGCCGACTTCGCCGGAAATCGGACGGACGGTTTCGAGGTCACGGCCATCGAGGCGTTTGTTTTCCTTCATGATGAGGCCGCGAACGGCTTCTTTCTGGATGTAATAAAACGCGTCGTTGATGACGAAGTCATTGACTTTGTCTTCGCCGAATTTTTTGATGAGGTCCTTGCCGACTTCGTCCTTGATGGCGCCGACGGCGGCTTCACGCGCGAGTTTCGCGGGAATGAGCAGCGCGGAGACGACGCGATCGCCGGCGAGCGACTTGGCTTCGTTGAGGATTTCGTCGGGGACGATGTTGAGAGTGATTTCGCGTTTCTTTTTTCCGGCGCGAGCGACCAGGTCTTTTTGGGCCTGGATCATCGGCTGGATGGCTTCCTGCGCGAACTTGAGAGCGGCGTTGAAATCCGTTTCGGAAATTTCCCTGGCCGAGCCTTCATACATGACGAGGTCGGATTCATTGCCGACGTAGACGAGGTCGAGATCGCTCTCGCTCATCTGCGTGTGTGTGGGGTTGGCGATGAACTGGCCGTTGACGCGGCCGACGCGGCACGCGCCCAGCGGTCCGGCCCACGGAATGTCGCTGACCATCAACGCGGCGGATGCGCCGACGATGGCGAGCATGTCGGGATCGTTTTCGCCGTCCGCGCTGAGCGGCATGGTTTGGACCTGGACTTCATTGTACCAACCCTTGGGGAACAATGGGCGGATGGGGCGATCAATGATGCGCGAGGTGAGGATTTCCTTTTCGGTGGGGCGTCCTTCACGTTTGAAGTAACCGCCGGGGAATTTTCCGGCAGCGGCGGCTTTCTCGCGGTAGTCGACGGTGAGGGGGAAAAAGTCCTGGCCTTGCTTGGCCTTGGCAGCGCCCACGGCGGCAACGAGGACAATGGTTTCGCCCTGTTGAACAGTGACGGCGCCATCGGCTTGTTTGGCTAGTTTGCCGGTTTCAATGGTGATTTGGTTTTGTCCGATTTGGACGGTGATTTTCTCTGACATATATCTACTTCCCTCCATTGCCACCGAGAAACTTCAGTGAATCCCGAATCAAAGTCGGGACTGATTGAAATTGCTCAGGGGCCAACGGAATTTTAATACGCGACTTGTTTGAGCGAACTGAGCCGATCGCGTTTGTCGGCTCAAATCGAGATGGGAGGCCGGGCGTAGCATGAATCCCGTGGATTCGAGGGCACGGCCACCCTCGGAAATTAGTGGCGCAGCTTCAGCTTTTTGGTGATGGCAGCGTAGCGTTCGACATCGGTGTTGTGGAGATAATCCAGCAAACGCCGGCGTTGGCCGACCATCATCAGCAACCCGCGGCGGGAGCTGTGGTCTTTTTTGTTGCCCTGCAAATGTTCGGTCAAATGGTTAATCCGCTGCGTGAGCAAAGCAATTTGCACGTCGGCTGAACCGGTGTCTTTATCGTGCAACTTAAATGAATCAATCGTTTTCGTCTTAGAATCCATAATCAATTTCCTAAATTCCTCAAGAAATACAGGTTCGATAACTTAAATTTATTCAATAATGCTGTAAAGCACTTTCATGAGGCAATTTTCAGGCGCTCAGCGATGGGTTTAGAGTCCCGGATCCAATGGCGACGGCCGAAAACGAGAGCGCAGAGCCATCAAGGGTCTTTCCAGCAGATAATAGGAACACAGCGCCACCAGGAGCACCGCGAACCACCAACCGTGAAAGGACAGAAACCAGACATGCGGCAGACCATAGACAGAGGGATCCGTGCAGAAGAGCATTTGCCAGATATAAATGGAATAGGAAAGGACACCGATTTGGCGAACGATGCGCCAGTTCAAGGGAGAATAGATTTTCGGCCACAGGGCGCTCTGCAGGAGCAGGAAAACAAAGCCAAAGGACTGAAAAGTCGCAGCGAACGTCGCGGTGAAGGATTCGGCGACAAACGCTTTGATCAGCATTTGCGGGATGAGAACAAAAACACAACCGGTCAGGCAAATGATTCCGCCAAAGCGGTCGAAAATCCGGGGCAGGCGATCGTAATATCTCACGAACAGCACCGCGGCCATGCAGCCGATGGAAAGAGCGTCGAATTGATTCAGGGACGAGTATGTCTGGAAGAGCGGACGCGCCGAGGCGGCAGAAACGCCGGCGTGGGAAATGGCGCGGCAAATTGGAGCGAGGACAATGGGCACGCACAGCAGCCCTAAAATGCGGCGGGTGTTTTGCAAACCGACAAAGCAGAGAAGGATCGGCCAAAGCAAATAAAATTGTTCCTCGACGGCGAGCGACCAGAGATGGGCGGTGGTCCAGGACAACGGCAGAAAATTTGTGGTAAAGGTGAGATTGCCGAGCCAGGCAATTTTCGGTTGGTGAAAGCGAGTGAAGAGTTGCAGCGCGAAGACGACCGCGAGAAAGGCGAAATAGACCGGCAGGATTCGCAGCGCGCGGCGGGCGTAAAAGCCCTTGACGTTCAAGGAGCCGGTTTCCGTGTGTTCTTTCAGCAGCAGATATGTGATGAGAAAACCGCTGATGACGAAAAAGAAACGGACGCCCAGACTGCCATCAAAAATGGCGCCGAGAACACGGCTGGTGCGTGGTGGGCAATCGTAGGTATAGATGCTGTGTTCGCCGAGGACCATGAGAATGCTCACGGCGCGCCAGCCATCGAGCGACGGAAAGCGGGACGGAAGAGTTTCCTGGCCGACTTCGGAACCCTCGTTTTGAGATGCCGCGCGTTGGTTTGTGTGCATCATCGAGCTCTGCATGGAGCCAGCAATCGAACTGTACCGAAGTTTTGCGGCGGGCGAAAGATATCAGGGCGAAAAAAAACCGCCCTCCCTGGATGGCGGTTGAGAATCTGTTGGCAGATTACTTTTAGCTTTTGGGCGACTGGAGAAAAATAGGGCAATTACCCCACAGAAGGGCAGAACTTGGCACACGCACCGGAGCGCGGGCTTCAGCCAGGTTTCGGCCCGCTCGCGTGCAATGGATGAAGGAAAGTTCAAGGTTATTTGGAGGCTTTATTCCCAGCGGTCGTTGAAGCGGCATAAATGCGCATAAATGCCGCGCTCCCAAGATGGTGCGTGTGGCAGGTTGCGCCCCCCCCACAGAAAGGGTTAAAAAAAGAAGCGATGGGAAACAAAAAAGGCGGCCCCACTCAGAGCCGCCCGAACCTAACTAACCACCATTACAAGGAACCGGAGCAAACTATATCCTGAGTGGAATTCTACAAATGGGGTGTTTCCCCCAAAATGGTGGAAAAATCGCGCAGGGATGCACCGAATGTAACTACGGTGCAGATAGTTATGGTTGGGAGGATAGGCCTCCTGCCGATCCCCATATTTTTAAACTGCGCTAAAAAATATAGAGTCAGGCGGGACGCCTGTCCTGCGGTTACAGTTTTTCCGGCGATTGCAGGAGTGCAGCGACGCGGGCGACGAGACGCCCGGCAGCACCGCCGTCAAGGACGCGATGATCGAAGCTTAGTGTGAGGTTCGCCTCCATGATTGGGACGAATTTTCCCTGTGCGACGTCCCAATGCGGCGCGCGGCGCGCGGCGCCCATGCCGAGCACGAGGGTTTGTTCCGGCAACGGAATCGGCGTGGCCCAGGTGAGGCCGAAGGTGCCGAAGTTGGTCACGGTGGCAATCGAGCCGCCGGTGGCTTCAACGGGAAGTTTACGCTGGCGGGCGAGTTCGACGAGTTCGTCGTAACGGGCAACGAGGTCTTTCAACGGCGACTTTTCCGCGTCGCGAATTACGGGGACGAGGACACCATCTTCGGCTTCGACAGCGAAGCCGATGTCGATGGCGGGCGGGTGAACAATTTTATTTCCGATGAGGCGGCCGGCGGGTGCGCTGTTTTCAGCGAGCGCAACGGCCAGGGCGCGCAGACCGTAAAGGGCAGGGCCGGATTTTGGGCGGGAGACCTTGCGATGGGTAAGCATCGCGTCGAAACAAACGGGCAGCGCGACTGTGGCGAGTGGCCGGGTCCAACTGCGACGCATCGCATCCGCAACGGCGACGCGCATGGTGGAGGCCTGGCTCAGTTTGCTCTTCTCGAGCTTGTCGATGAATTTTTCGAAGTCCTGGATGGTGACGCGTCCGGCGGCGCCGCTTCCAGCGATGCCCGCAAGGTCCGCGGCGTGCAGGCCGAGTTCGGCGATGCGCGCTTTCATGCGGGGCGACATGTAACTCGCACCGGCGACATTGGCGGGAACAGGCAGACCGCGAACGGTGGGCTGAACTTGTTTTTTTGCGCCGTCTTTCGCAGCGGGTTCGGTGGCGGTCGAATTATCGTTTTCTTTTCCGTTCGTTTCGGGGCCGGGAGCGTCCAATCCTACGCGTGCGGCGTCCTCAGCGCTGGCTTCGAGATAACCAAGCACTGCGCCGACGGGGTAGCTTTCGGCCAGTTTGGCGACAAATTTTTCAATCTTGCCGCGGCACGGCGCGACGAGGTTGAGCGTGGCCTTGCTGGTTTCAACTTCGATGATGTCCTGGTCGGCTTCGACGGCTTCGCCGGGTTTGACAATAAAGGAAATAACGGATGCCTCGGCGATGGATTCGCCCAACTGCGGCATGATGATGGGAATGGCGGGCATGAGGTCGTTTATGGAGAAATAAATCCGAAGACCGAAATCCGAGATCCGAATACGGACGTCAGACGCGTCTGGCATTTTTGATCTTCGGATTTCGGATTTCGGATTTCGGGTTTCATGTTGGCTTTGACTGCAAGATTTTTACTTTGCGGCAATTTCCTATTTCCTCAACACGTTCCTGGCAGCGGCAGCGATGCTGCGAGCCGTTGGGCGATGCACCGCCCACAAGTTTGGGTGAAACGGCACGGGCGTGTCCTTGGCGTTCAACCGCTGCGGTGGCGCATCCAATAAACCAAAACCTTCGCTTGCGACGCGCGCGATGACTTCCGCTGTGACGCCGCCCCACGGCCAGGATTCGCCGACACATAGCAATCGACCGGTGCGCGCGACCGAGGCCATGACGGTGTCGGTATCGAGCGGTTTCACGGAACGCAAATCGACGACTTCAATCTGCAAGCCTTCCGAAGCCAGTTCGTCCGCCGCTACCAGCGCTTCGTGAACCATGGCGCTGTAAGCGACGATCGTCATATCCCTGCCCTCGCGGGCGATGCGCGCCTTGCCGGTCGGCAAGGCTTCATTCGGTAATTTGTCAGCCTTGAGATGGTAATACAAAAGTTTGTGTTCGCAGAAGATCACGGGGTCATCAATCGCGACTGCTTCGAGCAACATGCTGTAGGCATCTTCCACCGTGGCGGGAGTCATGACGATGATGCCGGGATAATGCGCGTAGAGCGATTCCATCGTTTGACTGTGAAACGGTCCGCTGCCGGAGGTGCCGCCGCACGGCAAACGAACAGTGATGGGACAAGGAACATTGGTGCGCCAAAACAACGTGGCGGCCTGGTTCACGATTTGATTGAAGGCGACCGTCGAGAAATCGGCGTATTGCATTTCGATGATCGGACGGCGGCCTTCGATGGCTGCGCCGACGCCGAGGCCGACGATGGCATCTTCGCTGATAGGCGCGTCCATTACGCGGCCGGGATATTCTGAGGCGAGATTTTTCGTGGCTTTGAACGCGCCGCCGAAAGCGCCGATGTCTTGTCCGTAAATGAAAACCCTTGGGTCGTCGGCCAGAGCCTTGGCCTGGGCTTCGCGGATTGCCTCGATGTAAGTGATGCTCACGGATGCCTATTTAACTGATTTAACCATTTAACTTACTCCACCATTCCTTCGCTCAAATGCTTCGAAGAAAGCGCACACCAATTTTCCTTGAACGGATCCGGCCCTGGTTCGCGTTGAACGGTCATGATGGCTTCCTCGACCTTTTGGACGGCTTCAGCGCGCCAGGAGGCGATGGTGTTGAGGTCCGCCCAATTGCGGCACTGCATTTCTTCCTCCGCAGCTTTCAGGCAATCGCGGCCGACAGGCGAGTTTTTCAATTTGGCCAAAACGTAGTTCGCATCGTCGTGTTCGCCGTGTCCACAAAGGCGCAGGAGATTGGCAACAACCATTTGAGGCCCCTTCCCTGCCCGCGCGGAATCCGCGGCGCGACCCACGGCTTTCAGGCAGACTTCAAGGTCGGTGCCATCGATGCTTTGGCAATCCATTCCATAACCCGCCGCGCGATCCGCCAGTGAGTGACAGGCGAATTGGCGGTTGTTGGGAGTGGAATAGGCGTATTGATTGTTGGCAATGACGACGACCAGGGGCAATTTTTCCACAGCCGCCTGGTTCAAAGATTCATGGAACGCGCCGGTGGAGGTGGCGCCGTCGCCAATGCTCGCCGCGCCGACGGTTTCATTTTCGCCCTTGAAGCGGCGGGCTAATAGAGCGCCGTTTACGACTGAAATCATTGCGCCCAGGTGACTGATCATGGGAAGCAATCCTTCCCTGGGCCGGCCACGATGGACATTGCCATCGCGTCCGCGCATGGGACCGAGCGCCGAACCGAGATAGGTGCGCACGGCGTCGATGACGGGTTCGCCGAAGGCCAGACGGCCGGCGGCATCGCGGATCAGCGGCGCGAAGATGTCCCCCCGGCGCAAAGCCATGCCAGTCGAGACACTTAGCGCTTCCTGGCCGCGTCCGAGGAAGACACCGCCTTGAATCTTGCCAGCGCGATAGAGGCTGGCGAACTTGTCATCGAGCACCCTGGCCAGGAGCATAAAACGATATGCCTTTTGGTAGGTTTCCCGAAAAGTGGATTCGCCAACTGCCCCACGATTGAGCACAGTCTCAAACATGTCCGAAATTTACGCGCGCAGGGAGGGATGTGGCAATGTTTCTTTGTGGCCGTTTTGTCACGAATTCGATATTGGTTTGTCTTGTTTTCGGCCAAAACTGCCCACCCGTAAGCCCTTTTTCACCGGAAGCACCCCTGGATTCAACAGTTGAAAAATGAGATTGGCTTACGGGGCAATTTGGTGTCTAATTTGCTCGCATCAAGGCGACTATAAGCAGCGGAATGAAAAACAGACCAGTTTGGCCGATATGAATTTGCCTGCATCACGCGTCCTTTTGATCGAAGACGATCCGAAAATGCCGGAGGTGCTGGCTGCCTTGTTGTCGGAAGACAAGATCACGCTCTCGACGGCTTCGAATGCCTCGGCGGCGTTGAGCCTCGTGCGCCGCGAGCCGTTTGATTTGATTTTGCTCGACCTCGGGTTGCCGGACACGGATGGGTTTGAACTGCTCAAACAATTCAAGGAATTTCCCGAAACACGCATGGCGCCGGTCATTGTATTGACCGCCTGGAATGGGACGAAGGACAAGCTCCGGGGCTTTGAACTCGGCGCGGTGGATTACGTCACGAAGCCTTTTGAAGCCGCCGAATTCCGGGCGCGCGTCTGCTGCGCCTTGCGCGCAAAACATCTGCAGGACGAATTGACGCGGACGAACCGGGAATTATTTGGCGCGCGCCTGGCAGCTGAAGCGACGGCGCGGACCAAGGCGGAGTTCCTGGCGAACATGAGCCATGAAATCCGCACTCCGATGAACGGCATTATCGCGATGGCGGGCCTGCTCCTCGAGACCTCTCTTTCGCCCGAGCAACGCGGCTATGTGGAAACTATTTATTCCAGCAGTGAGTCATTATTGACCATCACGAACGACATTCTGGACTTTTCCAAGATCGAATCTGGAAAATTGGAGCTGGAAAAGCAGCCGTTTAATTTGCGTTCGTGCCTGGAAGATTCGCTCGATTTGCTGGCCGCAAAGGCCGTGGAGAAAAATCTCGAACTGGCGTATCAGACGGACGACGGCATCCCGACCAGCCTGATAGGTGACGCCTCGCGTTTGCGGCAGGTGCTCGTGAACCTGTTGAGCAATGCAGTCAAATTCACCTCCGTTGGGGAAGTGGTGGTTCACGTCAAGGCATTGTCCGCGCCGCAGGGAAGCCAGGATGAGCCCTGGCACCTGCATTTTTCCGTCAGCGATACGGGCATCGGCATTCCCGTGAACCGCATGGCGCGGTTGTTCAAATCCTTCAGCCAGGCCGATGCTTCGACTTCGCGCCAATATGGCGGCACGGGCCTCGGTCTCGCCATCAGCAAGCGGCTGGTCGAATTGATGGGCGGCAAGATGTGGGTCGAAAGCGTTCCGAAGAAGGGATCCACATTTCATTTCACGGTGCCGTTGTCCGGCGTGCCGGACGCGCCGAAAGCGGTGCTTCAGGGCCGCCAGCCCAAGCTGGCGGATTTGCGACTGCTGGTTGTGGACGACAACCCGACGACGTGCCGCATTCTGACGACGCAGGCCGCCCAATGGGGCATGGCGCCGCGCGGCGCGAACAGTGCGGAGCAGGCTTTGGCATGGCTGCAGGCGGGAGAGACGTTCGATGTGGCGTTGATTGATTTGCAGATGCCGGGAATGGACGGGCTCGGGCTGACCGCGGCGATTCGGAAACTTCCGAGCGCGATGATGCTGCCGGTCGTGGTGCTCGCGCCGGTCGGGAAACATTGCAATTCACCGGAAATCACAAGTTCCACCCCGGCGGCCTGCCTTACCAAACCGATCAAGCCCGCGCAGTTGCACGATACTTTATTGAGGATCATTTCCGGCGCGGCTCCGGCGACGCAAAGAAAACCGGCCGTGGCCAAGCTCGATCCCAAGCTGGCCGAGCGCCTGCCGCTGCACGTATTGCTTTGCGACGACAATGTCATCAATCAAAAGGTT